>ERZ779637.149-NODE-149-length-50377-cov-15.173761_pt1 | contig 50377 bp, 45 predicted proteins | sample MGYA00514196_ERZ779637 | MGnify/ENA primary metagenome ERZ779637 (study PRJEB29562, sample SAMEA4376700) | mouse gut metagenome | isolation source: Cecum | study: EMG produced TPA metagenomics assembly of the A DSS colitis mouse model was used to assess the...
ACAGGTCATGTAGAATTTACCGTTTCATATGGAAGTTAGTTTTACAATTCAGGAAGTTTTTGTTTGTAATAGTCCGATCAATAAATAATTGGTTAGAATAAGACCTCCAACTCAATCAAGATTTGGGGGCTTTCTTCTGCCCATTTCATTTTCGGAAAACCTACCCGAAAACAGCAAACTATGGTAAAATTGCAGTTAGCAGCAAACACCATAGCAAAGAGCAGATCGCAAATCAAGCCGAAGCCAGCCAAAGGCTTGTCTATCAACATAATTCGTATCTTTTCTATGGCGGTGCATCAAGGTGCAGGATGTCATATTACTGGTTTTAAGTGGAACCAGAGCATCATAAAGAATCCAAGACTTAACGAATAAGTCACGGGAAAGTGCATCTAAATTGCCCACTCGCCGCATGTGGAGTGCGTGTGTCTGGTGGGGAAGCAAAGGATAAATTATCGGGAAGAGGAGGTAGGGGATTGTGGTTGTATTTATGGGTGATATTCTTTGTTATTTTGAAGATTACTTATGGTTGTAATAATGATTTATGATATAATTATATTTAGTTAGTCATGCTCATTTATTTGGAATTGGTACACATAAGATTATATATAGTCCGGAAGGGAGTCAGTTAATGATCATTATAAACGAGTTAGATTCTACCTGTGGTATTTCGGATGAAGAATTAACGATAAGGTTTAAAGAATCTATAAGAATTGATAATGAGATAAGAAAAATAAAAGGACTGCCCATTGCAGGATATGACGATGAGACAAGAAGAGCATATCTGGAATATCCGGACGGAAAGAGAGAGTATGTCGGAAGATAGTTTCGGAACTGCTTTGATGATTCCCTGTTTCTGTTATCGCAGTCATAAAGTGCCCGCAGTAATGTTTTTAGATAAACATGTCTAACAATGTTAGGAGAAAAACAATGCCAATACCAAAATACTTCCAAATGTACAACTCATTCTTGCGCAGCCTATCGGACGGGCAGAAACATGCCTTTAGCGATACCAAAAATCAGGTTATCAGGGATTTTAATCTTTCCGAAGCTGATTTAGCGGAACTTCTTCCCAGTGGACGGCAGTCTGTTTTTACGAATCGCATAGGCTGGTGCAGAACCTATTTGAAAAAGGCAGGCTTGATTGAAAGTCCCTCGAGAGCGCATTTTATCATTACTGATGCCGGGAAGCGCATTTTAGATACCGTTGATGAGATAACAAACGATACGCTCAGGCAGTTTCCTTCTTTTGTGGAGTTTGTGGATGGGGAGGCAGGGGATGGACAGGTGTCACCATCCGTGCAAAATGATGAAACGCCGCAGGAAACTTTGGAACGGGTTTATGGCGAACTGAATAATGTTTTAAAGGATGAACTGCTTACCAGAATTCACCAGAGCCCATCGGAGTTTTTTGAAAGATTTGTCGTTCGGCTGATGGAAAAGATGGGGTACGGACGCGGTGAGGTTACGCAGAGAACGCGGGATGCCGGGATAGATGGCATAATGTATCAGGACAAGCTTGGATTCGACAGAATCTATATTCAGGCGAAAAGGAAAGATTTGAATACGACGGTAGGCAGACCGGATTTGCAGAGGTTTTGGGGAGCAATTCCGGAAAGGAATACGAGAGGGCTGTTTGTAACGACGGCTAAATTTTCGCCGGATGCAAAGCAGTTTGCGGAGGGCGGTTTGTTTGTAAATTACGACCAGTTTTGTGCCGGACAGGCTGTTCTGGATGATTGGTTTGACTCTTACTGGGAGAGTCAGCTTGCAGGCAGCGGGCTGACAGAACATGATATTGCATTGTGGAAAGAGCGCAGGAAACTGGACAGGGAATGCTCTGTTGAGGAAGAAACGGCGATGCTTTGCAAAAGCGGGTTTAAGAGTGTCAAATGTGTCTACTCGTATCAGAAGTTTTCTGTTATTATCGCGATAAAGTAAATTTTGATTATGGTGGTGTGTAGGGTGGGGATTATTATGCCAAAGGAATACTATTTCATATTTTATATGATACTTGTCTTGCTTCTGCTTTTCAAAGCCAAACCGGCGTCAAAAGGAGTTTGGTTTGAGGAAGCGCTGTCGCTGCGCATATCCAAGGGAATCCTTGGGTTTTGCGCGGTTGGCATTATGCTGCATCATATGTCGCAGACGATTTATTTTGCGGGTGAAGATCCGGGCGTTTTAATGTTTATGGTGGATATCGGGGTGTGCTTTGTCGGGATGTTTTTCTTTTTCTCCGGGTATGGTTTGTATAGCAGTTTGCGTGACAAGCCGGATTATTTGAAGGAATTTCTGCGGAACAGGCTCCCAGCGGTTTTGATACCTTTTTATCTGTGCAATTTTGTTTTCATTTTGGGGTCGTATTTTGCGGGATATCATTTTAAAAAGGGAGAATTATTGCCTTATCTGACAGGGGCTATCCTGATGAACAATCAGATGTGGTACATAGTGGAAATCTTTATTTTATATTTGCTGTTCTTTTTTGTGTTTGGGTTGATTAAAAACCGGGATGCGGCGTGTATTGTGTATGGGGTACTCCTGATAGGGTTGATTATTTGCAGTCTCCGGCTGGGGCATGACAATACGACGCCCACGCAGGGGCTATGGTTTCATGGGGAGTGGTGGTATAATACCACGCTGATGATATGGGTTGGAATCCTTTTTGCGCGCTGGGAGAGGCAGATTCTTGGTGTGATACGAAAGTTCTACGGAATTGTGCTTGCAGTTTTTCTGGCTCTGACAGCATTTTTGTATAAAATAACATTATATATGCTGCAGACAAAGGGGTATTGGTACGAATGGGACGGATATCCCGGCTATAAGGAAAAGTGGCAGACGCTGGGCGTGCAGTTTAGTTTTGTATTTGTGTTAGTGCTGACAGTGGTAATCCTGCTCCAGAAGATTAAGTGCAGTAATAGGATTTTGGATTTTCTGGGGGAGATAGCATTGGAACTGTATTTGGTTCATAACTTGTTTCTTTTGTATATGCCTGTAAAAAATAGAGGCTTTTATATTTTAGCGTGCTATGCGGCGTCGATTTTCTTGGCGGTCATTCTGCATATGATAGACAAGAAGTTGATTAAACTGGTGAGGATGAAAAAGAATACGATTCAATAATGATATAGGAGGACACGCAAATGACCCTGAACAACATTACAGTCAACACCCAGAGCAGTATTCGCATCGGGGGATCGAAAGTCTTATACTTTGACCCGTACTTAATTCCTGCCGCCGCCCACGACGCGGACTTAATCTTCATCACTCACGGGCACTACGATCATTTTGAGCCGGAGTCCATTGCGAAGCTGAAAAAGGATGACACGCTCCTTGTCGCGCCGGAATCCATGAAAAAGAAAGTGCTTTCAGAGTCGGGCATTGCAGCGGAGAACTGTCTGTTTTATCAGCCGGGCGAAAGTTTCGAGGCAGACGGGGTCACGGCTGAGACAATCCCGGCTTACAATAAGCTGAAACCTTTTCACCCGAAGGGAAAGAAGTGGCAGGGATATGTGGTGACGATGGATGATACCCGTTACTATGTGTCCGGCGACACGGATGTGAACGAGGATATCGAAAAGGTGCGCTGCGACGTGGCATTGATTCCGATTGGAGGATTTTACACGATGGATTGGAAACAGGCGGCGGAGTATATTGCGCAGTTGAAGCCGAAGGCGGTGATTCCGACGCATTACGGCAGCATTGTGGGAAATAAAACCGACGGGGAGGATTTCCGGAAAATGGTGGAAGGTCTGGACGGCAGTATTCAAGTGGCAATTAAATTAGATAACGAGGAATAAAAGGTAGCCAATGCGGAGAATGTCCGTACTTTGGGCATTCTCCTGCGTGAGACTTAGAACTTCTCCACGAAACAGCCTCTGCTGTGAGTGGCTAGAAGTTCTTCTCACGCTAGTCTCCCCAGCTTTGCCGTATCGGCAATTACGATCATTTTCATGGACGGCCGCAAAGGCATCTCGGGGTCAATGGCAATGCAGACATTTTTGTCCTCAATAATTGCCACTACGTTGATGGAATATTTTTTGCGGAGGTTTAGTTCCATCAAGGTTTTCCCCGCCCATTCCGCTTTGACAGGCAGTTCCACCATAGAGACATCCTTGGAGAGCTCCATGATATCCATAAACCCGGAGCTTAGCAGGTTTTTTGCCAGACGGATGCCGGACTCACTCTCGGGGAATACGACCCGGTCTGCGCCCACTTTGCTTAAGATTTTGCGGTCTAAGTCGGTGGCGCATTTGGCGATCACGGTTTTCACGCCGATTTCCTTGCAGAGCATGGTCGCCATGACGCTTGCCTTGAGATTGCTTGCCATGGCGATGATGACAACATCGATGTTGGCAATGCCGAGTTGTTTGATGACTTCCGCCTCTGTAATGTCCGCGCATTTGCAGATAGGGATTTCAGCGATGGCGGCATTGACAAGCTCCTCGTCCAGATCAACGGCAAGCACTTCCGCGCCGTTTCCTACAAGCTCCTTTGCCACGGCAAATCCGTATCTGCCGAGACCGAATACCGCATAAGATTGATGAATGCCCATAAATTTATCTTCCTTTCCCTGATATTCAGCCCACGCTTATATCTTCGGTGGGATTTTTGATGATATTTTTCGTTTCTTTCCTTGTATTCAGAGCGATCATGAGAGATATCGGACCGACCCTGCCGAGATACATGGTTATGATGATAATGATCCTGCCCCAGATATTCAGCTCTGACGTCAGGCTTCTTGTCAGACCTACCGTGGCGGCGGCGCTGACGGTTTCATAGACGATGTCAAGGGCGTCCGCGTCTGTGACTGCGGTCAATAACAGGGTTGCCGCAAACAGGATAATAAATGCCATACTTACTACCGCGACGGCTTTGCTGACGGCGTGTTTGGCGATTGTCCGATGAAAGAGCTCCGCCTCGGACTGGGTTTTCATCGTGGCAAACGCCGAGGTGATCAGTACCGCGAAGGTTACCGTCTTAATGCCGCCCGCAGTGCCTACCGGCGAGCCGCCGATAAACATTAAAAGCAGGGAGGTGATGGCGGAAGCGTTTGTCAGATCCTCCTGCGGGATGGTCGCAAAGCCGGCAGTCCGTGTCGTTACGGACTGGAACAGTGAAGCCTGCAGCTTGTCCCAAAAGGAAAAAGTGCCTATCGTCAGGGGGTTGTTATACTCAAAGATAAAAATAGCCACCGTTCCGGCAAGGATAAGGATTCCTGTGACGGAGAGGGCAATTTTGCTGTGAAGGGTCAGACTGGCGAAGCATTTTCGTTTTTGCCGCTTTGCATTTTTCAGCGCGTTCACGAGATCCCACCAGACAATGTAGCCGATCCCGCCGAAAACGATCAGCAGAATGGTTACGATATTGATAACGGGATTGTGGACATAGGCGTACAGGCTATTTTCCGATATCACGTCCATGCCTGCGTTGCAGAAAGCGGACACGGCGTTAAACAGGGAAATCCAGACGCCTTTTACACCAAATTCCGGCACGAATACAGTCATGTACAAAAGTGCGCCGATTCCCTCAACCAAAAGCGTGCCGGCGATCACTTTCCGGATAAATTTAACCATGCCGGACAGGGTGTTTAAGTTGAAAGCGTCCTGAATGAGCATTCTGTCCTTGATACCGATTCTGCGGTGCAGGCTGATCATAAGCCCCGACATGATGGTGACGACGCCGAGCCCGCCGATCTGTATGAGAAAAAGGATAACGATCTGCCCGAACAGACTCCAAGTCGAAAAGGTGGGAACGGTTACAAGTCCCGTCACACAGATGGAGGTGGTCGCCGTAAAGAGCGCGTCTATATAAGGTACGGCGTACCCGTCCGCGGAACTGACAGGCAGGGCGAGAAGCGCGCTTCCAAAAAGAATTGCCAGCAGAAAACTGAGTAGGATTGTCTGTGTTGTGGATAAACTGATCCGAAATTTCTTTTTCATGAGAAAGCCTTTCTATATATTACAGATATAGTTTACGCCGTATTTTATACAATTTCAAGGGAATGTATAAAACTCGCGCTGTGCGGAATTGACGACCGGCGGTCGAAATGTTATATTTCCCATTGAAAGAAAGAGGTGTTTTTCTATGGAAAACGAACAAAATGAAAAAAAGGGCGGCAATCAGGCAATGGTCAAAATCTGCGGATTCATTGTGGATAAACGGAATCTGTTTTTCCTGCTGTTTGGCATTTTGATCATTTTTTCTGCCGTATCAAGAAACTGGGTGAACGTGGAGAACTCTATGTCCCATTACCTGCCGGATTCCACGGAGACGAAGCAGGGTCTGGATCTGATGGAACAGGAATTTATTACATATGGCACCTGTGACGTGATGGTGGCAAACGTCTCTTATGAACAGGCAGAGTCTATTGAGCGGAAGCTGGAGTTTATGCCGGGCGTTTTTATGGTGGACTTTGACGATTCGGAGGAGCATTATTTCAACGGTTCTTCCTATTATAATGTCACCTTTGATTATGACGAGAAGGACGACCAATGCTTGGAGGTATTGGATCGGGTGAAGGAAGAGCTGGACGGCTATGACTATTACCTGTCCACAACGCTGGGGGATATTGAAGCCGAGCTGATTGCGGAGGAGATGAACGTCATCGTCGTTCTGGTGGCTTTCGTCGTGGTGACTGTGCTTTTGCTTACCTCGCAGGCTTATGCGGAGGTGCCGGTGCTGCTGATTACTTTTGTGGCTGCGGCGATTTTGCAGATGGGGACGAATTTCATTTTCGGTACGATTTCCTTTGTGTCCAATTCTGTGACGGTGGTGCTGCAGCTGGCGCTGTCGGTGGATTACGCCATTATTCTTTTGAACAGATATAAGGAGGAACATGCCACGCTGGAATCCCGCGAGGCGATCATTATCGCTTTAAGCAAGGCGATCCCGGAGATCTGCGGCAGTTCTCTTACAACGATTGGCGGTCTGATCGCCATGGGCTTTATGCAGTATAAGATGGGACCGGATTTGTCCATGTGTCTGATCAAGTCCATTTTTCTGGCGCTGGGTTCGGTATTCCTGCTGATGCCGGGCGTGATTATGCTGTTTTCTAAGTTGATGGATACGACCAAACACAAGAACTTTATTCCGGATATTCCTTTTGTGGGAAAATTCGATTACGCAACGAGACATATTGTGGCGCCGCTTTTTGTGCTTGTGATTGTGGGGGCGTATACCGTTTCCAGCAAATGCCCTTATGTGTTCGGCGACAGTACGATCACGCCGCCGATTCAGAACAGCATTCAGAAGACGGAGGAACTGCAGACCGAGAATTTCGGCGCCAGCAATATGGTTGCGCTGATTGTGCCTGCGGGGGACTATGAGAAAGAGGCAAAGCTGCTTGAAGAGCTGGAGGCTTGTCCCGAGGTAGATTACACGCAGGGGCTGGCAAATATCGAGGCGCTCGACGATTACTGTCTCACGGATAAGCTGACGCCGAGACAGTTCTCGGAACTGATCGATCTGGATTATGAGGTGGCGGAGCTGGTATATGCGGCTTACGCCGTGAATGATGAAGACTACGCGAAGGTGGTCAACGGTCTGCCCGAATACAAGGTGTCCCTGATCGACATGTTTATGTTTGTCCATGACGAGGTGGAGGAAGGGTATGTCACGCTTGAGGATGACTTACAGGATACGCTGGACGAGGCGTTTGACGCCATGAACTTTGCAAAGAACCAGTTGCAGGGTGAGAACTACAGCCGTATGCTCGTCTTTCTGACACTTCCCGAGGAGAGTGAGGAAACCTTTGCCTTCCTCGATAAGATGCATGAAATCGCGGACAAGTATTATCCAAACGGCAAGGTGCTGGTATGCGGTGAGTCGGTGAGTCAGTACGATCTGCAGAAAACGTTTGGCAGAGATAATCTGGTCAACAACGTGGTGTCCATTTTGGCAGTGCTGGTGGTGCTCCTGTTCACCTTCAAGTCGGCGGGTATGCCGGTGCTTTTGATCGCGGTGATTCAGGGCTGTATCTGGCTGAACTTTTCTATTCCGGCGCTGCAGCATGACAATATTTTCTTCATGTCCTATCTAATCGTCAGCTCGATTCAGATGGGTGCGAACATCGACTACGCCATTGTCATTGCTGGGCGGTATATGGAGCTTCGCAAGGAGTACGGCAGGCGGCAGTCCATTATAGACTCCATGAATCAGGCGTTCCCGACAATCATTACCTCGGGAACGATGATGGTGGTGGCAGGCTTTTTAATCGGCAAGCTGACATCCAATGCGGCGATTTTCGGTATCGGAAAATGTTTGGGAAGAGGAACTTCGATTTCCATTTTGGTGACGATGTTTGTCCTGCCGCAGATTCTTCTGGTGGGCGATAAGATTATTGAAAAGACTGCATTTGTCATGAATATGCCGATTCGCACGAAGAATGTGACCGGACTTATGAGAGTGGACGGTCTGGTGCGCGGTCGGATTGAGGGTACCGTGACAGGCAGCATGAGCGCCATTGTCAGAGGTAACGTGAGCGCTTATGTGGAGGCGGGAGATGTGACGGAAATCACGGAGGAAGAGTACAGGCAGCTGACGGAGACGGTGTCTGAGGAGATGGCGAGCAGGCAGCCGATAGGCGCTGCGGCTGAGACGAAAGAGAGCAGGGAGGTGGCGGATCATGAGTAAGAAAAGAGTGATGGCGCTGTTGCTTTCTGCGGCGATGGTTTTGAGTGCTTTTCCGGTATCGTCTGTGTGGGCATTGGAAGAAAAGCCGCAGTCAGAGGCGGAGAAAGAAGCGGAAGCAGAGAAACGGGCGGAGGATAAAGAAAAAGACGGGGAGACTGAGGAGAACGAGGAGGAAGAAGTCGCCAGCGTGGAGGACGCCAACGAGACGATTGCCTCTTACGACGACGAGGAAGTAGAATGGGAAGAAGTTTACATAAATAACGCAGAGGGGCTGAAAAACTTTTCCAGAGACTGTTGGCTTGACACTTGGTCGCAGAACAAAAAGGTGTATCTGACGGCGGACATTGACTTGGCAGGGGAGAACTTTGTCTCCATACCGACTTTCGGCGGTTATTTCGACGGGCAGGGACACACCGTCAGCGGTTTTCTGGTGCACAAGCCGGTATCCTATGTGGGACTGTTCAACTATACACAGGAGACGGCGGTGATTGCCAATCTGAAAGTGGAGGGAACGGTTAAGCCGACAGGGCAGCAGATGGTGGTAGGCGGTATCGTCGGGGATAACAGCGGCATCCTGTTAAACTGTGTCTTTGAGGGCGTTGTGGAGGCAAATGATTATGTGGGCGGCATTACCGGCTACAACGAGATCAGTGGCGTACTGATGGACAGTGAGGCAAAAGGAACGATCACGGGCGCGCATTATACGGGCGGTATAGCGGGCGATAATGTGGGTAACATTGTAGGCTGTCTCAACCGCGCTGATGTCAACACTTCCAGTGAAGATAAGGCAAAATCTCTGGAGGATATCGATCTGGGGCAGTACACGGCAGGACTCTTGGGCTCTCTGGAAGGGGGAGCGGACGAGAAGAGCGAAAAGCTCTCCACCACGGAAAATACGGTGGATACGGGCGGCATAGCAGGGCTTTCCACGGGCATTATACAGAACTGTGTCAATGAGGGCACGATCGGCTATGAGCACGTCGGCTATAACACAGGCGGCATAGCGGGCAGACAGTCGGGCTATGTGTATTCCTGCGCTAACAAGGGAAAGATATACGGGCGTAAAGATGTGGGCGGCATTGTCGGGCAGGCGGAGCCGTACATAGCGGTGGATTTGTCGGAAGATATTGTGCGGCAGTTGTCGGATCATATCGATATCATGCATGACCAGATCGGCAAGATGCTGGATGACGCGGGAGACCGATCGGATGTGCTTTCCAACAGGCTCTCGGTGATCCGGGATTTTGCGGATCGGGCACTCGATGATACCCATACGCTGGCGGATCGGACGGTGGAATGGACGGACAGCATGATGGATTCCGTCAATGAGGCGGTCAGCCGTTTTGACTATGTGCTGGATGAGACGGCGAAGGACGGCGGTGTGATGGATCACGCTTCAGACGCGGCGGGAGACGTGAAAGATGCGGCAGGGAAATTGGAGGACATGGTAAAGTCCATGGATCTCTATCAATATATGACGCCCGAGGAAAAGGAGCAGTACGATCAGGCAAAGAAGGCGATCGAGGAAGCGGGGAAACAGCACGCTGAGGATGTGGCGAAGGCTACGGAGGCTTATGAGAATTATTATATTGGTAAGGCTGCAAACGAGGATACGACCCATGAATATGATTTAAAACCCGTACGGGAATCAGGCGTGGACAGCAGCTGGAGCTATACTTCCATTTCTTTTGAGGATGTGCCGGGAAGCTATATGGGAATTACCGGATGGGTGCATTATGACAGTAGTACTGGAGAGACAAGGGAATTTCCTCTTTCTGATGACAGCGCGCAGGCGGAAGCCGATCGGCAGGTGCAGGAAAAAGCGGCGGCGGAGATGGCTGCCAATGCCTCGCAGATTGCGGATGCCGCCGGAGATTACGCAGATAAGCAGTACAAGGATGCTCACGGCAGCAGTTACACAGACGATATGCGCAAATATCTGGAAACGATGACGGATATTGCGTCCCGACACACGGACGAGATGACAGACGCCGCGAAAAAGCAGCTGCAGTCTGCCGCATCCTCGGCAAAGGACGCCGCGGAAAACTTGGAAGATATGGGCGAGGGGACGAAGGATATCCTCACCACGCTTAACGACAAACCCGATCTCGCCTTTCCGAGACTCGGGGAGGACTACCGCTCCACTACGGGAAGTCTTAACTCCAACTTAAAAAATATCTCCGAAAATATGGGCTATTTGAATGACGAGATGTCTTCGTCGGGAGACCTTCTGGGAGACGATCTGTCGGATATCAATGACCAGTTCAGCGAGATTATGCTTCTGTATACGGATGCGCTGGATGGTGTGCTGGATATGGACTATTCCGACAGATATGAGGATGAGTCACAGACGGATGCGGAGGAGAGTATGGACGCCACCATTGCCAACTGTACCAACGGCGGAAACGTGGAGGCGGATTTGAATGTGTCGGGTATTGCCGGAACTATGGCGATTGAGTATGACTTTGATTTGGAGAGTGATATCACAGGGCTTGACGATGCCAGGGCAAATTCCACTTTTCTTACCAAATGTGTGCTCAGAAAGAATGTGAATCAGGGAAAAGTGACCGCGCAGAAGAGTTATGCGGGCGGTGTATGCGGTCTGCAGGAGATGGGCATGGTGCTTGGCTGTGAGAACTACGGCAGGATTGAGAGCACCGCAGGCGATTTTGTGGGCGGTATTGCAGGGCAGTCGCTGTCCCACATCAAACAGAGCTATGCCAAATGTACGATAGCGGGCGGGGAGTACGTCGCCGGGGTTGCCGGATGGGGCAATGGGATAGACGGCTGTCTTGCCATGGTGAAGGTGAAGGAGGCGGAAGCCTTTTCGGGCGCCATTGCGGGCAAGGTCTCCGACAACGCGGAGGTTACGGACAACTATTTCGTGTCGGAGGAGATTGCCGGCATCGATCGCATCAGCTACAGCGGCAAGGCGGAGCCTGTAAACTACCAGACGCTTTTGCAGACGGAGGGGATTCCCGCGAACTTCCGTAAAATGAAGATTACTTTTTATGCAGATGATGAGGAGGTAGGGACGGTTGAGTGTTCCTACGGCGGCAGTGTGGCGTTGGATAAATACCCGAATATTCCGGTAAAGGAAGGGTTTTATGCGGATTGGGATAATAAGGAGCTCACGAACGTCAAAGTTGATGAGGATGTGTCGGTAGAGTATGTGCGGTATCTGACAACGCTTGCCGGAAGTTGGATGCGGGATAACGGGCAATCCTCGCTTTTGGTGGACGGTCAGTTTGTGCAGGAAGATGTAATAACGGTGGAGAAACCCGAAACGACCGGACTGCAGGTGGCGCTCCCCTCGGGAGAAACGCCGGAGGAACTGACTGAGTGCTGGACACTGGAGATTCCGGATGACGGCGCATCCGCCCATCAGATTCGGTATCAGGCGCCGCAGGGGCAGACGGAGGGCGTTGAGATATATGTACAGGACGGCGCCGGATGGAGAAAGGCGGAGACGGAGCTTATGGGTATTTACCATCTTTTCTCCGCGGATGGCAGCAGCGTGAAGATCGCGGTCAGCGTGACCGAGAAAGGGATTATGGATTACATCGTCTTTATCGTCGCGGGCGCGGCTGCATTGCTTCTGGTGATTGCGCTGATTGTGCATAAGAAACGGAAGAAGCGGAAAATGCGGAAGGCTGAGAACGACGCGGAAGGCGAAAATACGGAGGAAGACGCAGAAAAGGAGAAGAAGTAAAGTTTCGTATCGCCCGGTAACATAAGAGATATAGGGGAAGGAGCATATCGCGAGGGTATGCTCCTTTTGTTTCCCCCTGTTTTCACGTCAAGAAAATTGATACTTTACGTCCTTACAGCCCGAACACATCCTTGATAAACAGATACGCCACCGTCAGAATCAGCCCGACGCAGAAGAGCAGCAGCCCGAAGGACATGCTTCTGGTGATCATCATGGTATTTTCGCTCCATTCCTCGTGCATCAGCGCCAGCTTATGCTCATAATTCTGCTTTTTCGGATGTTTGCGGCGCAGAGTCAGATTGCCGATCCTCTCAAAGAAAGAGGCGGTGCAGGCGGCGAGATGCGTAAAGACATTGCCCTCGGGACGCTCATGGGGCAGTTTTTCGTCGCGGTAGACTGTTTTTCTGAGCACGACAACGATTGTATCCACCAGACTGTCCAGAAAACGGCAGATCATACCGAAGGTAAAGGGCAGAATCCGTAACAGCAGAGGGCGGTAGATCAGGTTTTCCAGATCCATCCAAACCGGCAAGCGGTTTGCATAATATCTATTACCGGATTCTTTCTTCATAAGCAGCGGACGCACGATAAAGCCGTAAATCAGTGCGCCAAACACAAGGGAAATCAACGCGCCCCTCAGGTTGCCGAAAGAGAAGTAGGAGACTTTTTCCATGACTTCCATGTGCAGGAAGCTCTGACCCATATCGGCGATACCGTCCATGACAGTGCCCGGCAGGCATCCCATGATCGGCAGCAGGACGGCGCTTGCGGTGAGGGCAAAGGCGCTTGCACGGTTCATGTATTTGCCCTGTAAGGCGTCATATTTTTTCTGCACGTCCTCGTCTGTGTTTTTTTCGACGAAGAGGCAGACGTAAAGCTTGGTCATGTAAGCGATGGTCAAACCGCCGCTCAACAGGAAAATCCACTCGACGGCGCGCATAAAGGAAGCGCTGAAAAATGCGGGTATCACGTCCGCGTTGATCAGAAATAGATATTCCACAATGCTCTCGTGGAGCAGTGTCTTGCTGACGTAGCCGTTAAAGAGCGGGATGCCGCCGATCCCAAGCGCGCCCGTCAAAAAGATAACGTGTAAGAGCGGTTTCTTTCGCCCGAAACCACGGATCTCGTTCAAATCCAGTTTATGCACATTCATAAAGACTACGCCCGCCGCCATAAACAGCACGAGCTTGATCAGGGAGTGGTTTACCATGTGAAGGAGACTGCCGCGCAGCGCGATTGCATTTTCTTTACCAAGCAGTCCTGCCATGCCCACGCCCACAAGGATAAAACCGATCTGGGAGACGGAGGAGCATGCCAGCGTCCGTTTCAGGTCAATAGAGAACAACGCCAGCAGCGCGCCGATCACCATGGTGAAAACGCCCAAGATCAGTATCATGCCGCCCCAAGCCGCGTTTCTGAAAAAAATATCTGCTGTCAGAATCAGAATGCCGTACATGCCCGCTTTGGTCAGGATGCCGGAAAGCAGGGCGGAGGCGGGAGCGGGCGCAACAGGGTGCGCTTTCGGCAGCCAGATATGCAGCGGAAACATACCCGCTTTCGCGCCGAAACCGAACAGAAGACAGAGTCCTGCAGCCCAGATTTTCTTTTCTGGAATCCCGCTGGAAGTCATGAGTACATAGTTATCATAGCAGCCGCTCAGCTCTGCAAAGTTTAATGTTCCGGTCATATCATATAAAAGGAAAATACCCATCAGCATGACCAGTCCGCCGAGAACGGCAACGGTCAGATAAGTTGCGCCGGCACGCATGGATTCCGGCTTTTCGTCGTGCACCACCCAGACATAGGAAGTGAACGACATGATTTCAAAAAAGAGAAAAGTCGTGTAAAAGTCGGCGGAGAAGAAAACGCCCTCCGTCGCGCCGAGCGTCAGCAGCAGGAACAGATAGTAGCGGTTTCTGTTTCTGTAGTGCCCAAAGTATTCTCTGGAAAACAGAGTGGTCATAAACCACATAAAGGAAGCGACCGTGCCGTACAAGGCGCGGAAACCGTCCAGCGTAAAATGGATGTGCATACCGAGATCAAGCTCGTCGGCGAGTGCAAAGGGGGTGATGGTACCCGGTGCCGCGCCGCTGCCGGTTCGTAGCAGCAGAAGGGCGCAAAAAGCAAGAGTAACACCTGTTATGATAATTGCAAAAATGTTTCGCCCGTCCTTGTGGCGGCGTCCGATACCGTAGCTTGCAAATGACGCAAGCATCGGCAGGAAGACCGCGCCTTCGATTAGGATACTTGTATTGTTCTGCATAATAACCTCTTTCCGGAGCGTTTACGCAAACTGACCTCCATTTCGCCATTTTATACGTTTCCCGTGGCAACGTTCATGAAGAAATCCACAATCGGCTGGGAATAAATTCCAAAGCCGATGATAAAAATCGTAAATACAAACAGCGGAAGCAGCATCTTCCATCCGGGATCTTTTACGTCAGAAATTGCTTTGTAGTCAAAATCTTTTCCGGGAAAGAAGGCGCGCACCACCATCGTGAGCATGTAAATTGCAGTCAAGAGCGCCGATACTAAGAGACAGGCGATGCCGCTCCACGCTAACGGGTTTTCGCTTGCCACCGCTGCTTGGGCAAGATTCCACTTGCTGACAAAACCGGTAAGCCCCGGCACGCCCATAAGGGCTAGTGCGGAGATGGTGAAAATGCCGAAGGTGCAAGGCATTTTATAACCAAAGCCATCCAGCTCGTGCACATAGTGGCGGTCTGTCTGGTGCATGACCGCGCCGGCGCAGAAGAAGGAAGTGATCTTCATCAAGGCGTGGAACACCAGATGAGTCAGCGCACCCACCAATCCAAGAGGCGTCATGAGAACCGTCCCAAACAGGATGTAGGAAAGGTTGCTTATGGTCGAGTATGCAAGCCTCCTTTTGATATGGGTCTCCTTCACGGCGCGGCTGCAGCCGTAGACGATGGTAAACATGACAACGATCATGACCACGGTCTGCGCCCATGTGCCCCGCAGGAAATCTGTGCCGAAGCTGTAGTAGGTGAGCCGCATGATGGCAAAAGCGCCGGCTTTTACCACGGCGACCGCATGGAGCAGTGCCGTGACGGGAGTGGGGGCGACACCTGCCTGCGGCAGCCATGAATTAAAGGGACAGACAGCCGCTTTCACACCGAAGCCCATAAATGCCATCACATAAATCAGCAGCAAAATATTGGTGTGTCCGGCGATCCTTGCCGGATCAAAAACGCCGCCAAGAATAAAGTCTGTTGTCGTACCGTAGACGATCACCATAATCAGCCCGATGAAGGCGAATGCCGCGCCGCCCAGAGAATAGTAGAGATATTTGCGGCTTGCCAGCACCGCCTCGCGGGTCAGCGTATGCATGACAAGGGGGACGGTAACTAACGTCAGCAGCTCATAAAAGAAGTACATGGTGAGCAGATTGGCGGCAAAAGCGATACCCAGTGTCACACCGTATGTCAGCGTATAGAAGAGGAAAAATATATTTTCGTGCTGTTCTTTTGTCATGTACTCGAAAGCGTAGAGTGTCGCAAAGGGCCAGAGCGCGGAGACAAGCCCCGCGAACACCATACTCATGCCGTCCACACGGAAACTGATATTCAAGTTACCCGTAAAATGCGCCAGAAGGAAGGTGCTGTCCGAATGGTGCAGGAGCAGATACCATACAAGAAGACTGTTTACAACCACGGCAGTCTCCAGAAAAACTTCTTTCTGCCACCTTTTCCGAAAAGGAATCACAGGTACCAGAAATCCAGTTATAAAAGGAATTAAGATCACTGAAATAATCATAGCAGCCCTCCTATCACCCAATGAGCATCATAAGGAATACGATGCCGTCCGGAAACAGACCGATCAAAACTGACAGGATAGTCAGAATCAGAATCGGTATGGTCATCAGTTTGCAGGGTTCTTTCTTTTGCAATCCGTTATAGTCGTAGTCCGCTCCTGGAAAAAAGCCCCGGATGGTAAGCGGCAGAAGATAGCCCGCGGTGAGCAGCGCGCTTGCCAGCAGCACGATCGGACCAAGCACACCGAGAACGGGTACGCCGCTCTTTAATGCGCCGATGGCAAGATACCATTTGCTGATAAAGCCGCCTGTGGGCGGTATGCCGATCAATCCGAGGGAAGCGATGGTAAAACACCACATGGTGAGAGGCATTTCCTTGCCGATGCCGCGCATATCTTCCACCCGCGTTTTCCCCGTTTTGTATATAATCGCGCCTGCGCAGAGGAAAAGCGCCGCCTTGACAAAGCCGTGGGCAAATATATGCAGCAGACTGCCGATGAAGGAATCGGGATTCATCATGGACAGTCCGAAGAGGATGTAGGAAATCTGACTGACTGTGGAATATGCCAGCCTTTTTTTCAGCACCGGTTCCCGGTAAGCAAGCAGGGAACCCATAAAGACCGTAATAAGCGTAAGACAGATCCACGCCGTCTGCATCCATGTGCCCCGCAGGAAATCCTCGCCGAACATGCCGAGCACGCGGATGATGGCAAGAACGCCCGCCTTGACAATCATTGCGGACAAAACTGCCGACGCGGGAGCAGGCGCCACGGGATGCGCCGTGGGCAGCCATGCGTGCATGGGAAACATGCCCGCTTTCACACCGAAGCCGAGAATCATAATAAAAGCCACCGCCAAGAGGAAACCGCCGTGTTCCGCAGCCGCGGAAGCCTTTAACGCGCCGCTCGTGGTGAAGGTCAGCGTTTCGCAGTTTTGGTATAGAAAATAAATGCCGAACAATGCCGCATACGCGCCGCACAGGGAATAAAATAAGTATTTCAGCCCCGCCATTTTTGCCTCTTTAGAACCATTGTGCAGAACGAGAGGCATGGAGGACAGGGTCAAAAGTTCAAAGAACAGGTAAAAGGTGATCAGGTTGCCCGCAAAGCACAGGGCGTTCAGCACACCGAATACCAGCAGGTAAAAGCCGTAGTAGCGGCTTTCCCGTTCCTCGTGCTTCATGTACTCAAAAGAAAAAAAGCCGGCACAGAGTATGATTACGATCGAGAGCGTGGCAAAGAAAGCGCCCGTTATATCAATCCGAAAATAGATGGGGAGCGTTTTTGTCAGGTAGAACAGGGTGAAACCGTCCTCTGCCGTAAACAACGCCGCAGCGCTAAGCAAAGCGGTAATGACGAGACAGCACCCGGTCAATGTGACTACTGTGTTTCGGCTGACGCTTTTGCCTTCACCGGTCAAAGGCGTCCGATAGCGGATCAGCAGAAACAATCCTGCCAATATGGGAAAACAGATGGATGAAAGAATCAGATACATCTCATCACCTCCTTACGCGAACATGGCGAGTCCCTGCTCGATTAAATTTACGACAGGCTGGGAACTGACGCCTAAAATAATATTTAAGACGATAAAGCAGACAAGCACGACCGTATAACCTTTCATCTGACTGAAAGTGATGCCGGTATAATCCGGATTCTGTACCGGCGTGTAAATACGGATGACCGTTTTCATAAAGTAGATGGCGTTTAAAACCGTACTGATTCCCAGAACAATCAACGAGGCGAGCATTTTACCCTCCACCTGCACCGCCGCCTGTGAAAACAGAAGCTTGCTGATAAAGCCGGAAAACAGAGGGACGCCCACCATGGAAAGAGAACCAGCCATAAAGGCAACACCGGCACATTTATTGCGGTATGCCGCCCCTGTCAGGTCGATAAACTTGCGGCTTCCGCCGGACACGTCCGTGAGCCCGATCGCCGCGATAAAGAGCAGCGACTTCGTGGCGGCGTGGGATAAAATATGGAAAATGCTTGCCACCATACCCGCCTGCGTGCCCATGCCGAAACCCATGTAAATATATCCGATCTGCGCCACCGAGGAGAAGGCGATCATCCGCCGGATATCGTTTTCCTTGATGGCGGAGAGAGAGCCGAAAATCATGCCCATCAGACCGAACACAAAGAGCACGTCGATAATTCTTGTGCTGTTAAAAATGTCAAAACCGATGACGCGGTAAATAATTTTAATTAACAGAAAGATATAACCTTTGGACACCAGACTGGAAAGGATCGCCGCGGAAGATACTGTAGAGTACCCGTAGGCGTCCGGCAGCCACGCGTGAAAGGGAAACAGCGCGCTCTTGATGCACAGACCGACGCACATCAATGCCACCGAGACGATCAGCGGAATCTGGTATTCGCCGTTTGCGACCAAAAGCCCCACGGACTCTTTGATGTTGCTCATCAACAGATGTCCTGTCAAGTCGTACATGATACAGAGCCCGAAAAGCAGAAGACCCGATCCGAGCAGGCTCATAATCATATAGCGGACGGCTGCCTCGATCGTCCGTCCCACCTGCCTTATCATAATCAAGCCACAGGCGGAGATTGTGTTAATCTCCACAAATACGTAGGCGGTGAACATATCGTTGGTGTAGACAAGCGCGAGCAGAGAACTCAGCAGGAGGTTTACCAGAATATAGTACAAATTGTGTTTGCTCTCCACCACCTCGCCGGGAAGCTTGTGCGCGCCGCCCGCCATAGACAGGTACATAATAATGCAGAAGAAGAGCGCCATGCCTGCCTCCAGCACACCGGCGCGGATTTCATTTCCCCAAGGCGCGGGGAAATGTCCCATCCAGTAAATAAAAGATTCGCCCGTAGAGAGAAGGTAGAAAAGCAGTACAGCCGACATCAGCCCCACGGCAATGATGACCGTGCGGTTTACCACTTTTGCTGCTTTTGCGGGCAGCACGGAACAGATCGTGCCCGAAAAAAGGCTCATAAGGATAGAGAAAAAGGGGAAATTGCAGATAAAATTCATATTATTTTCCCTCCTTCTTTAACAGCGTGGAAATCTCGTCCAGATCCAGCGTGTGATACCTTGTATAAAGCCGGATCGTCAGCGACAGCATGAGCGCCGTCACGGAGACAGAAACCACGATACCCGTCAGCACAAGCCCGCTGGGAATCGGATTGATGTAACTCTCCGTGCTTGTGACGCCGTTTACCACAATGGGCGCAACCCGTCCCGCAATATAGCCTTTTTCCGCCAGAAAGAGGTAAATCGCGCTGTCCATGATATTCAAACCGATAATTTTCTTGATCAGATTAGTCTGCAGAAGCAGATTGGTAAAACCGATGCAGAAGAGGATTGCTGAGACGGCTTCCCCGTAGTTTGCAAATAAATTCGGACCCATCCTAAAATCCCCCTTTTCGGAACATAGCGTAAAAAGCGTAAATCGTACATGCCACCACAAGCCCCACTGCGATATTCAGAGGCAGGATCAGACCGCTTGACAGAATTGCGCCGGGCGTTCCCTTAGGTATTATGCTGTGAAGCTGGTTTGCGCCCGTGTAAAAGGAATAGCTTTTCGCCAGACAGTAGAAGGAGAGGGAGAAAAAGCATATCCATTTATAAGTCTTTTCCGTGAAGAACCGCTCTGTCTTTTTGAAGCCGAAGGCGTTTAAGTAGAGCACCAGTCCCGCGCCGATAACCGCGCCGCCCGAAAAGCCGCCGCCTGGTCCGAGGTGCCCGTTTAAGATGATATAAATGCCGAAAATAATAATAATCGGCACGAGAAAAGTCGCTACAAGCTGCAAAATTGCGTCGTTTTTCGGCTCGAAACGGCGGTCGTTTACATCCGCCTCGTCCTTCTCGGTCTTATTCAGACGCAGCAAAATCAGAACCGTGATGGTCGCCACAAAAAGCACATGAGATTCTCCCAGCGTATCGAACGCCCTGTAGTCCAGAATCATCCCGGCAACGATATTGACGGCGCCTGTCTCTTCCAGCCCTTTTTCAATGTAGCGCTCCGAAACCTCGTTGTTGACCGGTCGGGTCACCGTCCCGATGGCGGGCAGATAAGAAACCGTCACCAAAAGCAGGGCGATCAGAAACAGGCAGAAGAGGACGCTGGTTGTCTGGTACAGGCGGTGAAAAAGGTGAAGCCATTTGTTGTGCTCCGTATCATAGACCTTGTCCATGATCGCGTCGTGCTCCTTCTCATGGCGCAGAGCCGCCTCCGGATCGGGATGATATTCTTCCTGCGGACGCATCTCCACTTCTCCCATATATGGGTCTTTTGCGCCGGAGAGCCAGCGGAAGAAACGGAAGGCAAAGGTTTTTTGATATGCTTCCGCGTTTTTTTTCTTACTCATTTTCCTTCTCCTCCTTTGTATCAGGCTCTGAAGCGTCAATCGCGTGAATTTTTTTGAGCGTCACGAAAAAGAGGACACTTGTGATTCCCGCACCGACGGCAGCCTCCGTGATTGCCAGATCCGGGGATTCCAGACAGATCCAGAGCATGGACATAACCAGACTGAAGGACATATAAATAAGGATTGCATTCAAAAGGTTTTTGGAAAAGCTGACGGAGACTGCGCAGATGATTAACAGTCCCATCAAAATAATCTGAAAAGCTGTCATGAAACGGTCGCCTCCTCTTTTCTTGTATTTTTATCGTCTTTCACAGCAGTGAGTTCCTGTTCGAGAACTGCCACGTCCTCATATATTTCACAGTGCGCCGAAAGGTTTTCGTTGGTGGCAGCCTCCAGCCTTGAGAGCACATGGGAGGAGACGGGAGAGGCGAACCACAAAAAAACAATGATCAAAAACATTTTCAGCGTTGTAAAGTTCAATCCTGAAAAGATCATCAGCCCGATCAGGCACGCGCTGATGCCAAGCGTGTCGCCCATGGCGGCGGCGTGCATTCTGTTCAGCACATATTTAAAGTGAAAGACGCCGAACAGCTCCGTGAAAAAGATGACCATTCCAATCAGTATAAACAGACACCCGACAATAAGCCTGAGCCACTCAACCGCGTTCATCCGCATTTCCTCCTTTCGTATTTTCCTGCTTATGGTGCTGCTCCTCGTAGATGCCGATGTAAACCTTGGAGATTACGACAACGGAGAGAAAGCTGATCATGGCGTAAATCAGACAGATATCCACCAAGTAACCCTCCTGCAAAAGAAGCGCCAGAACCGAGATCATGACCATAACCATCGTGCCCATCATGTTGACTGCCATCAGGCGGTCGGCGATACGGGGTCCCTTCACAGCGCGGATCAGACAGATCAGCAGCATAAAGGAAATCACGATTAATAATAGAATAAAAAGAGAATGATAGATTAATTCTTTTTCCATATCTTATCCTCCTCGATTCTCGTCAGCAGTTTCACGAACACGGAGGAAGAAATGCCCTCCGCAAGCTCCTTGTCAAGACAGTGCACCGTATATTCATTACCCGTCAGCGCAACGGTGATCGTGCCCGGCGTCAGTGTGATCGAGTTTGCCAACAGTACCCGCGCAAAGGTAGAACGCAGGTCGGTTTTAAAATATACAACCGCAGGCTCCAGTTCATATTCGGCAGTATAAATCAGTTTGAAAACCGTCAGATTTGCTTTCAGAATCTCTACTACCAATGTGAAAAAATAGTGAAGCAGAAGCGGCAATTTCCGCAATAAAAAAAGGTCGTATCGGGGGCTGTAATCGAAAAACTTACATAAAAACCAGTACATTACCCCTGCAATAACGACGCCGAAGGCAGCAATTTCCACAGTAAACTGCCCGTTAAAAATCACCCAGATCAGAAAAAAAAGGACAAACATTTTTCTACTCCGTTCTTCTGAAAAATATTGTTTTGTTTCAAAGTGGTGTTTCTACTTATTAAAAGGGAACTTATAGGAACGGTAATATTATGTATCTAAAATCTGGAAGTGTCAAGAGGGGGCTTTTGACGCGCCGTCCTTCGCACTTGTTTTTCGTGTGGGAATCGGATATCATGTGAGTAGCAGACAGCTATGCAGAATAGATGGCGCCATTAATGGAATGGAAAACGAATGGCGGTAAAATAATCAGAACGGAGGCATATATGAAATATTTGGTGATTGGCGCGGGCGGCACAGGCGGCAGTATCGGCGCATATATGACAGAGGCAGGAAAGGACGTGACCCTGATTGCGAGAGGGGAACACCTGAAAAAGATGCAGGAACAGGGTCTTAAGATGGAGACAACCAGAAAGGGAAACTACACCATAAATCCTGTGAAAGCGACCGATATGGCGCATTATGACGAACAGCCGGACATTGTTTTTGTCTGTGTAAAAGGTTACTCGTTGGAGGAGACGATTCCTTTTATCAAGCGGGTGGCGAAAGAGACGACCATCGTGATTCCTATTTTGAATATCTACGGGACAGGCGGGCGTATGCAGGAGAAACTGCCGGAACTTCTGGTGACTGACGGCTGTATCTACATAGCGGCGGAGATCAAAGAGCCGGGAACTATCTGGCAAAACGGAGATATTTTCCGCATCGTGTACGGCGTGCGGAACAAAGAAGAACTTCGCCCCGAGCTTTTTGAGGTGGCGAAGGATTTGAAGGAGAGCGGCATAGACGGCGTGCTGTCGGAGAATATTCGGAGAGACGCCCTGCAGAAGTTCGCCTATGTATCCCCTATGGCGGCGTGCGGTCTTTACTATCATGTGAGCGCCGGGGATGTGCAGGTGACCGGGGAGCCGCGGGATACTTTTGTGAAGCTGATGCGGGAAGTAGACGCGCTGGCGGTGGCGATGGGCGTACCCTTCCTGATCGACATTGTCACGACCAATTTGCAGATTCTGGATTCCCTTACCCCTACGGCGAGCACTTCCATGCAGCGCGATATTTACGCCAGCAAGCCGTCCGAGATTGACGGGCTGATTTATGAGGTTGTGCGGATGGGAAAGAAATACGGCGTTCCCACGCCGACCTATGAGATGATTGCGGATAAGGCGAGAGAGGATGGACTGGAATGAAAAAATTCAAGGAAAAATATTTGGCGGGCGAAATTGAGTTTGAGGAAATCGACGACTACAGTCAGGAGTGGGGATTTTCCGACACCACGGACACTCTGCGGGAATACCTCGGCTTGAATGCCGAGGAGGAGGACGCATGGGTGAGCGTGGGGGATGAGGCGCTGAAGGAGTTGTTGGATAAACAACGTTTTGCAAAATAAATGTTACATTTGAGTATGCTTTTGTCCTTAATATAGGAGGTTAGTGTGAAAGAAAGTAGAGGACAGCCGATAAATGGCACACTTAAACAAGCTATCATAGGGTAGCTTTGCAAAAGAATATATGTTTGGATAAAAATCAGGAAACTAATTGCGATTCGGAAATAATTCCTTCTCGCAGCAAAAGTTTTTTAGCCTGTTTGATGGCCTTAACCTTTTGCTTCTCAGCAAGGGCTTGCGGCATATCGATTTTGTATAAGTCGCTCGGATTCCATATCTCGCCTGTAGACAGCATCTGGTAAATGGCGGTGAGAATCATACGGGCAATCGCAATAATGGCTCTTTTCTTGCCACGACGCTTAACAAGTGCTTCGTATTTTTTCTTGTAGTAGGGAGACTTGTCAGATTTCACGGCTGCATGGGCACACTGTACCAATGCAGGTTTGAGGTAAACTCCGGCACGTGTGATCCTGACAGACTTCTTCTTACCGGCAGATTCATTGCTGCCCGGCGTAAGGCCGGCCCAGCAGCATAAGCGTTTTGATGTGCAGAACTGAGACATATCAATACCGATTTCGGAGATGATAGTGACTGCACTATCATGTTTGACACCCGGAATGGTACAGAGTAACTGGACGGCATTTTCATAATCAGGATCAGAAGAAATCAGATTTTCTATCATAGAGTCAACATCATTGATCTCAGCTGTGATATAATCCATATGTGCGCGGACGAGGCGCATACGGTATTTTTGGGCATCAGTCATCTGATATCCTTCGATGGATTCAATAACAGCATCTTCTTTGGATTTGAGGCTCCTTAGAAGTTTGGATGCGATTTCTTTGTGGTTGATGGACGTACCTGATTGTTGAAGCAGATAGTCGATAATGGATGTGGATGACTTCCCAAAGATATCGGAAACTACAGAATCTAAAGCTACATTACAGACAGTAAGCGCATTCTGATATCTGTTTTTTTCACTGGAGCGGCAGGAAACAAGCTTATAACGGTATCTTGTATATTCCCTTAAAATGCGGATTGGCCTGCTGGGAATGTAGCTGCCTTTCACAAGTCCCAGACGGAATAAATCCCCAATCCATTTGGAATCCTTTTCATCATCTTTGTTGCCCTTTACAGCTTTGACCCATTTGGGATTAGCAATGGTGACATTGATTTCGTCTTCCAGAAGATTAAAGACAGGGATCCAGTATTTGCCAGTGGATTCCATACAGACATCATGGCAGTTGTTATCCAACAGCCACTGCTTGAAAAGAAGAATAGAATTGTTAAAGGTGGAAAATCGTTTCTTTTGATAAGAAGGTTCAATCCCGCCAGTTGTTTTGATGATTGTGGCGACGAGAAAAGATTTGTGGACATCGACACCACAACAGGTTTGATAAGTAACTCTCATGAGTCTGGCTCCTTTCGTAAAAGATAAGAAGCCATTGACTGAACTGCCACACAATTAAACTAAGGCGCTTAAACAATTCTTAGTGTACGGATTCATGGTACCACTTATTTGTGCTTGAAAAGGCAGAACTTACACTGATTTTTATGCTGTCTAAAACGAGAAGGTTTTTACAACTCTTCCTCCCGTGCTTTGTAGTATAGCTTCTTACAAGATATTTTACGGCACAACGTGGAGAGTTGAAATACTTTCATTGCTATTTGTGCCGCCAGCCAAAGGCGGCGGAAGATTTTTATGAATGAACTGTGTCAGATTATAAAAAATATGGTTATTCCCAATTTTATTAACATGGAAACAGCAATAAGAACTTATGATAGAAATGCTGACTGTTGTGGAGCGCCTGCTTGGAGGTTTGCTTATCACGCATTACATTCAGCAGATAAGTGGTTTTTTAATCCGTTTGAATATAATGAACCTGCTTTTCACCAAGATGGATTGGATAATCCCGATCATATATGTTCAGTAGTTCTTTCTGATGACCAGCTATTAGAATATCTTATGCAAATCAGGGAAAAAACCTGTGATTATCTGGATACGCTCACAGATGATATGCTTTACGAAAAGCCTGATAATTGTCCCTATTCAAGATTAGAATTGGGATTAAGACAATTTAGGCATCTTTCTTTTCATACGGGAATGTTAAACGGTCAAACAGCAGAGCATACAGGCAAATTTCCTATATACGTTTCGGAAGACAGTGTTTTCCCGGAAGACGGTTCTCTGTTTGGCAGATATGTGACTAAAAAGAAATAAATAATTACAGACTTTAACAGGCGGCAACAGATTGATATATCATTTTGCCAATCTGTTGCCAAAATACAACGTTCCTTTAACTAAAAATTTCTTTACCAACCCTTCTTTGAAATAACCTGTTTCCGTTTTTTAACGGTCTTCACTGGCGCACTTGTCTTTGTTGTAAATACGAAAATCGCAGCGATGAAAAATGCAGTAAGAATACTAAAAAGGCAGATGGCGCCATTCCAATGCACCGCCGAATCGTAGCTGCGGTAGCGGATCAGCCCCAGACTTGCCGTGACGGGATAGAGAGAAGCTACTGTCCTGTCCGCGGCGGCAAACATACCGCCATAACCATAAACAAACGCGACAATCGTACCAATTAAGTGACCGTTTGCCATACGGGCGGTAACTGCAATAATCGGCATTACGGCGATGTAAAGAAACAGACAGTTCATAATAATTTGGACAAATGCCTGCGATACAGAGACTGCGGACAACCCCGGAAATCCCATCAGCAAATTTGCAATTATGGTAAAGACTGCGCTTGTCAGTCCCAAAAACAGAGACAGCAATGCACATACGAGTAATTTTCCACACAATAAATTGCGGTAGGAAATAGGGATAGTCACAATATTTTTCAGCGTGTCGTCCTTGTCTTCTCTTGTTATGATATATCCCGCAATCAGCGCAACGCACATCGGGAAAATCATGGTGACATTATTTTTGATCACCTGCTCGGTAAAAAACGAAAATGTCCAGACCGTATCGTCCGATGCCGTGGTAGAAAACATGGTCAATAAAACGGAAAGCAGCATCAAAAGGACGCCCGCCCATATCATGTGATACCGCTTTAATTTCCAAAGCTCGGTTTTTATCATGCGAAGCATATTAATCCCCCCTCTTTTTATACAGAAAATCAATGACGATGACAGAAAGAACAGTCCAGATGCCCAAAATAATGACAGCCTGAGGGGTTGACGGTATCAGATAGGAAAGTGTATCCTTCATCTCCATGACGCCGTGCCGCGTCATATCTCCTGCACTCCAAAGCGTTGTAAGCGGAATCGGCATCAGCCAGCACACCCATTTAGGCAGAACGCCAAAGGACGACATGGCAGTTAAACTTAAAACGCTGTAAAACACGCACAGCAGAACGGAAAAAATATAGGTCTTACTAAAGAACACGACGAGAACGACCAAAGGCAGAGTTCCGGCGGTGATAAAAATCCCCATCTCCAATGCCACGAACAGCTTGTAAGCAATGCCGTTCACCTCAGATATGAGACTGCCGCACGAAATCGCGGCAAAAGCCGAAAACAGGCTGAACATAACGCCCATAATAAACAAAACAATGATTTTCGCGAAAATCATTTGTGTAGCTGTCACGGGAATGGCGCGCAGGTTTTTAAAGGTGTCGTTATCCCGTTCCATAAAAAACAGCAGGGCGGCGATTACGCTAATTACGCAGGGCAAAAGCAGCTCCACGCCATATCCCATAATAAACTGGAAACAGGCGTTAAAAACTTCGGTGTCGCTGTCAAACCGTTGCGCCATCTGCGGCGTTGTCATCATCACCGTAATGGGCACGGGAAAGAGAAAGGCGGAAAGGATGACGAGTAAAATAAATTTCTTCCGCTTTAATTTGGCAAATTCACATCTCACAAGCTTAACCAATCCCTTCACCTCCCGTTACACGCTTGAAATAATCTTCAAGGCTTTCCTCACAGAGACAGGCTTCCGATACTTCCAAACCATTCCCCACAAAAGCGGTGACAATCTTACCGACAGAAATATTCGCGTTGTGCAGCTGCATATGGTGGCAGTCTTGTATGGTAAACTGATTTTCGTGAAAGCTACGTTCCAAAATTCCCGCCGACTGCGCCGTATCGGAAACGGTAAACCGGATATATCTGCTGCTCTTGGCTTCCAACTCCGCAAGGCTTTCCTCCTCCAGCAATACGCCACGGTCAATAATGCCGATGTCGTCAGCTAAAAGTGCAATCTCGGAAAGGATATGGCTGGAAATCAAAATGGTCTTTCCGCGTTCTTTGCAGAGGTCGCGGATAAAAGAGCGCACTTCCGCAATGCCGATTGGGTCAAGACCGTTAATCGGCTCGTCCAGAATCAAAAGCTCAGGGTCGTGCATCACGGCGAGAGCAATCGCCAGCCGCTGCTTCATGCCGAGGGAATACTGGGAAAACAGCTTTTTATCCTTGTAGGGCAGACCAACCAGAGCAAGCGCGTTCTGAATGGCACTACGGTCGGTGATACCCCGCAAGGTGGCAAAAATGCGCAGATTTTCCGCGGCGGTCAGATTGGGATAAAAGCCGGGGGACTCAATCAGGCTGCCGATACGGGGCAGCAGTTCCTTTTCATTTGCCGCCAAGGGCTTCCCCCAGATGGTTACTTCTCCGGAAGTGGGTGACGTCAGACCCAGCAGCATTTTCATGGTTGTGGTCTTCCCTGCGCCGTTTCTGCCGAGCAGACCATAGATGCGTCCTTTTTGGACGTGCATATTGAGAGCGGCGACACTTTTCTGTGTTCCGTACTGCTTTGTCAGATTTTTCGTTTCAATTACATAGTTGTTCATGGTGAAACCTCCTTGCGCTACTTTACATAGGATGATATTTTGCTTTGCCGTGTGCGTTTGAAAATGCTGCGTTGTTTGCCCGTCTGCGTGAAAAGCAATGTATCAGGTGGCGGCAATTTCATGTCTGCGCAGATAAAAGACAGACAGCACGGCAAAAATGATAATATATCCGAGAGAATTGACCACTAAAGTCGATATGCTGATTTCCATATTCGGATTGTTGGCGCGCATCCCCAGACAGTAGATAGAGTAGGGATAATTCATGCCGTAATCGTGGTTGGTCATATACAGCCCTAAGATTCCTCCGGCGAGAGCGATGCCGATCGGGACGGCAAAGGAGCGGATTATAAGGGAGAGGAGAAGCTGCACACAGCAGACTACCACCGCGCCGACCGTACCGCAGAGAAACCACTCCAAAGCCTCTCGCGGAAACGGGCTCTGAATTCCGGCGAGTTTCCCGCAGATAAAAAACAGCGCGAAAATCCATAAATTTCCGAGAATGGATACCCGTATCGCCTGAGTCAGCTTGCCCAGATAAAGACTGGACAACGGCAGGGGCGCGGTCAAAAAGCTGTTCCAGTTGTGGCGGGTGTGCTCCAGCCGCCAGAGATAGGAGCAGTAAGTGCCGATCAGCGCGGGCATAAAAAAGTAGCAAAGAAAGAGCGAGTGCTGGCTCCAAAGGCTGTACCATTCTGACTTCAAAACGCCGAGATTCATTTTGTAATTCATCGTGCCGAAGAAAGCGGATATCATAGGGAGCGCAAAGAACGCCAGCCATACCGGGCTTCTTTTCAGCTTCAGGGATTCCGCCTTGACGGCTCTTAGATAAGATGTAAACATGGTGTTACCTCCTGTCAAATGTTCTTATTTTCAGATGTGACATTTCTTGAACAGATTTTTTAACTGTTACAACTCGTATATGTGTTTCGTTTCACAGTATTTGCGAATATGTTTGTGTGGAAAGAAATTTCATATTTCCTTTCGTGTGAATAAAATTCGTCCCGCCGTATAGAAAACCACAATCCACACAAAAATCATAGCCACCGCGCACAGCTCAACCGGCGAATGTTCACGATAGTAAAAATGTATGACTCTTGTTGCCGGGTTCCAGTCCATACTCACCTGCGTGGCGGAGAGAAAGCCGCCCCACGGCAGAAAAGAGTACATTTTGACGTACATTAAAATCAGTCCCAGCATGGAACCGGCAAGCCCCGCCACCAGCGGAATCATCTGGTTAAAAAACAGCATGGACAAAAGAAGCTGCAATAAATATAAGGACAGGCAGCAGGCAAAGTTCAGCACAAAGGCAGTGGCATAATATTTCCATTCCGGGTGTCCCACATAGCCCCGGGCATACCCTAAAGCGATGACAAAAATAAACTGGGCGGCGGAGATTGCCAGAATAAAGAGCGTGCCGCAGAGTACCTTAGCATGGTAAAGTGCACCCGGTCGGCGCAGCGTGTTTAACAGCTTGTAGGTATTGCCCTTGTGCTCCACGTCGGCAAGGCGCGAGGCGAGCACGGACATGATGGTAGGCATCATAATCACACTCACCAGCGGAAGATCATAGAGCATGGCAATCCAGCCATTCAGCCGCTCGTTTTCGTCGGGATGACTGCCGGACCAGAGCAGCCACGCAAACTGGACACAGATCAGGGCGCACATGGTCAGCGCAATCTTTTTCCGTTTTATTTTCTGAAATTCCATCTGCAGAGTAATCATAAGCTGCTCTCCTTTCCTGTCAGGGATAAGAAAATATCCTCCAGACTCTTTTCACGTTTTTCGATACGGTAGAGCGATATGTTCTGCGCTGCAAGCAGTCTGCAAAGGTTTGCCACATAGGCGTCGTCCATCATAGGCAGCAGGAGATAGCCCTCCTCCTCCGTGGCTTCGATGCCATCCTGCCGGAGCAGGTCGAGGGCAATCGCCGTGTGGCTGACCCGAATCGCAATCTGCTCCTTTGCGTGAGTGTGCAGGGATTCCAGCGTGTTCTGGTAGACCAGCTCGCCCTTTCGGATGATGCCCACATGGTCAGCCATCTGGTCGATCTCGCTGAGCAGATGGGAGGAGACCAGAACCGTCATGCCGTAAGCGCCCGGCAGGGAGCAGATCAGCTCACGCATTTCCTGAATGCCCGCCGGGTCAAGCCCGTTCGTGGGTTCGTCCAGAATTAAAAGCTTCGGAAAACCGAGCAGCGCGGCGGCAAGCCCGAGACGCTGTTTCATGCCGAGGGAATAGTGGTTGACCAGCTTTCCCCGCGCCTCGTTCAGGCGGACAATCTTCAACACCTCGTCGATATCCTTTTCGGAACAGCCCTTAAGCGTCTGAATAATGCGCAGATTTTCCTCTCCGGTCAAATGCCCGTAATAACTGGGCGACTCGATGAGAGATCCGGTCTGCGAGAGAAGCTTCATGCGGTTTTTCTCATTGACCGGCGTGTCAAAAAGGGTGATGCTGCCCTCCGTGGGTCTGGCAAGTCCGAGAATCATTTTTAAGGTGGTTGATTTGCCTGCGCCGTTCGGACCGAGAAAGCCGTAGATTGCGCCCGGCGGCACCTGCATGTTGACGGCGTTCACACAGCGGATTTTGCCGTACTGTTTTGTGAGATTATGAGTTTCTACCAGATTTTTTGTTGGCATAGCGTTTCGTCCTTTCTCTATGATGTTTTGCGGCAGACGACTTTTCAACCAGTCAATTTATGGCAGGGACTCGCAGAATAGTCTGCCGATCAGCTTGTTATAGACAGAATAAGGAAACGTGATTACAGGGGAATGAAGGGAAGATTACATTTACCTTAAGAAACGGAAGTTGCTTTTTGGTAAATAAGTATGTATAATATAAATAAAACTAAAAAAGTACATTTTGTAATATTTTTGTAAATTGGGGAAATAATATTATAAAAAGAGGTATGGGAAATGAACAAAATGTTTTATCTGCTTAATATTAGCGTTTCAGGCATTAAATGTATTAAGGAAGAAGTGCGTCTGGATTTTTATAAAAAAACTGTTGATAAAAACTTTAATCCTGAACGATATCGGGTAAAGGCGATTTATGGTGAAAATGGTACGGGGAAATCCTCACTCGTCACGGCGGTCAAAATATTTCAGGACTTAATTTATAATGAAAATTATTTAAATGAGTCAAAGACGCAGGAATTTTTAGATGAAATGGTAAATAAGACATCCAATTTGTTTGAGTTTAAAATGGAATTTTTATCCAACCGCAATAAACAAAAAATAGTTTATCAGTATGTAGTGAAGATAAGCAGGGGCAATACTGGTCTTTTTGAAATTAGCTATGAAGGGTTGAAAGAGAAGAACGGCAGTTATGCCAATAATAACTATCAACCTGTTTTTGAGAGTCGGAACGGGGAGTTAAAATTTATTGCCGTAACAGAGAAGAAAGAAGCGGATTGGATAGAAAAGAAGACGCTTAATTTATTATCTAATCATTCTTTTATATATTTATATCTTACAAATAGGGCTAAAAACGTAGCTTTAAGAAAAGGTTATGATAATAAACTATTTATTTCTGTGTTTGCATGTGTTCTTTTGGTACTTAACATAAAAGTGTATCTTGCAGAAGAAGACCAACATGAATTGTTTTTTTTGCGCAAGAAATTAAAGGAAAGTAGATTGGATCATCAGGTATTTGTAAATGATTTTCTCGAGTATGGAAATAGTTTGAATGAGATTTTGGGGGTGAACGAAAAGTTTGTAGATAAAAAATCTTTTGTAAAGTATAAGGAACGAGTTGGGCAATTGACACAGTTTATTAAGATTTTCAAACCGGGTTTGATATCCATAGATATTGATGCGAAGGAAGATGGTGAGCGATATGTTTGTGACTTGAATCTTAATTATGGTAGTTATGTAATTAACAAAGAATTTGAGAGTACAGGGATTAAGAAACTGATTCGGTTGTTTGACTGTTTTGTTGCTGCCAGCAGAGGAGCTATTGTTTTTGTCGATGAAATGGATGCGAACTTAAATGATGTATACCTCTGTAAGCTGATTGAATATTTCATGTATTATGGAGAAGGTCAGCTATGCTTCACCACGCACAATATAGGTCCAATGAGCGCCTTAAAGGATAACAAAAATTCCATAGACTTTTTATCCAGTGATAATCATTTGATTCCATGGACTTCCAGGGGAAATGCCACGCCGGAGAACTGCTACCGCAACGGGATGATTGAAGATTTGCCGTTTAATATAGAGGCATCGGATTTCGTGGGAATTTTGGGGGAGTAATTGGTATGGCAATACAAATGATATTCTGTTTAGAAACGAATAAGAGGGCAAACACAGATTATATCTATATTAGAGAAACCATAGATTACCTGTATCAGACAAATAATCAGATTAAAATAAGTCCTGTTTATATGTGCACAAAAACAAAATATAAATCCAAGGATGTGTTGAGAGAGATTGAGAAAAAGGTAAAAGCGTTTACTATTGGGCAAAGCAAAGTATTTTATTGTATTGATACGGATGATTATGAGATAAGCGCAGAACATGAGAATGCACTTCAAGATATCAGGAAATTTTGTGATGAAAAAGGTTTTGAATTTATATGGTTTTGCCATGACGTAGAAGAAGTGTTTCTTGGAAGAAAAGTCCATGATTCGCAGAAAGTACAGGAAGCAGGGGCATTTAGAAAAAGAAACGGAATTAACGAAGTGTCCTTAAAGAAATTGTCTGAAAAAGCTTACAGACTATGTACAAGTAATATTATATGTGTACTCGATAAATACCTGGACAGAAAATAGCGCTGGCGGCGGTGCTATTTTTTGTTTGCGTATTGCGGGAAAGTTCAGCTTAAAAATATAAGATTACATTTACCTTAAGAATCCCACAGGAATCTTTTCAGAAAAAGCGGAAAGCAATATACTGATATAGGGAAAGAAATTTTGCTGAACAGCATGGTACATGTTGAAACTATATCTTCAAAGGTGAGAGGAATTTTCTATGAATTTATATGACTGCAAAATCCTACTGGTAGACGACGAGAAAGCTCTGCGCGACATGGTGAGCGGGTTCCTTCGCCGTGCCGGATTTCATAAAGTGACTGTGGCGGCAAATTGTCTCGAAGCAGAGGAACTGTTTGCACTGAAAGAGCCGCATCTCGTGCTTTTGGACGTCATGCTGCCCGACGGAGACGGCTTTTCTCTATTAAAAAAAATGCGGCAAATGTCGGAAGTTCCCGTGATTTTTCTCTCAGCACGGGATGAGGACGCAAGCCGCCTTCGCGGGCTGGGACTTGGTGCGGACGATTATATAACAAAGCCTTTTCTGCCGGAGGAACTGATTCTGCGGGTGACGGCGGTGCTGAAACGGGTGTACCGGGTAAAGAGTATGCAGGAGACAGAGATACTCACGCTTGGAAGATGCACGGTTGATCTGGGGAGCGGGGTCGTGCGCTGGACCGGGGACAAGGAAAATAGCGCGGCGGAGGAAATAGCTTTGACGGCGAAAGAGTATGCCATCCTGCAAAAGCTGGCGCAGGAGCGGGGAAGGATTGTGACCATCGACGCCTTGTGCGACGCCGTCTGGCAGGAGGAAAACTTCGGATATGAAAATACGTTAGTTGTGCATATCCGCAGACTGCGGGAAAAAATTGAGGAAGATCCATCCCACCCGAAATATCTGTTGACGGTGAGAGGACTGGGGTACAGACTGGTATGAGAAATGATAAAGCAGAGCGGATGAATTATAATTACAGACGAGCGGCGCGTTTTTTATCCTATTGGGTGGTGGCGGTTTTGGGAATCGCTGGTTTGACGTTAGTACTCAATATGGTGTTTCTGTTTGCGTCGTCGGTCGTTTATGTGAATACGGATACACAATATATTTACGGGGGAAGCGTCATGGAGGCGCTGACGCTTACACAGAACGGTTACGTGCTTGACAGGGAGATGGAGGAGGAGCTTGCCAAGAAAGACCAGTGGGCGATGCTTCTTGATGAAAATGGGCGGGTGATTTGGAGCGCTCGGAAACCGGAAGAACTGGAGGACGAGTACAGCAGGTCGGACATTGCCCGCATGAGCAAATGGTATCTGAAAGGATATCCTGTCCAGATGCGTGTCTGGGACGACCGCATTATGATTGTGGGTATGCAGAAAGAAACCATGTGGAAGTACCCGATAGAATTTACGATTCCGTGGATGACTTTTGTCGAACGGACGATTCTTGCGTTTTTATTCATAAATCTTGCGTGGATTGTGGTTTTTGCCTTTGTTTTTGCAAAGCGGTTTACGAGAAAAAGGGAACAGGCGCGCATTGAGTGGATTGCAGGCATTTCCCACGATATCCGCACGCCTCTGTCGGTGGTGATGGGATATGCCGACACGCTGGAGCACAGCGAGGGACTGTCAGTGGAGGCAAGGCAGCAGGCGGCTGTAATCAGGCATCAGAGTATGGTCATGAAAGAGTTGATTGCCGATTTGAATCTGACTTCGCAGCTCGAGTATTCCATGCAGGCATTGCGGAAGGAAAAAGTACGTCCCGCAGAGATAATCCGAGGTGTTGCCGTATCTTTTCTTAACGATTCCCTGCCGGGAGAACTGGAAATTGACATGCGGATTGAGCCGGATGCGGAGCAGCTTTGCATAAATGCGGACAGACAGCTTTTTGTGCGGATATTCCGAAACTTAATTAATAACAGCATAAAGCACAGCGGCAAAAGCGGCTCAGTAGAAATCCGGATTTCTATGTGGCAGGAAAAGAAAAAATGCCAGATACATCTGGAGGATAACGGCGTGGGTTACTCAGAAGAAGTTCTGTGTCGCCTGCACAGCAGGAAAAAGGAACAGGCAGGAGAAAATATTCGCGGACTGCAGATTGTGAAAAAGATTATTCTGGCGCACGGCGGGAAGATTCGGTTTGGAAATGGAGAGGAAGGCGGGGGATATTGTATGATGACGCTCCGCTGTGGGAGGAAGTGAGACGGATGAACAAAAAATTCGCAGAATTGGGTATTCTGCGAATTTTCTGTAATTCTTCCTGTAAAAACAGACTTTATACTAAATTTGACCACAAAACTGACCATAATCAGCGGAAAGCGCATTAATGTATCTGCGTTTGGTATCCATGCTTGGATGGACATATCTGTTCAAGGTAATCTGCACGTTGGAATGCCCCAGAATTTCACTCAGGCTTTTAACATCCATGCCGCTGTCAATACAGTTTGTAGCAAAAGTGTGCCGCAAAATGTGAAAGTTATAACTTGGCGCGTTGATTCCTTTCAGATACTTCTTAAAATGATTCTGATAAGTCCGCGGTTCCATAGGCTTATTTTTTTGCAGGACATACTCCTGCCCTTCCTGCCAAAATTCGGTGAGAAGTCCCAGCAATGTATCCGGAATTGGGATTTCCCGTTTTGAAAAAGCGCTTTTGGGCGGTGTTTCCATAAGAGCGGTTTTTGCCGGTCCCTCCTTGCTTTCGATCCGCTGTACGGTTCTGTTGACACGAAGCAGCCCTCGTTCCTGATCGATATCATCCCATTTCAGCGAACAGATTTCTCCCAATCGAAGACCTGTAAAGAGGCAGAGGTATATTCCGGCTTTTGAAATATTCATATCATTGTGGAGGAACTGAATCAGCCTCGCCTGTTCCGTGCGGTTCATAATCTCAACGGTGGTAGTTCTCTTCTGCAAAGTGCATGCCATAATTGCAGGCATGGGATAACCGTACTGCTTTTCAACATAGCGTAAAGTCTGTTTGATAGCGGCGAGAACGCTTTGTCTGGTCGAATCCGATACTTCCAACGTTGCAAGCTGCGCCTGAATGCGGCTGTTGGACATCCGGGAAAGTTTGTCGGAGGAAAAGAGCGGCTGGATATGGCATAGATAGAGTTTTTTATATTTAATATAGGTAGAGTATTTTCTGTTCTGTGAAACCTCTTCCAGCCACTCCTCCACGAGCATGCAAAAATCGGTATCGCAGACCTGGAATCCACTGCTAATTTGGAAAGTCTGTAACCCAGGTGAATCGGTTCTACTCAATATGTACATTCTGGCTGCAAGTTTCTCTTTTACTTCATTGTAAGTTTTTCCGTATATGGACAAATAGCGCTTCCCGCCATCTGCGGATACTACCGCATACCGCCCCTCCCATCTCCCGTCTGCACGTTTCCTTATGTTGTCACCTCGTCTTGGCATATCAATGTCTCCTTTCTGACCACTTTTTTGACCACAAATATACCACTAATAACAGTCTGCGTGACAAATTATGGCAAAATTTTACAAGGCGTTTAACAAAAACGTTTTTTCGTTCTTGACATTTCGCATGTTCGTCTGTATAATGTACCTAAAGCATATCACTTTCTCGATAACAAATATCCGATGCAGGAGCCTTATCTGCATCAGAGTCAAATAAATCGGTAACTTAGACCGATTTTCCATTCTATGTTTCAGAATTTCTATGCTTTTGAACCCACTATTATAATTTAAAAGCAGGAGATTCTAAATCGATTTCTCCTGCAGAACAGGAGGATGTACTTATGGAATATGCGCGAATCAGCAGAGAGGAACTATTCATGGAGAAGAGAGGCAAAAAAGGATATACGATTGCGGATATCGAGGCGCTGCCAGACGGGGAACGGGCAGAGTTGATTGACGGTGAAATATTTATGATGGCAACGCCTATGACGGTACACCAGAGGATTCTTGTAAAACTCATTTTTGAAATTGAGACTTATATTCGGAAAAATAGAGGCAACTGCGAACTTCTACCCGCGCCTTTTGGCGTCTATATTAAAAAGGACGAGCGTAATTATGTAGAACCCGATATTTCAGTGATCTGCCATGAGGACAAACTGGATGAAAAAGGATGCCACGGCGCTCCGGACTGGGTGATTGAGATTGTTTCACCTTCCAGCAGGAAGATGGATTATGTGAGGAAGACTAAACTTTATCGAGAAACGGGTGTAAGGGAATATTGGATTGTTGATCCGAATAAAGAAATGGTCACGATATACACTGCCGATCAGTGGGATGTGCCAGTATATCACTCTTTCGCTGAGCAGATTCAGTCAGGAATTTATGAAGACCTGTATCTCGAATTTACAGAATTCATGAAAAAATGAAAGGCAGCTGTCAAAAATTGACGTTTTTGTTTTTGGGGTCAAAATTGACAAACAACCTCATGTAAAGTATAATTTATGACGATACATACCTTGCAAGCATTACAGCCATATTGCAGGAAGTTACAAATATTCCAAATTTCGCAGAATACCCAATTCTGCGAAATGCTATCCGACAAGCCGGGGAGTACAATACAGCGAAATGTCGTCGAATACCATATGCAAGACTGTCCGCCAATATAATAGCGAACCCATCTCCGAGGCGGATATGAAAAAGCTGCAGGAGATAGCGGGGGATTACAGGACAGTCAAGAATTACGTGTACCAGCGTTACGGCGGTATTAAGAGCCTGCCGAAGATTTATCCCGGCTATACTGTACAGAACGAGATGACGGCAAGTGGTCTGCGGACGAGTCTTGGTATGCCGTCTGTATATTTTTATCTGGCTGTCTTTGACGCGCTGGGAGATATCAAGAACCAGTGGACGCAGACAAAGGGCAGAATAGAAAAATGCATTCGGGAAAATGAGAACCTGACGCCGGAGGACAGGCATTACCTGCGGTTTGTTATGAAACAGAGTCGCTGTTTTGAGAGTATTCTTCTGGAACGGAAAATGGAGCTGTCGGATGAGTGGCAAAAATCTTTTGAAGAAGTCAGGGAGGGTGTGGATGAAAACCGCCTAAACCAATATTTGTGCAGGCAGGTGCGCAGGCACTTGAAGAGGATGCATACGGATACCGTTGACGGTTTTTCCGTATCGCACAAGGCGTATCGCTATGAAGACCACGGCATTTATCTAGCCATAAAGGAAAAGAGAAAGCGGATTTTTATACCGCTTACCGACAATAACAGTTATACGAAACAGCTTTACGTCCGCATTTTTCCTGAGGAGGGAAATGTAATCATCCATGTGCCTGTGGAAAGAAAGGTCAGGCGGCATGAGGATTATCAGAGGGAAATCGGGCTGGCAGTGGGAATCCGCACCATGTTTGTGACGGACGAGGGCAGTATTTACGGGGAAAAGTACAGCAATTACCAGTATGCGCTTTCGGAATATGTCAGAGAAGGAAATATCCGATACCGCAGGAATAAGGAAACGAATCCCGGCAGGAAAAAATATTTAGCGGGCAGGCAGAGACTGGAAGAGGCGCTGCATACATACATTAATGCGGAGATTAACCGGATGCTGCGGACCGAGAAACCGGCGGTGGTCTACCTGCCGAAACTGCCGCAGAGTTCTAAGGCGGGGGTAAATAAGAAAATAAACAGCTCCGTCAGCATGTGGCAGAAGGGGTATGTGAGAAACCGGCTGACCCAGAAATGCAGGGAACAGTCCATTGAATTGATAGAAGTGTTTGGAAAAGACATCAGTAACGAGTGCAGCCGTTGCGGTGCAATCGGGCAGAAGAATGATGATGTTTTTACCTGTAAAGCTTGCGGCGCGGCGCTTTTCGAAAGAGAAAATGCCGCCAGAAATGCCTTAAAGCGCGGGCAGATGCGTTCATAATGAAAGATTTCACAGATGAATGTTCCTATGGGAAACATTTTACCAAAACCGGGTTTTCGGAAGTAGGACTGCGGAAAATTTCTTTTGATAAAAACAGGCGTAACGCCGGACGGCATTAGAAGCCGGTTTCGACCGGGTATTGGGTATGCCATGACCTTTGGGAACTTCCGAGAGGAAGATGTACCGGGAGCGAAGCGGTATTTCCGCAGCATCGAAAGATGTCCAATATGCCTTATTTATCGAGTTGCACAGCGGAGTAAATGCGAGAGGAGTGGCAGCGGTGGAGAGATACAGAAAAAAAGATATACTTCAGACTGTGTACACATTGCTCCGCGCCAACGATGCTATCGTAAAAACCGCAGCGTCTAATCCTCAGGGAGCCGCGGAGGCGCTTGTGCAGTGTCAGGAGTCGGCGATCGCCCTTGGCACATACATAGACACCCTTGATGAAAAGTATGCACCGCTTGTGCACATACTTGAGGATTATTGTGAAAATATCTATCAGATGAGCGAGAGCCTGTCTGATGAAAATCTATGTCGGAAAGTATCTAAGAAAATCCAGAAACAGCTGACTGGTTTGCAAAACGGCATCAAATACGATCTGCCGGATGATAAAAAGGAAATTGTATTTCTTCCTTATAAGGCAAGTATGTGGGACAGCTTGGAGAGCGTCTGGAAAGCGGCGGACGCCGATCCGGAATGCGACGCTTATGTGATTCCTATTCCGTATTTTGATAAAAACCCGGACGGGAGTTTTAGGGAAGAGCACTATGAGGGCGATTTGTACCCGAAGGACGTGCGGATTACCCGGTATGACGAGTACGATCTGGAAACGCGCCATCCGGATGTGATTTATATACATAATCCATATGATGAATGCAATCACGTGACAAGTGTGCATCCTTATTTCTATTCCAAAAACCTGAGAAATTATACAGATAAGTTAGTGTATATTCCTTATTTCATTTTGAGCGAGATCGAGCCGGACGATCAATCGGCGATTGACGGCATGAAGCATTTCTGTTTTACGCCGGGGACGATCTATGCCGATCAGGTGATCGTGCAGTCCGAAAAAATGCGGCAGATTTATATCAACGAATATATGAAAGCCGCGAAGGAGATGGGACTGCCCGGGGAGCATGTGGACAGGAGGTTTCTGGAGAAAAAGTTTCTGGGGACAGGTTCGCCGAAGATTGACAAGGTATTAAATACAAGGAAAGAGGATTTGGATGTCCCGGTGGCGTGGTTAAGAATCATTGAGAAGCCGGACGGAAGCTGGAAGAAGATTGTTTTTTACAATACAAGTGTGAGTGCACTTTTACAGCACAGCGAAAAGATGCTTGAAAAGATGGAGTCGGTGTTTGAAATCTTTAAGGAAAACAAGGACGAGGTGGCGCTGCTGTGGAGACCGCATCCGTTGATTCAGGCGACGATTGAGAGTATGCGACCTCAACTGTGGGAGGCATACAAAGAAATCAGGGACAGGTATGTTGCAGAAGGCTGGGGGATCTATGATGATTCAGCGGATTTGGATCGGGCGGTGGTGTTATCTGATGCGTATTACGGGGATGGGAGTAGTGTGGTGGAGTTGTGCCAGAAAGCGAGAATGCCGGTGATGGTGCAGGACGTAAGGGTGTTATCAGAAAATGAAATGTTTCCTTGGAATAGTAAGATTATAAATGATAATGGGAAAGGTATATTTGTTGGAAGTGAGTTAAACGTAATATTTTCTTTGAATTTTAAGACAAACGAAATACAGGTGATCTGTGGATTGTCCAAAAATAATATTACGGAATTCCGGAAAAATGCCTTTTGCTTAAAATACAGAAATAAAACTTTTGTATTTCCAGATTGTGAAAGGGATATTAAGGTACTTGAAAAGGGCAATCTGAGTGATATTGCTATAGATACAAAAGGTAAAAGAGTTGGAATGCTTAATGCTTATATCTGGAATGAGAGAATTTTTTGTGTTTCCAAAGGATTGTCAAGGATTATTGAGCTTGACGTCGAACACAATAGGATTTGCGGAGAATATAAATTTTCATACCCAAATATGAGTCTGGACATAGGATGGGAATGCATTGAAAATGACGGAAAAATATATTGCGTAGCTTCTAAAAAGGGAATATTAATTATTTTTGATATGCAGAAAAGAAGTTTTAAATATATTGATGCGCCTGTAGAAAGCAAAGGTTTTACTACTATTTCTAAGAGAGATAATTATATATATCTGTCTGGAAAAGAAAAATGTATTTATAAGTGGAATATTGTTTCTGATAAAGTAGAATGCTTACGAGATTTTCCTGCTGAGTTTGGTATATATATCAAAACGAATAGGGGGTTGGTTCTTGATACAGAAAGCACAGAATTTGAGGAGCCCCTTTTTATAAGTAGCGTAATATTAGAAAACAGGATATTTTTTATTCCTTATCAATCAAATAATATTCTTATTTTGAATATAGATGATGATAAAATTGAAAATCTGACTATTCCGAATGAGGAAGAGACTACATTTACATGGCAAAGGGGAATGCAGCATAAGTATCTGCTTGAGTATATAAAAAATGGAAGATATATGTGGCTATATTCATTCAAGCAGTCAAGACTATTAGAAATTGATTCAAAGACTATGCAGATGACCTATTTGAGTTATAAATATGATAAACAGTATTTGAATAAAATAAGGAGCATGTTCTATCGGCAGAATTTTTTTTGTGAAAGGTGCGAATATACATTGTTTGATTTTTTGAGAGAGCAGGTATGCTATGAGGAGTGAAGGGCAAAGCAAGAAAATTCTTTTTTGGGGCATAGGGATAACAGCGGAATGTCTGGAAAAAAGACTGAAATCAGATTGTGATGTGGTAGGATATGTGGACAGCAGAGCTGATCTGGCGGTGTATAAAGATAAAAAATTTTATAAGCCAGAAGATATAAGAAATGTTGTCTTTGATTATATAGTTATTACCTCTGATAATGGTCAAACAGCATTGAATATTGCTAAAGAAATAGAAAGAAAATACCAGATACCGAAAGAACAGATTTTGCCATATTATGTTTATGCTCGACATGAGTTATATTCTATAATGTTGGATGTAGAAGATAGAAATGAATATGAGTGTATGGTATTTGGGAATTCACATGCAAGAGATGGTATTTTAGCAAATTATTGTAACTTGAAAACAATTAATTTTTCAATATCAAGTCAGGATATTTATGGAAATTATAAAACATTTCAGAAAGTAATAAGTCAGTATGGATATAAATTCTCCAAGTTGAGGTATGTGATAATTGATCTGTATGATTATAATTGTTTGAACTATGATACTTCTCTATCAACGGAAATTTTTAATTATATTTTTGCAAACGGAATAATAGATATAATTTTGAATATAATTGTAATTTCAAAAAAGCGTGGGGGGGGCAGTTTCGAACAACAGTTGGAGGAAAGAATTGGTATAATTTGCGATCCCGTAAAGAGTCAGATTTTAGAAAGCATTTTTTCAATAAATGAGGGTAAAGTGCACGAAGCATACGAAGATGCATATAAGAATAGAAAATATATTGAAAAAAATGAGCCCCTGATAGAAAATAAGATATTTGGTAGTTTGGTAGCAAAAAGGTTTGAGAACACCATTAAGGAAAATAAGGAGTTACTCATAAATTTTATTAGGGCTATTCGACGTTATAATTATCAGATAAAAATAATATTTACATTAATTCCAAGGTATATAACCATGGAAAGAGTAAATGAAATTTTTATGTCTGCATGGAAAAGAGAATTATATCAATTTATATTTACACTGCAGAAAGAGTGTCCCGTTTTTTTCTTGGACATGAAATCAAATGAGAGCATTTCTAAAAATAATTTTTTTTATCAGGATATCTGTCATTTGAATACGACTGGAGCCATATGCCTTACAAGTATTTTGAACGAATATATACAAAAGATTGATTCAAAAAAATGACGTTTTTGACTAACAAAGTGAAGAAAAGAGGTCTGCAAAAATGAGATACGCGTTAATTGGATGTGGTCGTATTTCACCGAATCATATTGCGGCAGCAAATAACAATAAATTAGAACTTGTGGCGATATGCGATATTAATCCGTCATGTATAGAGGATAAAAGACTTAAATTTAAGCTGGACGGTAGTGTGAAGCAATATACGGATTATAAGAGTATGATACAGGAATTAAAACCTGAACTAGTGGCAATTTGCACAGAAAGTGGGAAACATGCGCAGATTGCACTGTTTTGTATTGAACATGGGTGTAATTGCATTATAGAAAAACCGATTGCTTTATCAATAACAGATGCTGAAGCAATCATAGCGGCATCTATCAAACATCATGTAAAAGTGTGCGCCTGTCATCAAAATAGATTTAACAAATCGGTGCAAATTATACGGGAGGCAATTGATATGAACCGCTTTGGAAGATTGTTTTATGGCACGGCTCATATTAGGTGGTGTAGAAACCATGAATACTATGACAGGGCTTCTTGGAGAGGGACTTGGGAACAGGATGGAGGGGCTCTTATGAATCAGTGTATTCACAATATTGACCTTCTAAACTGGATGATGGGTGGAGAGGCTGAGGAAGTGGTAGGAATGACGGATAGATTGAATCACAGTTATATTGAAGCGGAGGATATGGGAATTGCGCTGATTAAGTTTAAGAACGGCAACTATGGAGTTGTAGAGGGAACCACGGATGTTTATCCTAATAATTTGGAGGAGACATTGTATATTTTTGGGGAAAAAGGAACTGTAAAAGCGGGAGGACAATCAGTTAATGTGATTGAGGAATGGAGGTTTGCCGATTTTTTGGATGACCCGGAGGAGGTTAAGAGAAAATTTCATGAGAACCCGCCGAACGTATATGGATATGGGCATACACCGCTTTATGCCGATATGATTAGCGCCATAAAGAACGATAGACAGCCTTATGTTACGGCTATGGACGGAAAGAGGGCATTAGAACTTGTATTAGCAATTTATAAGTCGGCGGCGGAAGGTATCAGTGTAAAACTTCCGTTAAAGGAATGTGCAACAACTGATTTTAAGGGAAGGTTTTAACATAGTTAGGTTTTGAATGTACACGTTGGATATTAGCATGTTTTGCCAAGAAAGCAGGAAGTAAATTGAAACAATATAAATTGTTAGAAATATCAACACAATATGACCAATACTTAAGTCGATTTTATAATTTACATGGAGAAATCGAGGGATTGTCGTATGATGAATTGTTTTCTGTATTGGTGGAGGATGCATTTGCAGAATCAGATTTTATACATCGTGAGTTAAATAAAATGGGTATAGAGTCAAAGATTATTTTTTGTAATAATCGAAACTTGCAGAAAAAATGGAAGCATGCCAGAAATGATATGACTTATTTTGAAATTTTGCTATTACAGATCAAGGATTTTAGACCGGACATTGTTCTCATATCGGATGTGCGCCATTTTTCAATAGAAGAAACAAAGATGATACAGGAATGTTTATTCCCCAAACGTTTTAAAATGGTAGCTTTTCATTTTACGAGTGTAAACGACGCATTTTTGAAAAGAGCAGCTCTGTATGACCAGATATATACAGGGAATAGGGCATTTGTAAAGTTCATGAAAGAATATGGAATGCCGGCATATTTACTTAGACATGCCTTTGAACCATCCATTTTAAAACGTGTAACGAAAGGCGAACGGAAGAATGAAATATGTTTTCTGGGTTCTATATTTATCGGGGAAAATTTACACAACAACAGAGTGGAAATGCTTTGTGAACTAATAAATAGAAAAATACCATATGATTTTTATGGAAATATTTATGGTTCTTTTGAAGATATGACCTTGAAAAATGGGAGCAAAGTAAAAACGGATGCGTTGGCAGAAATTGAAAGAAATAGGAAATTAGAAGTGTTTGGAATCAAATATTATACAGTTATGAATCAATATAATATTTGCCTTAATCTTCATGCCTTGTGTGGAGGGGGAGGATGTAACATGAGGATGTTTGAGGCGACAGGCATGGGCACATGCCTGCTAACAGACAGCAAGGATGAGAATGCGGAATTGTTTGATATATCCAAGGAAATTGTTGTATACGAATCATATGATGATATGGTCCAAAAAGCAAAATGGCTGTTGGAAAATCCGAAAGAGACAAAAGAGATTGCACTTGCGGGACAAAGAAGAACTTTAAAAGAATACACATACAGGAATAAAGCGGAACAATTAAATGAATATCTTCAACTTTTATTTACATAATTTTCCATCAAAGAGAAGAAATATAAAAATAATGTATAAGCGCGAAATATACGGGAGATATCATGCAGGTACAGGCGAATCGATTGGACAGAGGATTTGAAAAATATCAGGAGCAATTTGAGAAAAAAGCGTTAGATGTTTTGCGTAGTGGCTGGTATGTGCTTGGACGAGAAGTCGATGCTTTTGAGCGGGAGTTTGCTGCATTTATAGGAGCGCAGCATTGTGTCGGTGTCGGCAGCGGGCTGGATGCATTGATTCTTGCGGTGAGGGCACTGGGAATTGGTGTCGGGGATGAGGTAATTGTGCAGGGTAACACCTATATAGCAAGCGTGATGGGTATTACGATTAATGGTGCAAAGCCTGTATTTATAGAGCCGGACATATATTACCAGATAGATGTGGACCGGATAGAAGAAAAAATTACGCCGAGGACGAAAGCTGTAATGGTGGTGCATTTATATGGTCATGTGGCACAGTTAGATCGGATTAATGAGCTGTGTAAAAAACATGATCTTAAATTGATAGAGGACTGCGCACAGTCGCATGGAGCAAGCTTTGGAGAGCAAATAACGGGCACATTCGGTGATGTCGGATGTTTTTCTTTTTATCCATCTAAGAACCTCGGAGGCTTTGGTGAAGGAGGTGCGGTGGTAACGGATGATGCCGGGATAGCGGAAGAAATAAAAATTTTGAGAAATTACGGAAGTGAAAAAAGATACCATAATAAAGCGGTTGGGATGAATTCCAGATTAGATGAATTACAGGCAGGACTTTTAAGAGTGAGACTTGAGCACCTTGAGGAGATAATGCGGGAGAGGGAAGAAATTGCGGAGTGCTACGAAAATGAAATTAGAAACACGGACGTGACTCTTCCTAAAACGCGGCTGGGAACAAGAGCAGTCTGGCATCAATATGTGGTGCGAACAAAGCAAAGAGATGCTTTAAAAGAATATTTGCAGAAGAATGGAATAGGAACCATAATTCACTATCCAATTCCTCCTCATTTATCGGAAGCGTATAAAAATTTGGGATATTGCATAGGTGCCCTTCCGGTCACAGAACAATATGCCGGAGAGGTTTTGTCGCTTCCAATGTATAATGGTATGACAAAAGAAGAACAAAATTGGGTAATACGAATTATAAATGAATGGAGAAGCGATGAAGGATAATACAAAATTATCAGAACAGATAAAAATTATGGAGTTTCCTGATTTTGGAGATGAGAGAGGAAATCTGGTTGTAGTGGAAGGCGGTATGGATATACCGTTTGAGGTTAAAAGAGCATTTTATATTTATGGGTCGGACTCGGAAGTGATCAGAGGCAGACATGCGAACAGAAAAAGTGAGTTCGTTATGATCAATGTGAGCGGCAGGAGTAAAGTGAAAATTGATAATGGGTATGAGCAGCAGGTTATAGAGTTAAACCGCCCAAGAATGGGGCTGTATTTATCTACGATGGTATGGAAAGATATGTACGATTTTTCGCGTGATTCAGTATTGTTGGTTTTGGCAAGTGAGCATTATGATGCAGGGGAGTATATTAGGAACTACGAGGACTTTATTAGGGAGATTAGGAAAGAATGAATACAGATAATTATTTAATATTTTGTACATTATTTGATTGCAATTATCTGGACAAAGGATTGGCGCTTTATCGGTCTATGAGAAGACAGATGGAAAACTTTACTTTATATATTTTTGCCTTTGATGATAAGTGTTTTGAAATTCTTTCTGATATGCACCTGAAAAATGTTGTTACTATTCCATTGCAGGACATTATGGATGCAAAACTGCAGGAGAAAAAGGAAGAAAGAACCCGCGCGGAGTTTTGCTGGACATGCACATCGGTTGTTATTGAACACGTGCTTGTTAAGTATAATGAAAAGGTATGTACTTATATAGATGCAGATATATATTTTTTTGCAAATCCTAGGAGTATTATTCAAGAAATAGCAGATCATGGGTGCTCGGTCGGAGTGACAAGACATGGGTTTGAGAAAAGCTATTGGGATGTGGAGCAGCGAATTAATAATGGAAAATATTGTATTCATTTCAATACTTTTTTTTATAGTGAGGAAGGACTGGAGGTTTTAAGAGATTGGAAAGAGGACTGCCTAAACTGGTGCTATTACAGATATGAGGATGGCAAAATAGGGGATCAAAAATATGCAGACAGGTGGCAAATAAAGTATTCCTGTGTACATGAGATTGAGAATCTGGGGGCAGGGGTTGCTCCGTGGAATGTACATTTATATGTTTATCATGGAAGGAAAAACGGGAAGATTTTATTGAGTTACACGGACAGCGTATTTCCGCTGGTGTTTTATCATTTTGAAGGTTTAAAATATTTGAATGACGGAAGCGTTTTTCTGAATCTGTGGAAGTTCAACAGTTCTGGGCTAAAGAAAAAAGTAAATGAAATATATGGCAATTATTTTAAGGAAATAGGAGTGGTTCGTAGGTATCTGAAAAATAACTATGGGGTCTCTTTCGAGGATATGCGTGCCGATAGGAAGACATTTTTGAAACCAAAGTGTTCTTTAAAGGGATTTTGCAGAAATAGAGGTTTACTGGGTGGTTTGAAGGATTGGATGAGATTTAGAATTAACAACATAATGTGGGAAGAATAAAATGGGGGGCATTGATATGTTTTTGCAGGAAAGGGCACAGGAGATTAATGATTGCCTAAAAGGGTTGGCAGGAAAAGCGACTGTGGCGGTCTGGGGTGCGGCAATTCATACGGCAAAGCTTTTTGAAAAGACGGAATTGCTTTCCTATAACATAAAGGCAATTCTGGATATAGATGAGAAAAAGTGGGGAGATTATTTTTTTGGGTGGAAGATTGAAGATCCATGCAAAGCGGATTGGATGAAGATTGATGCAGTGGTAATTTCTGTACCAAATCGGGAGATGGATATTATAAGAATGCTGCGGTATGAACTGCAATATAAAGGAGATATCATTACATTTTATACAGGGGAAAAGGTAACTCCGTTTTATTTACTACATGATGCAAGCGCTACTGAGGTGCGGTATCTGGGTGATTACCAAAATTGGAAAGACGCAGCGGATGAGTGCGCAGGGTATGACGATTCTACTATTATAAGAAAGGTAATTGACGCAGTAGAGAAGGTAAAAAGAGGTGAGGCAGTTTGGGAGAGGGACAGCTGTCTGTTTTATGAACAAAAATATAATTACCAGATATGTGCAGCGATATTAAGATGTGCGCTGGAAAACGGAAAAGGGAGAGTAGTTATCTTAGATATAGGAGGGTCTTTAGGAAGTGCATGGTTTCAAAACAGAAACTATTTTACAGAACTGGTGGACTTAGAGTATGTAGTTGCGGAACAGGATCATTTTGTGGACTATGGACATAAAAACCTAGAAGACGGAACATTAGCGTTTATAAAAAGCACGGATATTTGGGAGGATATAGAACGATTTGACATAATTCTAATGTCAGCAAGCCTGCAGTATATTCCACAATATGAGGAGATTCTTGCAAGAATCCGAAAGGCACAGCCGGATTATGTGATGCTGGACAGGCTCTTAGTGAGTGACAGGAAGCGATTTTGCATGGAAACTGTGCCAGAAACGTTATATGCGAGCAGCTACCCGGTGGTCATTTTTGATAAAAATGAGGTTGAGAAGTTTTTTGAAGGTGATTACAAATTGATTGAAAATGATATTTCCAGTGTGCCAGAGGGGGTATATTTTCCAGATGGAAAGGCAGAATCCAGACTCTATGTTTTTGAGCGTATAGAGAAATAATATTGTGGGAGAAAATATAGCGATAAAGGGTGGGGAAATAATTTATGAAAAGAATTATAAAGAGAATTGGCGAGTTGGCTTGTGCTGGTGGTTTGGTTTACTTTGTGGCAAGGTGGCAGCAAAAGTGTATAGACCACTGGAAGGAACAGGCGGAAAAAAACAGGGCTATGTTTGTTCTGATGGATCGATGGGCAAGTCTCAGGCAGGACGGCAGGAAGTTGGAAGAATATTTTATGAAAAATGAATATGGTAGGATTGCCGTTTATGGATTGGGGGTAATGGGACAGAGGTTGATTAAGGAGCTTAGAGATTCCCAAGTAGAGGTTGTTTATGGAATAGATAAAAATGAAGATATGACCTATACGGGTTTGGATGTGATACCTATAAGGGGTGAGTTACCGAGTGTTGATGCGGTGGTTGTAACAGTAGTGAAAGAATTTGAAACCATTAGGGAAGTGCTGTCAAAAAAGATAGATTGTCCGGTGATAGCGATAGAGGACATTTTGGGTGTGTTTTGAGGGAGGACTAAATTGTGAGTGGTGAAAACGAAATTCTGATATGGGGAACCGGAGGCGTTTGTAATGAAGTGTTAAAAAATGGTGTCGATGGCAAACTGATCGGATTTATCGAGACCCAAAAAAGTAAAGGACAATACCGGGGATTGCCAGTATATGATGCAGATACGATTCCTGCTGACTATGATTTTATTATTATAGCGAATAAAAGTGTGGATGCCATATATAAAGTTTGCCAGAGAAAAGGGATCAACTTGACAAAATGCATCTTTCTGTTTCCTGTAAAAATGGCATGTGGGAGTACAAACAGGGAAAAAATACGGGATATTTTAGGGGAGAAAAACTATACGAATTACTGCGCGGAACTGGGTGAATATGAAGGAACTTTTTTTGAGGAGGATATGGAGACATATCAGAACCTTAATAAAAGAAAAAATTTTGATATACAGCAAGAATATCTCTGGCCCATCGTTTCCGATAAATATGCGGATGCAGGGATGATTGAGAACTATTTTTGGCAGGATTTGTGGGCGGCGAAACTAATAGGACAATCTGGGGTCAAGAAGCATTTTGACATTGGTTCCAGAATTGATGGCTTCATTTCGCATCTGCTGGCTATGGAAATTGATGCCACAATGATAGATGTGCGTGATTTTCCAAAACAGGTAGAGGGGCTGCATACGATCATAGATGACGCAACTACATTACGGCAGGTTGAGGACGAAAGCATTGGGAGTCTGTCAGCACTGTGTTCGTTGGAGCATTTTGGACTTGGAAGATACGGAGATCCGGTGGATCCTGAGGCATGTTTTAAATGCTTTGCTAATATACAGAAAAAAATGAAAAAGGGCGGTCATCTGTATATTTCGCTGCCGGTTGGGAAAGAAAGAGTAGAGTTTAATGCGCATAGAATTTTTTATCCTGCGACTGTAATTGATTCTTTTAAAAATTTGGAGCTGGTTGAGTTTTCGTGTGCAACGGAAACAAAAATTGAGTATAACGTCAACATACATAAATATGATAATGACATGCACAACGGGAACTATAGATTTGGATTGTTTCACTTTAGGAAATAGAAAGATAAATTGGGAGTCTGCGATGCAAAAGGATATTTATATCTGGGGAGCCGGGAAATATGGCGATATGGCATATGTCTATT
>ERZ779637.150-NODE-150-length-50270-cov-16.834452_pt1 | contig 50270 bp, 40 predicted proteins | sample MGYA00514196_ERZ779637 | MGnify/ENA primary metagenome ERZ779637 (study PRJEB29562, sample SAMEA4376700) | mouse gut metagenome | isolation source: Cecum | study: EMG produced TPA metagenomics assembly of the A DSS colitis mouse model was used to assess the...
CCTCGTAGTCGTCGTCTTCGTAGTCCTCATCCTCGTAGTCGTCGTCTTCGTAATCCTCGTCCTCATACTCCTCTTCTTCATAGCGGACGGGACGTGTCTTCGCAGCCGTGGTTTTCGGGGGATGGGTACGCTGATAGGACTCGATCATATCATCGTCCAAGCTCAAAAATTCCAGCGTGTCCTCCGTCACGCTGTCATAATCTTCATCGTCAAACCGATCGTCCTCGAGCAGCTCTTCAAACCGAACCTGCCTGCGGCGGTTTTCCGTACTCTGTCTCTTATTTTTCTTATTCTGCATGATAGCTCCTACCTTGATTGTTGTGCACAGCAGTTGCACAAGTTTATGTAAACCGCAAATCCAAATAATTCTTTGTGATTATAGCATAAAAACAGCGTAATTTCAAGATTTTTGTCATACGCAAAGGTTCCTCAGATTATGTAAATTGGCAATTCCTGACATGTTTACGCTATTTACGCGATAATTGCGCGATATTTTACACCCATTTTACGGCATTTCTCGCTAATATACGCTTGACTTTGACCGCCGGGGCTGACACAATATAAGGGCAACAGACAAACGGTTACCTTACAGGGAATATTGGAAAAGGGGAATTTTTCATGATGTACATGCACTACTGTAAGCGTTGCCAACGGGTTCATATGCTGAATGGGCACAAGCAGTTCTGTCCCAAATGTCAGGGACTGATTACCGAGCTTAAACTCAGTTATTTGGACTATGCGTCCATGGATGAATCACAAAGGATTTCCTTTTCTATCTGCTGTGCCGACGACGAACAGCTCCGAAAGCTGAGCACTACATATCGTATGTATAAGTACAGCAAGTGGTACAAGGAACTGCAGCGGCAGCTTGCACAGCCGGTGATTCACTCATACGCTATGCCGGAAACGCCCCCGTTGGAAAACGCCGTATCTATTCTATGATGCGATGAACAGAGAAAGAACGCGTTGCTCGAAATCTTCAGATTCCGGACAGCGCATTTTTTCTGTAGATTTTTGACACAAATAATAGTAAAATAAATGAAAACCTCACAAACGCATAAGACTATCAGGAAAGGGAATGAATATAATCATGGGAGAAAAACAGGATAAAGATACTTTAGAGAGAAAAAATATGATAGAACTGTCAGAAAATGCAGCAAAACCGAAAAAGCGCGGCGTTTTCCTTGTCAACATACAACTTATCCTATTGGGCGCTATCGTACTGGTCATCGGTTTCTCGGCTTTCCGGCTCTATAACTGGAACAAGGGAACGCCTTCTGACTACGATCCGAACTACCAGACCACGGATTTCGATATCGAGACACTTGACAACCTGATTCCCCTTGCCCCCGACAAGCGCGAGGGCTATGTGGACGACGGCGTAACCACCATCCTCTGTCTGGGCGACGATCCCTTCTCTCTGGAACGCGGCGAAAACGGACTTGCCGAACAGATTGCTAAAAAAACGGGAGCCACGGTTCACAACGGCTCTTTCACGGGAACCACCATGGCGGCGCAGTTTGCCTCCTACAACGACGGCTACATTCTGGATGCCTTCTCCTTCTCCTACGTGGCAAAGAGCCTTGCGAGCGGGGATTTCGATCTGATGAAGACAGCCGCCACTTACAGCTACGACGAAAACTTTGCAAAGACGGCGCAGATGCTCTCCGAGCTTGACATGAATACCGTGGATATGATCTGCGTGATGTACGACGGCAGCGACTACGTCAACAAGCGTCCCTGCGACGATCCCAACGCACCCTACGCGGAGATCACCTACACGGGCGCGCTGCGTTCGGGCGTAGAGGCGATTCAGGAGGCTTATCCTCACATCCGCATCGTGGTCATGTCCCATACATTCTGCCACAGCATCAACGAGGAAGGCAATTTCCAGAACGGCGACAGGGCTGACTTGGGGCACGGCACGTTGAGCCACTATCTGCAGAAAGAGCGGGACGCCACTATGGACGTAGGCGTTTCCTTCATCGACAACTTCTATGGCTCCATCAACGAGGACAATTATCTGGACTATATGACGGATTATATCCACTTCAACGACGCGGGGCGGGAGCTTTTGGCGCAGCGGTTTGCGGATTGTTTGTTTCCGGCGGAGGAGTGATGTTGTTTTTCCCGTCTTAGTTTGTTATACTTAAATTGTAATTGCATAAGATTAAAAATAGCAGGAAAAGATTACCATAGTTGAAGGGGTATATTTATGGCGTATGATACATTGATTAAAGAAGCGAAAGATCTTCCTGAAGATTTGATAAATCAAGTGATTGAATTTATGAGATTTTTGAAACATACATCGAAGGAGGAGCCGGCAAAACACTCCATAAGCAATGGCATGACATTTCACAGGTCAGTAAATCCCCTAGCGGATGATTTTATCGCTATTTCAGACGATTTTGACGAAACGCCTGCATGTTTTAAGGAGTATTTGTAAATGTATCTATTGGACACAAACGTTTTGTTATATTTTTTAATATGATAGTTAAAAGCTCTCAAAAAAGCTTCAGAAATAATTTATTGTAATGATGAAAAAATCTGTGTAAGCATTGTCTCCATGTGGGAAATTGCAATTAAGTCAAGTATTGGAAAGCTTGAAATCAAAAGCTCCATTTCTAAAATTTCGGAAACTTGTGAAAAAGAACAGTTCGATATTCTTTCCATAAAACCATTTCATCTTGACAAAATCAGGGAACTTCCCTCAATTCATGGAGACCCATTTGACCGGCTGATTATCGCACAAGCCATTGCCGAAAACTTAATAATTATCACAAAAGACGGGACGATACCACAATATCATGTCAAGGTTCTTTGGTAATGTTCTCATCAATAATCTACCGAAAATAATTCCTCAAAATCAAACCGCTCGACCATATCCCGTGTCTCCTCAAGCGCCCGCTCCATCTCTGCCGCGCTTTTCACCTCGCAGGTTCCGTCCGCAAAACACTCCGTCATAAAGCGGTTAAACCTCGCATGGTAATGGGTGTAATCCGCGTAATTGTTTAAATCCGTCACGATCTCCTCCCGGTTCGGGAAGTAAAACACCCGCACGTTATCGTAAGCAAGCAGCGTATCGGCGATATGCGCATACTCCCGCATAGTGGCATGCATGTGATTTTCCTGCCTGACGTCATTCCAGTAAAGAATGCTGTAAGGCGGAAAGAAAATATAGAAGGTAGTGTCTGGGTTCCGCTCAATATATGGGCAGAGATTAGCTTTCAGGTTTTTATCCGTGCTCTCTAAAAATGCGTCGGGCGGCGTCTCCGCCTCCACCTTTTCGGGCGGCACATAATTGTGCATCACCCACTGGATATTGTAATATTCGTCCGTCCACCAGCTCTGATACACGGTAGCGAGGTCCGTCTTGTCAGGATCTGCCAACGGGCGCAGCACATAATTCAAGAGCACGTCCTTGTTCAGCATATACTGCACGTCGTTGAGATAATTATCGTCATAGAGATACGTTGGAATCGGATATTTCGTCTCCTCCACGCCCCCCGTGTAAGTCGTCACGTCAACCCCGAGAAAAACCGCCTTCACCTCATGCCCGCTGTCAAAAATAATGTCCATGATGTTCGCCTGATCTTTCGGATAGGCGCCGCTGTAGTTGAGTTTGATCGTCTGAAGATCCATCAGCTCCCTGAACCAGTTGGTATTGAAATTCACAGTCATGGATGAGCCGAGGATCACGCTGTCGTACTCCATATGTTTCGCCATTCCCGGATTCTGGGTGAGCTGGTTGTCCACCAGATAAGGAAAGTTTTCAAGCGGCGCGTGGTACTGAAAAAAGGGATCCACCCAGACTACCAGAACCGCCGCCAGCATAAGCAGTATTAAGGTAAGGGACACTATGGAGAGAATCCATGTTTTAAACCGCTTCATCCCGCTCCTCCGTTTCCAGCTTTAAACGTTGCAATATATCTCTGACTATCTTTTCATCCTGAATCAGACTGATACCAAAACACTTTTTTCCTGCATCTTTTAAGGAAGCCCTCACATGATAAGCGGTTTCCCGGTCAATAATCAGAAATCGGTCATGGAATGTTGCAACATATTTCACTTCCAACGACGGATATTGCGCATTAAAATTATCACAATCCGTATTTGTGAGCCGTGTCTTTTTCTGTGTGTAAACGGTAACAGACACATGTTCTTTCTTTTTAGCCAGTAAATTCAATGTCTTTACATCCACATATCCGTCTACTAAAGTAATTTCCCATTCCGCTTTCTGGATCAACTCTACAATCAGACTGAACGCGTCATATATCTGCCCGTCAAAAAAGATTTTTTGTGCGGATTCTTCGTTCTGGGATATATAATCGAATATGCGTCCTAATTTTTCATCCGTTTCCCTCTTATACTCCAATTGTTTTAACTCCACATTGCTGATACGCTCAAACAGCAACGCATTATTCGCGAGAAACCGCCGCATTTCTACAAAAGAATCCATAATGTGAATACTTGTCTGAACAGCAACCTCACTCCTTAAGACCGAAGCCAGCATAGCTATCCCCTGCTCCGTAAAAACATATGGAAGTTTTCTACGTCCGCCATAATCAGATTTCCCCTTTTCCAAACTTGATATCACAAATTGTGATATCAAGTTTTCATATTCGTCCTTCGTCAGTTGAAAACGAAACCGCTCCGGAAATCTCTCTATATTTCTTTTTACCGCCTGATTCAGCACTCTGGTCTCAACCCCATATAACATTGCCAGCTCATAATCTATCATAATCTGCTGGCTACGGACTGTATAAATCATATTTCTTATGTCATACTGCACCGCTTTCATATCCGCAATTTCCGCTCGTCCATCCAATACAATTAAACTCTGCTCTGTTTTCGCCATATCACACCATCCTTAAAAGTTAAAATACAAAAACGTGCTGACCCCGGAAAAGCTTAAGATGCACCACACCGTCAGCACCACCAGTATCGCCGCCGACACCGAACCGTATTTCAGGCGCGCCACCCGTTCCTGCGCGTTTCTGCCGACCATCGCAAAGTACAGCCCTGCCGCCAGAATCACAAACATCAGAATATAGCGGCTGAAGGACAGGTTGTCCAGATGCAGCACTTTGATCACATACCAAAACTCGTCTGGCTGCAGGCACTCCGCCAAATCCAGAGAAATCTTTTTCACCTCGCCCGCACACGCTGTCCGAAGAAGTGTATTCGCCTGCCGGATGTTTTCCGCCCGGAAATAAACCCATGCCACACTGACATAGAGGAAGGTCGCTATTTGTGACACTAGTGTCATCACTTTGCTGCCCTGTTTTATGAGACTGTTGTCATTTCTGCACCGCACACGCCCCTGCCAAAACCGGGTAGCCACATACAACACGCCGTGCAGCATCCCCCACACAAGAAAATGAAAGCCTGCGCCATGCCAGAAACCACTCAGGAAAAAGACAATCAGGAGATTTAAGTACATCCGTCCCCTCCCCTTGCGGTTGCCGCCAAGCGGGATGTAGACATATTTTGTGAAAAAACGGTTCAGCGTAATGTGCCACCGTTTCCAGAAATCCACAATGTTGACCGCCTTGTAGGGCGAATTGAAGTTAACAGGTATCTCTATCCCCAGCATCCTGCCGATTCCCACCGCCATGTCGCAGTAACCGCTGAAATCAAAATAGAGCTGCAGGGCATAAAACAAAATCACCAGCCACGCATCCGCCCGCCCGAGAACCGCCAGATTTTCGTAGCCGTAATCCACGCCCGCGCCGAACGTGTCCGCCAAAAGCACCTTCTTGGCAAGCCCCAGCACAAAAAGCGCTAACCCGCCCGCAATCCGTTCCCAGTCCGCCTTTCTTTCGCCAAACGCCCGAAACTGCGGCAGCATCTCGCTGTGATTCACGATGGGACCCGCGATAAGCTGCGGAAAGAAAGATACGAACAGCGCGTACTCGGACAGCGAACAGCCTGCCACCTCGCCCCAGTATGTGTCCACGATAAAGGAAATCTGCTGGAAAGTAAAAAAACTGATCCCCAGAGGAAGAAGAATGCCCCGCAGTACAAACTCTGTTCCAATTGCGGCATTCATGGTATCGAGAAAAAAATCAAAATATTTAAAATAAAAGAGCACGCCCAAATTGAGCGCCACTGCCAAAATCATGACCGCCATATTACTCCTTTTCCCGCGCCACAACCGAAGACTTTGCCGGGACAGCAGCCTGTGAAACAGATAGTTTCCCGCAATGCTGCAAATCATAATGAGCAGGTAAGACAGGTTGAAATAACCGTAAAACCAAAGGGACATGGCAGCCAGAAACACTCTTGCCGCTCCGGGCTTCCCGCTTCTCAACAGACCGTAATATCCGATCAGACATATGGGAAAAAATACAAACACAAAAATATATGAATTAAATAGCATCTGTTATTCTCCTGTCGCGCAGCCCCACCATGACCGGACCGACTACGAATCCTGCAATGTCATATCTTTATAAATCACAAACTCTCCCACCTGACCGTAAACCGAATAGCCGTAATCTGTCAGCGGCTCACGAATTTCACGGTCCTCCTTCAAGACAACATAGGCGCATGGGTACGCTCTCGCAAGCTCCGCAAACACCGGAGTATCGATCACCTCCGCCTCCTCCATCGCCTCATACATAGCATTGTAATAATCCCAGCGGGCGATCAGCATCTCCCGCCCGTAAGGCAGTTCGATATCCGTGCTGTACTGTCTCACGTAATAAATCAGATCCGCAGGAACAAGCACCGTGATACGCCCCTCCTCCGGCTCTATCATATCCACAATATCAACCGCCTCCTGCGGCAGATGGTAAGCGTTCTGCGCCCGGGAAATATGCTCGCTGTCATACACATAGTCGCCGCACGCCACAATCGCCAGACATGCCACCGCCAGCCCAATCCGCCTATGCCTTCCCATCAGCCGAATCAGCCCGTAGGCGCTGACAATACTCATCTGCAGAAGCCACAAGAGCCGGTAGTACGTCTCGGAATCCTCCATCAACCGCACAAACACTTTGCGGAACAAAGGACAGAAAAACAGGAATAGAATGAGCGTGGGCGCGTACACAAACAGCACCCGCCTGCGCCTGTCTTTCTCCGTCAGCCACAGATAGAGGAGCGCAACAAGATAAAGCCCCGCCAGAAAATGATTCTCGTGGTAGCCCATATAATTTTTAAATATAACGACGCTCTCTAAAAAAATACCCCACATATGCCGCTCCCGTTATTTTAAAAGGTAACTGTACGCCATATACACATAAACCGCCATATACACCACATTCGGAATGCACGCGAACCCCACTTTGAAGAGAACCTTCCAGTCCCGCTCCGCCACCGCCAGACAGAACGTCGTCACAGCGATCAGGATGCAGACGAGGAACACCGCAATGGAACTGCACACGCCCGCCGTCATATTGACGCAGACAAGCAGCATCCAAATGCCTGCGTCTGTCCGCCCATTTTTGACACCTCTGTCATAAATTTGCAAAAATACCCAGATCAGCGCCGGGATCACCAGCGCGCCCGCCACCGCCTTGCCCTGCCATGTGCGGGTAAGGAAAAAAGTCTCGTTGGTGTAAATGGACACATTTCCGAAAATCTGGAATACCGCCATGATAATCATAAATATGGGCAGGTTTTCCCTGTGGAACACATTCTCGCCCGCGCCAGTCTGCGTTCCGTCTTTCAACGGCGTTTTTATAAACAGTATGCGCCCAATCTCATAAAACAAAAGATAGGTCAGCGGAATCAGCACAAGGGGCATCACCACATGGGAGACAATGGTCGCATGCACTCCGGCGCGCACCGAAATATACGCCACCCACATAGGAAAAACCGCCATCGCATGGCGCACGTCAAGCCCCGTAGAACCGCCCGTAAGCGGCAGGATGCGGTACATCACGCCAGCCTCCTGCGCGATCAGCGATTCCACCACGTAGTAGGCGTCGTCGCCGTCGAAGGATGTGTAAGCCACCGCCTTGTAGAGCTGAAAACCGAGTAAGACAAAGAAGATCAGCCACTCCTTCTGCCACTCGACGCCCGTCCGGCAGCCACCCATAATAAGTCCCGGCGCTCCCGCCTTCGCATTCCGATACAGCAATAAAACCCCCGCCGCTGCGCTAAGAAGCGTGAGCACCGTAAACACGGCGGAAGCCACTCTGAAATTATGGTACTCCACCCAGAGAACCGCCGGCACCGCCGCAAGTTCAAAGAGCGCCCACATGCCGAAATACCCGGAAAGCAGCACGAATCCCGGAGTCCTTTTATCCGCCGATATAAAGTTTGCAGGGATCAGCCCGATACAGAAGGGGATGACCAAAAGCCAGAAAATACAACTGATTACAGACAGCATAAATACGCCTCTTCCAATTCTTTCCGTAAAACAACGGTCAGTAATACTATAGCACACACCTTTGTATTTTTCCACATTTCCGTGTACATCCCCGCCCAAACATGGTAAACTAGACAATATAGCCGGGCGGCAGACTGCCCGGCGCGGAGGTATTGCATGAAAAAAGTATTTGTGATCGGCGCAGGTCCGGCAGGTCTGACCGCCGCCTATGAACTGCTCAGACAAGATAAAAATAAAGAATACACGGTCACGGTTCTGGAGGAATCCGACGCTATGGGCGGCATCTCCAAAACCGTCAATTATAAAGGAAACAGAATGGACATGGGCGGGCACCGCTTTTTCTCCAAAGTGCCCGAAGTGAACGAGTGGTGGGAGCATATGCTGCCCACGCAGGGTTCGCCTACCTACGACGATATCGTGCTGCACCGCGAGATGACGCTCTCTCCTGGCGGTCCGGATCCCGAGAAAGAGGACCGCGTGATGTTGCGCAGACACCGCGTATCACGCATCTATTTTAACCAGAAATTTTTCGACTATCCGATTTCCCTAAAGCCAGAAACCTTTATCAACATGGGATTTCTCGCCACCATGCAGGCCGGATTCAGCTACCTTGCCTCCATGATCCACAAGCGCGAAGAAAACTCGCTGGAGGATTTTTATGTAAACCGGTTTGGTAAAAAACTCTACTCCATGTTCTTTGAAAATTACACGGAAAACTTATGGGGACGACACCCCTCCGAGATCGCGCCCGACTGGGGCGCACAGCGTGCCAAGGGACTTTCCGTCGCCGCCATCTTAAAGGATGTCTTCTCGAAAATGCTGCCGGGAAAGAAGAACCGGGAGGTGGAGACCTCTCTGATCGAGGAGTTCAGCTATCCGAAACTCGGTCCCGGTCAGCTCTGGGAGGTGACGGCGGAAAAGATTAAGGAACTTGGCGGAGAAGTCCTCTGCCACAGCAGGGCGGTTCGTCTCCACAAGGACGAAAACAACCGCATTACCTCCATCACCTACGAAACGCCGGAGGGCGAGGTGACTGCGGAGGGCGATATCTTTATTTCCTCCATGCCTGTAAAAGATCTGGTGGCAGGCATAAACGACGTGCCGAAAACCGAGGCTGAGATTGCCGCAGGGCTGCCCTACCGCGACTATATGACTGTGGGACTCCTGCTGCCGAAGCTGAACCTGAAAAACAAAACGAATCTGAAAACCATAGGCAACATTGTGCCGGACTGCTGGATCTATGTGCATGACAGGACCGTCCGTCTGGGAAGGTTTCAGATCTACAACAACTGGTCGCCCTACATGGTGCGCGACTTAGAGCACACGGTATGGATCGGGTTGGAATATTTTGTTACCGAGGGGGACAAATACTGGACCATGTCCGACCAGGACTTTGCCCGCTTTGCCATAGACGAGATCGTCAGCATGGGGCTTATCGACAAGCCCTCCGACGTGATGGACTCCCATGTGGAGCGGGTGAAAAAGGCTTACCCCGCATACTTTGACACGTACAAGGATATGGACAAGCTGACCGCATATCTGAAATCCATCGACAATCTCTACTGCGTGGGCAGAAACGGGCAACACCGCTACAACAACATTGACCACTCCATGATGACCTCTTTTGAGACCGTAAAAAACATTTTGGGCGGTATTACCTCAAAGGATAACATCTGGAATGTCAACACGGAAAAGACCTACCACGAGGAAGTACAGAAGGAGACGCCGTCAGACCAGATCGAGGTTGACTGAGTGTGCATCTGTTTCGCAGGCGCCAATAGCCAGTTCAGATTACCATCTGCGGCTCTGCACCCGCTGCCATACGGCGCTTACCAGAACAAGAACTGCCGTATAGACAGCCATCTCGTATAAGTAACGTGTGTTATGAATAGATTGCAGATAGTACCAAGGCGGGAGAAGCAGTTTTCCCGCCTTAAAATATGGCAGATTCAGAAAAACCGGGCAGAACGCCAGCATCGCCGCCAAAAGCGGCAGAAAAGTCATGCCCAGTCTCCGGGGCGTGCGGCAAATCATACGCAGCAGATTTGCAAAGGCAAGCACGCAGACCGCAAAGACCGCGCAGCTTATCACCTCTCTTTTCCAGTCCGTAAACACCCCCGCCAGCTTGCAGGACAACAATAGCACAGCCGCCGCATCCAGAAGAAACGCCGCGCCCGCAATATAGGAAACCGAGAGCCGTCCCGTCACGGGAACGCGCCCGTAGACGCCCTTCTCCTCATCCTGCATAAACCAGAGCGCCGCCGCCAGCCCCACAAAGGTGAACCAGACGGCAAGAATCCCCCGCAGAGGCGCCTGCACATAAGTAAAATCTTCCGTTTCCCCGGACGTCTCGTCGGGATAGACCATCTGAAACAGACTGCCCTCCACGGCAGCACCGTCGTAGACGCGGCGAAGCTCCTCGTCGGTCATCTTGGCAAACCCCAGCTCGTCCCGCACATAACCCGCATAAACCATGTAGGAAAAAGACGGATAGATGGCGGACGACAGAATTTCCCGCCCGAGAATCAGCGGCACGCTGTCCTTCCGCTCCACCACCGTCACCACAGGGCGCACCCTGCGCTTCTCCCCCAGCTCTTCCAGACGTCCCGTCAGATCTTCATCAAAAATCCATGCCGCATCCGCCTCCCCGGTCTCCACCAGATCCCGCGCCTCCGCCTCGTCCCCGCAGGGCACATAGCGAAAAACGCCCCCGTCCTTCAAAAGCCGTTCGGCAATCTCCTGTGCGGACGCATCCCCCTCCGGCAGATACAGCGCGATCACGGCAATACCGGCGGATTCCGCAGACAGCCTGCCGATGCCCGCCGCAAGCAGGGGCGCCAGACAGAGTATCAGAAGAAAACCGCCCTTTTTCAGCAGCCGCTTCTGCAACAGCATAAACCTCACAAACATTCGTCCCGGCATGTCCATTACCTCCCCATCCGCCTTTTCCTGAACAAAGCCGCCAAAAGCATAAACACCCCCAGCCACACAAATACCGCCGCCCACGCCGCCGCCGGAATTTTTCCCAGAGCACCCGCCTGCGCAAAACGCGCCGCCGCGCCGGAGGGCAGGAAGTCACCCAACGCCCGCATTGTCTCCGGAAAAAAGGCGGACGGATAAAAATACCCCGAGAGATATCCCATGCCGATCCCGCAGATCAACTGCAACAGAATCCCGTTGACAATCCCGTCAGCCGCCTCGAAGAGAAAAAACTGCAGAGCCGCAAACATTGCCGCCACAGGGAAAAGAGCTGGAAGAAAAGCGAAAAAGGGCGCGGCTCCCATCCCCTCCCACTCAGGGATCGCCAAAAGTCCCCGCGCAAGCCCAAAGCCCAGCGGCAGGCACAACGTGAGAAGTCCTGCCAGCACAAGGAGCAGATATGCCAGATATTCTCCAAGAACCTGCCGGAACGCCCCCACGCCCCTCGCCTTCAAAAAGCTGTAGAGCGCAATCTTTCGATGCACAAAGAGGGCACTGTTTAAAAGCCCGGAAAGCAGAAGAAACAGTAAAACCGCCCCACAAAAATAATACAACTCCAACGACAGCCCATCCCCGTAGCCAAGAACCTCCACCTCGCCAAATTCGCCCCTTGAGAGCACCATCTGAATCAACGCCAAATTCAGCTTGTCCGTCTCCCATCCAATCTCGTCGCCCCTGCCCTGCTCGGAAAGCACCCGCTGCATGGCGTAGATCGCGCTCTGGGAACAGGTCACAAGCATGGACGCCACATCCGTGATCTCCCCCATCACCATCGTTCCCAGCCCCTGCTGCCCCTGCGTCGCGGTATAAGTGACAAATTTGTCATTTTTCCCGTACACAATGGACTCCATCAGCCCCTCGGGCACCCGCATCACCGCATAAAGCTCCCCGCGCCTAAACGCCTCATCCGCCTCCTGCTCTGACATGGGCACCAGCTCAATCATAAAGCGGGAATCGTCCATCTCCTGCACCGCCGCAATGCCGAATCCCAGATAGGAATCCGACAGATTGCCCACCATGCCGATCCGGTATCTCGTTCCCTCCGCCGCAAACGCGCCCTGCGCGATCAGCAGACACACAAGCGCGCCCGCGCAGAAACAGACAGCGATATCCGCCAGTATCTGCCCGGGAAGCAGTCTTGCCGCCCTCTGCAATTGTGCCAGAAAGTACGCCGCCGTCCGCTTCATCTACAATGCCTCCGCCAGCCTGTGAAAATCCCCGTCATACTGCCAAGGGTAGAGTATGCCGTCCTTTAATATATAACACTCGTTACATAATTCCAAATCCTGCGCGTCATGGGTCGCCATCAGCACGATGCCGCCCTCTTTTCTGTAAACATCCAGATAGTTTCGTATCTTTTCCTTGCAGACAGGATCAAGCGCCGCCGAAGGCTCGTCGAGCACCAGAATCCCCGGATGGGAAACCACCGCGCATCCTATGGAGAGACGTTTCCTCATCCCGCCCGACATGCGGCGCACAGTCGTCTTTAAGAAACTGTCGATGCCGAGCAGCCCAAGCGCCCCCTCCGCAAGCTCCCGTTCCAGCGTCTTTCTGTCATACCACATGCGTAGGTTGTCCCACGCGCTCAGCTCCTCCATCAGCGGATCCCCCTGCGGCACATAGCCCAGTACCTTCGGAATCAGTCCGGGCTCGCGCAGCAGATCAATGTCTCGGTACAAAAAGGAGCCGCCGTCCGCCCTCCGAACGCCCGCCAAAATGGAAAGCAGCGTGGATTTCCCGCTGCCGTTGCTGCCAAGGATAGCCGCACAGCTTCCGGCACCCATTGAAAACGTTATATCTGTAAGCACTTTCTTTCGGGCATATGCCTTTTTGATCCCCGCCACAGCAATTTGCATATCCTGCCTAATCCTCCATCCCGCGATATTCATCCTTCTTATAGTAAAGCTGCACGCTGTACCTGTCAGTCTGCCAGTCCAGAATCTGCTCATACTGGTACAATCCCCACTCCGTAATGTGAGGATAAATCTCCACATTGTCCACAATCACGAAATCTGCAATCCCCTCATGAATATACCGGTCCTGCTCTTCATTTATTTCGGGAACATTCTCACTGATATTGGGAGCAAAGTAATACCGTTCCGCTGGCAAAACCCCAGGGAAAGTCATCATCTGCGCCCAATGATTGTGGTATAGGAGAAGCGTCCTCTCCCGCCCGTTTGCCACGCGCTCCATCTCTTTCTGAAACACGTCAAACAGCGTAAAATTCTCGGCAAGAGGCGCGGCATCCTTGTAGTTCTGATTAAATGCAAACAGGAGAAACAGACAGGGAATTGCCGCAAAATAGGCGCAGCCCCGCCACTTCTCCAACCGTTTTATTCTCTCTGTCAAAATGCCTGCAAGAGTAACGATGCCCAATATCGCAAACACCGCCACGAGACAATAATAATACAGATACGCATGACTGACGTACGTGCTGCCCACCAGCAGGGCAAAAGCCGCTAACAGACCAAGCCTGCCCGTTATTCCCTTTATATGGCGGGATGAAACCGTAAAGCCGATAATCCCTGTCAGAACCACCAGCGTGATGCCGGGATTCGTGGTTACCGCGGTCATCACATTCTTCCCAAACACAGCCATTGTCTCCCCTATGCCCCTGACGTCCGCATACGCCAGATTCGCGTCGAAATAACTTCTCTTGAAACTGCCGATCGCATCCGATCCGATAAAATATCCGATGACCGCCGCGCTCACAGCCAGACCTCCGCCCGCAAATGCCGCAAGCTTCCGCACAAACCGCCTCCTGTTAAGAAGTTCCTGCCATAACAGTATCCCCGCCAACGCCAAAAGACACACCGTCATGGTAAACTTCATCCAAAAGGACAGACCGCAGAGCACGCCAAGAGCCGCCATCCGCCGCCCCGTACATTCCTTTTGCCCTGAAAGGCAGAATAAATACTGATACAGGACAGCCGCATAGATCACCATAGTAAACTCTTCGCAGGAACCGCCATACACAAGCAGACTTCCGTCCAGAAAAAAGAGCATAGAGATTACCGCCAGCGTCTCCGCTATCCCCTCGTCAAAATACAGTCTGGCTATCTTATAGGAAAAATATAACAGACCGGAAAGACACAGGCTCTCCAGAAGATAGACCCCGTAAAAAAAATCGGGCGTCAGAAGGTATCCCAAGGCAAATATTAAAAACACCACCGGTCCTTTATGGTCAAACATGTCCCGGTAAGGCACATACCCATGCACAATCCCCTTGCCTATGGAATAGTAAATGCCGGCGTCGTCCCATTGGTTGCGCGCATAAAAAGGGGAGGACTCCGTGCAAAAATACAGCGCGGCAAAAGACAGCGCCAGAAAAAACACATACCGGGCAATGCTTTTTGCCTCTATTTTCAACTTCCTGTCCGCCGCAAACAGAAGAGCCGTTCCCGCGACAAGCAAACATGCCATCTGCACGGGCGCCACACAAAAAACCGGATATAACGGCAGCATCGCCACACTTACCGCCCCCAGCAGCGCCGCCACTTCGCGGCGTCCCCTAAAGCCGGCATAGATCAACGCCGCAATCACAAGATACATCGCCAGATACGCCACAGTCCGTCCGACCGGCAGCACCTTTGTAATTCTTACGGCGTCAAACCGCTCCACATTCGTTCCCTCTTCCGTCACAGCCGTCACTCTGACGCTGTCGTTGCGAATATTGGAGGGAAGGGTTATCTCAAACGCGTTGTTTTCCACATCGCCCTGCGCCAGAATGCGCTCCTGTCCATTAACCTCATAATACACGCGGTAAGCATCGGCAGACGCCGCTTCATCAAGGGTCACTCTGTATACACCGCGGTTTAAGCTGAAAGAAATTTCATGGGAACAGTCATAAAAGGTCCTGTCATAATACCCAATCACATTGATCCCTGCGATCACCAAAAGGAAGATCAGCACGAATAAAATACATGTAATCCGTTCTTTCACCGCTTTCATACCGGCACACTCCCCTCAATCCCGACTTCCGCTATTCGGCAAACGCCTCTTTCACCGCCGCCGCAATACACTCCATGCCCGCCGCCGTCGGATGCACCCCGTCACTTGTCATCTCATGCATGTTTTCTATGGTAACGCCGCAGTCGTTTAAGTCAATCACCGAAAGCCCTCTGTTCGCTGCAATCCGGATAATGACCTCACCATAATCCGCAGAAGTAAACTGCGTGCCGCTGATAAATTCCACATAAGGCGTATCCGTTCCGTAATCACCCACCGGAAGCAGGGTACAGCAGTAAATTTCCGCCAACGGATAGTTTGCCTGCAGCTTGTCAAGCATGAGGGTGTACGCGTCGCTGAACGTCTTCACTTCCCCCTCCTCCACAAGCTCGGTGCCGTCGTTTTCCCCCAAGGGAACTGCATTCAAAAAGTCATTGGTTCCCAAATATATGACAATCCTGTCAGGACACGCCCCCTCCGGACCTGAAAGATCGTTTGTGCGCATCTCATTACAGCCACACTGCGGATCTTCCGTTCCCGTAGAATCTCCGGCAACGGTCGCTCCGGCGCTGGAACCGTTCACGTAGAGTGTAAGAGCCATCTCGTCCGCCACCTGCTGCCACCACGTATCCTCCACCTTTTTCACTTCGCCATAGTCCGGGAAAAAGGCGTAATACCCCACGGGATTATACCCTTGGAAGGTGGAAATGCTGTCCCCCAGAATCGAGAAAGTGCTGCCCGCCAAGCTGTCCCGCTCTGCCGCTGCCGTGCTGTCTTCTCCGCTCTGTCCCATGGCTGCCGCGCTCTCCTCACCGCTCTGCTCCGTGGCTGCCGCACTGTCTTCTCCGCCCTGCCCCGCTGCTGCCACGCTCTCCCCCGTAGATGCCGCGCTCTCCTCACTGCTCTCCTGCATATTTGCGCCTGCCGCGCCGCCGCTCTCCTGTGTATCCGCGCCGCCGCAGCCCCACAAAACCGTCAGAACCGCCGCGCAGACCGCCGTCAAAACCGCTCTTCTCATTTGTACGCCGCCCCTCATTTTTCTTTTTGTCACTATCCTCCATGTCGCAGCTTCGCTGTGACTCAAAATCCTCATTTTTTCTTGAACATGGACTGTCTCGCACCGTGCATTTCTCTGTGCTTCAGCACATCGTCCACCGCGTCCATCCTAAGACCCGCGTCGATAAAATCACAGTACTTGCAGAAAGGATAATTATGTCTGCCCGTGGCGATCGCTTCCCGCAGCTGCCTGTACTTCTCACTGTTCCAGCCATCCCGGAGGGACGTGTTGTTCAGATCCGCCATCTCCGTGACCTCAAAGTTATCACAGCAGCAGATTCCCAGCTTGCCGAAGGGCGTGATCCACAAATCCGTAAAAGGCATCAGACACGTCTCCTTGACGATCTTTCCCTTGGACTGCTTGTTCGGCGCACTGCCCGCACGGTTGGTCAGCACTTCTTTCAAATAACGAATCTGCACGAGAATATCCACATCCCCAAACTCGTCCGGGTGCGCCTTCACATAGTCATGAATCACCTGCACATTGTCGTGCATCTTCATCTCCATCCCGTAATTGTTGATGATAAGCTGATCCACGTAGGGAACAATCTGTTTCACCCTGTCCACGTTTAAGAGCAGACCGTTTGTGGACATAAAGATAAAGGCGTCCGGCAGCTTTTCCCTTGCATACTTATGGAACTCCACAATGCGCGTGTCCAGCCACGGCTCATTGTTTCCGTACAATGTCAGATGCCCCTTGTAATTCCAGTCGTGAAGCTGGTCGATCACGGAATAATAGAGCGCGTCATCCATCTTCTTGTAGGGGCGCTTTTCCGCATGGATATTGGCGGTGCAGAACTCGCACGTGCTGTTGCAGCGGTTCACCGTCTCCAGATTCACCACAAGCGGGTGCGGCGCCTCCTTATGGCTCATAAAGTAATCAATATACCCTTTCTGGGATCGCCTGCGGCTGACAAACTGCAGTTTCAGATAGCTCTCGCTCGCCACCCACGGAATATATTTTTTCGCGTTCCACCCGATCACTCCTCCGAAATTGTGTACTCTTATTGGCATAGTGAAATCTCCTTCTTATTTTTCGCCGTGCAAGCTCGAAAAGCCTTTGGCTTTCCTCGCTCGCGGGCTTTCACCCTATGCATCCATCACGATAAACGTTTCGGTGAGCAAGCTCCCCGCCCCGTTTTCGCGCTGTCTGCGCACGGCTCATTGCATATGCGCACATAAGCATAGACCATCATGCTCCCGTCCCGCGCCGTGTACTCGCCAAGCAGGGAAAGTCCGGTTTCCTGCGCGTTGGAAAGCTTAATCCTTGAAAACAGATACTTCCCACCGAGCGCCCGAAACGCCTCCCCGTCCATATAAATGCGGTCGTCCGTGGCATACACCGTCTTTGTGGCGCTGACAATGCTTAAGTCCGTCCCTGAATACAGATAAGCTCTTGCGCCCCAGTCGTCGTAGTAGATTCTGGTCGCCTCCACCCGCTCCAGCGCCGGAGCGATGATTTTCCTGAAATCTTCCTTGTACTGCTGGGAATAAAATCCCAAATAGCCGTCCAGCGTGGCGATCCCGTTGTATTCCAAAACCGCCGGGTGAAAGCCGTAAGCCGCCGCCCACTCGCCCTCATAGCCGATATCCGCCTTGATCTCTTCAAACAGATCGACAGCGTAGAACTGTTCATACGTGAACTCGTCCACTTCCTGCCCGTGAAAGTGCTCGTATGCCCTGTTGTAGCAGGTGTTATACAAATCATTGTAGCGGGTCGGCGTCAGAATCACCGCCAGCACGGCGATACAAACAATACCGTTCGCCAGCCACATCTGCCAGATTCCCGCGTCATACAGCCTGCGCAAAATCAAAAACAGCGCCGCGTACCAGAGAAACGGATTGAAAAAGGTCGTCCGGTTAAACTGCCATCCCTCCAGAGGCGGAATCAGCTTTTCCACCAGTGAGCGAAGCGGCTCGAAGTCGTACAGCCCGTACACCACACAGTTAAACAGGATAAAGACCATCAACAGATTAAAAGGGTCGCTCAGGACCGCCTTCCCCTCTTTTTTTCGCAGATACAGCGCATTGTTTACAACAAAATACACAACGCATACCGGAAGTACAACTTTTCCATGTACGCCGTCCGCATGGAAAATACCTTCCCGGAACACCTGCACGATCTCCCCCAGAATCTCCGGCAGGGAAAGGCTTGCGTTCACGATGGAAGAACGGATCGTCACCTCGTCGCCGAAAAGCATCTGTCCGAACAGCCGGTACTCGCAGACCACGAAACCAACGGCAAGCACAAAGAACGCCCCCGTAAGCCGCCACACACCATTGCCGTCCTGCCATGACAAATCCCCGCTCTTTTTCCTGCCCAGAAACGCCTTCCTGCAAAAAAGCCACAAAATTACAATCACAAGATACCCCAGAATAAAAATCCCGTGGTAGGAAAAATAAGATACAAGCGGGTAGGCAAACAGCGCCGCATACCAGAGATACCACCGTTTCCCCTCCCCCCTGTAAATCTTAACGAGCAGCCAGACACACAGCGGAATCGAGGCAAAGGCAAAGCCGAAGGCAGGAAAAAACCAGCAGATCCCGTAGGCAAACCCCGTCATATAGACGGCGGGACGGTATTTCAAAAACCTTTCGCCGAGCAGTTCTCCCGCCAGCAGGCGGAACGAAAACATACCGATCAGAATCTTTCCCAAAAGTCCCAGCACATAAGCCGTGTAAGTCGGGAAAATCATAAAAAACAGACTGTAGAGCGAAAGCTCGGAGGGAAGGTTGTCCCTGCTGACGCCGCCTAAGAATGGCACATCCACCCCGTGTTTCCAAAAGGAGCCCGTATTTTTCAACATCTGGAACTGCGCCAGAAACAAGTCCATGTTGTCGTGGACGCCGACATAACTGCGCTCCCCGTAACCGAAAAACACCGCCGTCATCAACAGGAGAAATCCAATTATGGGAAAGAAAAACCAATATTTTGTTATCCAGATAAACCATTTCTGTCCAACCAGTTTCTTCATACACACATTCCCATCATTACTCCATCTTTACCTGCCACAACATTTCCCCTGCCATGATTCAAGCCATCATCTAACAAATTCCACGGCTCTCCACATTTTATGACGCATTTGTCATATTATTCTCGTTTTTATGCCGCCCCGTCCGAAACACAAACAGCTTCTGCCCGAAAAAGTTCATGACGATAAAGATGCCCATGCCAAATATCATAGCGACATTGTCGAGCAACGCCTTTGAAAACGTCCCGCCCGCCGACAGCCCGGACACATCCAGAAGCCAGCCGACAAGAGGCTGAGCCACACTGAAGGACACAAGATAACACACAATAATATTGAGGGCAAACCGCCACGGCAGCCATTTATCCCTGTTCTCCACCTTAAAGGTCAGCTTCGCGTTCGCATGGTAGGAGAAAACGCTGCCGATAAAGTAGGAAATCCCGCTGGAAAGCCAATAATTCATATGAATCAGGTTGTACAGCACCGCCATAATCACCCAGCCGAGAAACGTGTTGATCACGCCCACCATGCCGAAATGTATGACCTCCATAATAAAATCCTTGTATTTCTCAAACAATGCTTTCATAAGCAGCAAAATCCTTTCACACAATACGCTACGGCAAAAATGTGCCTAACTTCTTCCTCCCCGGTGCAAAACGTGATACACTCTAATTATCTTCCCGGCGCAGAGCCGAAACACAACAAAACTGCCACAGAAAGGAATTGCACATGCCATCTTTAAAAATACACCATATCGGCTACTTAGTCAAAAAAATCGAAAAAGCAAAACAGACCTTTGAAGTCCTCGGCTACCATGTCGAACAGGACACCGTCCGCGATGAGATCCGCAAGGTGGATATCTGCTTTCTCACAAAAGACGGTTACCGGGTGGAGCTGGTCTCCCCCTTCTCCGAGGAGTCCGTGGTCGCCGGGCTTTTGAAAAAATATAAGAACACGCCCTACCACATCTGCTACGAAGCCGACGATCCGGAAGCGGCATATGCGGAACTGACCGCAAACGGCTTTGCCGCCATCGACACACCCACGCCCGCGCCCGCGCTTGACGGTCGTAACGTGGTCTTTCTGACAAGCCCCGTGATCGGGATGATCGAGTTGATTTATTAAATTATTTTTCGTTCCTTATATACATGGTAATCGTCCCGCACTTTTGCTCCGTAAAATCCGACAGGTCGAGGCTCGGTTCATAGCACCAGTGCCTGTCTTCCTCGTTATACATCACAATCACATCTATATCCGCGAAGTCAGCCTGTTCGTCCTCTCTGGGTCCATAGGAACGATTGATTTTGTTCTCGTCCTCCTCCCAGTAAAACACTTCGTCGTAACCGTGGAGACGGAACCAGTAGTACATCGTCTTGTTTCCCTCCGAATTGGGCGCGAAGCAGGATAACACCTTTTTGTCCGTTCCCTGCACCAACTCAAGCGTCGTCTCCATCATTGTCTTTATGCTCTCTCCCCGGTAGGTAAAATACTGCGCCTCCCGCAGCGTCACCCTGCCATGCGCCGCCAGCATCAGGAACAGACAGAGCATATAAGCGATCCGCCTCTTGCCGCTAAGCGGACGGAACCCACACCCCACAATCACAAAAAAGAAAGCATATCCCAGCACCCACGGCAGAATATAGCGCTCCTCCAGCGCGGTCTTACTGTAAGTCACGCACTGAGGCACGATAATCGCCGCCGCAAGCAGCACTTCCCAGCCGAGCTTCTTCAGATGCTCCCAATAAGTCAGAAGAATCAGCCCCATCAACACGCCGAACCTGACATACCACTTCAGATTATTCCCAGCCGCGCTTCGCCACACCTGCACATACTGGTCAAGGGGCACGCTCTCATCCAGCCCTACATACGAGTAGTTATTCGTACCGATCACAAACAGGAGCAAGAACATTTCCGCCGCGAACATAACGCCAATCGCAAGCAGATAAAGGAGCCTTCTCCTGATCGCCTCCCACAGATTGGGAATTGTCACCGATTTCCCCCGCATCCCGTCGTACAAAATATAAAGCCCCACAAAGAGCAGCAGCAGAATAAAAGGCTCCTTGTATATCGACATGAAGAAAAAGGCGCCCACGCTGATAACCGCATACCGCCTTTTTTCCGTGGAAAGCCATTTCAGCAGGAAATAGAAACCCGCCGCAAACATCATGATATCGTAGGACTCCTGCGGTCCCAGCTTCCACCAAACCGCCGACTGGTAACCAACCATCACCGTCAGGGAAAAGAGCGCCGCGTAAACCATATTGCATTTCATCTGCCTTGCGCAGTAGTAGAGCGCCGCAAGCGCCGCCACAATCTCAAATGCCTTCACAACTGACATCGCTGTCAGATTTATTCCGAACACATAAGCCGTCAGCACCCTGTTGATATAGTACAGCGGGCGGAAACGGAGCGTCAGATCAAAACCGACCGCCTCCCGCAGACAGTCCCACAGACTGTAACCTTCAAGCGTCATCCAGTCTACATACTTGGCAAACTCCCAGTCGTCCACCAGATGAAACCCCGACGTCAGCGTCCCCGTAACAATCAACAAGCCGAACACCAGCGCGGCAAAGAGAGCCCACACAAGAACAGCCTCCCTTTTATTGTTCATTTTATCCAGTTTTTCGTAAAACTCCTGCACCCTGTCAAGAAATCTGTTTACCATGCCGTACTATATCTCTCCATTGATTCCGCCGTGCGGAGAATGCCCGTACTTTAGGCATTCTCCCGCATGAGACTTAGTGCTTCTTAACGAAGCAGCCTCTGCTGCTGAGTTTTAGAAGTACTTCTCACACTGTGATTTTACTGATAATGATATCCGCCATCTCTCCCACATTCTTCATGGAAACTACCTGTCCCATATTAAATTTCATGCCAAACTCCTGCTCCACAGCCGCCAGAAGATTGATGTGCTCCAGTGAATCCCACTCCTCGATATCATCCGCAGTGGTGGCGTCCGTGACGGTGATCTCCTCGTCATCAAACACATCCCTGAAAACCTCGTTCAACTTTTCAAACACTTCTTCTCTGCTCATATGTCCTCTCCTTTTCCCAATTTAATATATATTGCCGTGTCATTTTTCCATATCCGCATTCACCGCTATTACTATGTTTTTCTTTTCATAATCCGCAGGTATCTCAAACTTCCATATTGTGACGCCTGTGTCAGTTTCTTCCATCTTCTCAAACCCCATGATTTGGTAGAAATCCTTCACCATGGCATTCTTTGCTGTCGGATAATAATATCCCATGATCGTCCCGACGCCGCATTCCCGGCACGCCTCCACCGCGCTGTCCATCATGGCGTACTCCATGTCGCGCTTCAGTACGCGGCAGCTCATCAACCACAGCTCCAGATGCAGCACATCCCCGCCCGACGCCATATCGTCTGCCGCCGCGCCCGGCGTCTCTCCCCGCCTGTATGCGTCGACATCCGCTGCCGTTCCTTTTCTGCCGATTACCACGGAGACTACGCCGTTGTCTCCGAAACGGTCCGCCAGTTTTCCATAAAGGGTAATATAGCCCGGATTCGCCGCAAACGCCTCGATCTGCGCCTGCGTGAACCGCCTTGTGGTCAGATTAAACTGGTTACTCTTGTTGGTCAGCTGGGCGATACGCGCCATATAGACCGCCTCAAACGCACGGATCGTCCCCTGCATTTCCAGAGAGAGCAGATACTCTCTGTAATCCGCGAAACGTTCCTGCTGTATTTTCCGCTCCGTGTTGGCGCGGTACATCTCGCTGCGCTTCCTGTCATCTTCCGACAGGCTTGTCACCTCAAAAAAGCCGCTGCGGTCGAGCACCCGGATATACTGCTCTGGCGTACCGATCTCGGGAACCGCCGCCCCCGTCGTCTGTGCGCTCACAATCTCCCGCTCCGCCGGATTATCGTCCGCAAACACAAGGCTGTCCGGCAGAATGTTCAATTCCTGCGCAATCGCCGCCATATTGATGCTCTTTGGCTCCCAATTCGCCTTGATCAGCACAAAGTCCTCAGGTTTCAGAACGCCCTCCGGATGGTTTAATCCCGCGATGGCGTTGTCATACTCGTTCTTGGAGTTCACCGCGAGCATGACGCCGATGTCCTTCTGCGCCTTCACATAGCCCTGAAATTCTGAATACACCTGCCCCATCGGCGTCTCCTGCCCAATCTCCAGATTTTCCGGTCCGTCGTCCCCCACAACGCCGCCCCAGAGCGTGTTGTCCAGATCCAGCACAAGCGCCTTCTTGTTTCTGCCGAAAACCGACTTGACGATATTCGCCAGATTGTGTGCCAAAACGGGAATCGCTTGCATACAACAGGCATACTTGTACATATGCCAGTACAGGGAATCCGCCCACCTGTCAAGCCCGTAGGACGCCGACAGATAATTGATATCATGGATATAAAAATTTCCGTGCTCCCTCGCGTACTGGTAAAACTTCTCATTCAGCCTGTTGACAAAGCAGATCCGCCCTTGAGGGTACACACCCTCCTGATTGCCCAGAAGGCGGTAAGAAGGGTAGTCAAAATTATTCTGGATCACGGGGCAGCGGTACACTTCCGCAATTTTTTCCCACATCACAAGGAAATGGTCATACTGTTCCGAGAGCAGCTCGTCCACCCGCTCCTGCGTGTCAGAGACGGACGGGAACACAATGTTCCGGTTGGTCGTGTGAATGAAAATCAGATCCGGCGCAAACGCCCGAAGTTCCGGATTGTCAAACATCACGTCCTGCCAATACTGCGCGTACTCCGACTCATAAAACACCGGACGGATGCCCTGTTCCAGCAAAAACAACTCCAGCATACGGATAATGTCATGGGTCGTGCTGCCTCCCAGAACCGCGATCCGTTTCTCCGTAAAATCCGAGCGCTCCTCGAGAAGCGCCCGCTTTATTTTCTTTGACTTCTTTAAGATAAGCTCCCCGTCGAAGGGGTATTCCAGTTCCCGCATAGGTTTTCTCCATATAAATAGGGTAGGTTTTGCACCTACCCCTTATCATACCATATTTTACCTGCTCTATGCAATCACTCCTCCGGCGCGAAGTCGCTGTAGATGATTCTCGCGATCTGCTCCGCATACAGCCGCGCTCCCAGCGGCGTCATGTGAATGCCGTCCGCCAGATACTTATCCGCAGTGCCCGCGTCGATACCGCTGTCCTCGAATGCGTTGAAGAAGAAGACCCGCTCCTTCTCGTAAAGCCCTGCCACATAGCCGGTTCCCCTCGCAAACGTAACGAGCGGACCGTAACCGTAATCCAGCGAATAGCCGTCGCCGATAAAGGCATCGCCGCTAAAGACCTGACAGTAATGGGGCGCAACCAGCAGAATCCCCGCATCCGGAAAACGTTCTTTCAGTCTGTTGATCGCATCCTGAAGCGCCCCTGTATAGGTGTGCGCTTCATCTACCGCCAAGGTGTCCCCGCCCTCCAGATATCTGCTGTTGGGTATCTGCTTGGTCAGGAAATCGTTCACGCCGTACTCTATAATAAAATAATCTGTCTTGTCAAAATCGCACGTTTTCAGCACGTCGCCCGCCGCATAACCGTCGAAGATATCCGTGTTGATATTGCCCAGAATCCCGTTCACCACACCGAGCAGTCCGCGGGACTCCCAATTCGCGAAATTGTACTGCTCTGTCGGCATAAGCGCCGCCGTCGTGCCGCCCATGGACATATTATAGACCTTTGCGTTAAGCTGCTCGCTGATGATATCAGCCGCGCCGCTCTCCGACCTGTCGCCGTCCATAATGCTGTCGCCCAGAATGACAATCTGCATATCGTACTTCCTGTTATCTTCCTCTTTGGGCGCAGAATCCTCTTTCTTTTCTTCCGCCTTTTGTGTCGTCTGCGTTTTCGGCGTTTCCTGCTTTTCGATTTTGGCGGGCGACGTCTCCTGCTCCGCCTCGCTGGCAACAGGCGTCGTTTCACTCTCGGCAGTCACCACGCTGGAGCCTTCTCTCAGGCTGCGCCATTCCTCTTTCAGTTCCTCCACCGCCTGACGGTTCTGCTCCTCCAGATCGAGCCGCTCCCGCTCTACCTTCATCTGCGCCTGTCCATATACAATCTCAATAATTGCCAAAATGCAAAAACCAATCAGAATGACCAGAAGCAAATTTATATTCTGTCTTCCACGCTTCGTATTTCCCATCTTTTTACCGACCTTTCCTCTATAATCATGCTTACGCCTTGTTTCCCCCTGCAATCTGGATCTACTTTAACACATTTTTTCCAATTTTCCTATTGTATGTGCCCGGAATTAAAAAAATCTTCCATAAATCTTAATATGTTATGGTATATTATAATAAAGACAACTTTAAAATATGCGAAACAATTCATTTACGAAAGGATACGCCGATGCCATTAGTTAATCCGGGGGCGCAGCCGGATACGCCCTCCTTCGGACATAGAAACCCGCGCAGTACACGAAAGAAAATACCTGATTTTCTTCAGGACATTCTGCTTTTCCTTCTGCTTTTCGCTGCCTCCTACGCCGTTTTGCTTTTCTTTATAAAACCGGTGGATGCCATCAACGACGATTGGGGGATGTACAGCATACTCTCGGGCGCGTATACGGGAACACCTGACGCACATGTCATGTTTTTTCTCTATCCGCTCTCATGGCTGCTCTCAAAGCTTTATACCGTGTGGCGTTTCATCCCTTGGTACGGGCTTTTCCAACATACCGTGCAGGCGCTCTGCCTCTTTACGGTTTACCGGCGCATTCTGCGAATATACAGGCGCCGCAATCCGCAGGCGTCCCCTCTGCCGCCTGCCCTTGCAGCCTTTCTTCTTTTATTTTTCATCATTGACCTGAATGTGCTCGCGGAAGCGCAGTACACCACGACTGCGGGGCTCGCCGCCGCCGCGGCGCTGTTTTGTTTTATCACTTCCCGCATCAACCAGTCGACTGCCGGATTTTTCTTGGACAATATACCGACCCTGCTTTTCGCGTGGGTTTCTTTCAGTATGCGCCAGAACATTTTCTATCTCATGATACCTATGGCGGGTATGCTCTGGCTTAGCAAATGGATTTCCGCTTACAAAAACGAATACGAAGGCGCTGCGGCAAAGCTCCTCGGCTTCGCCCTGTTTTTAGTCTTAGGTCTGGGGCTTCTCTGGGGCGTAAACGCCGCCGCCTACTCCGCCGAAGAGTGGTCTGATTTTCGCAAGATCAACCACTACCGGGAGCGGGTGGGGGACTTCTACGGCTGGCCCGAATATGAGGAGTGCCCGGAAGATTTGGCGGCGCTCGGATTGGACGAGGAGGCGTATATGTACCGCAGAAGCGGCGCGCCCCATATCGGGTATGACATGTCCGTTGCCGACTGGAAACAGATGCATGATCTGGCAAGACGCTGCTATCTGGCACGCGTGAGCCTGTCGGAGAGGTTGAAAGCTATGGCGGTCTCCGCCGTAAACGTCTTTTTCTATCAGGACGGCATGCAGCCCGCCAACCTGCTTGCCGGGTTATTGCTGCTGCTGACCCCTGTGCTGATCTTTTTTGAACGCAATGCCCGCGCACTCTTCGTCTACCTGATGTATCTTTTCGGGCGGAGCGTGAGCTGGGGCTATGTGCTCTACGAGGGACGTTTCCCCAAGCGCATCGTCCAGCCGCTGATTACCGTGGACTTCCTGATTCTTCTGGGCATCCTCCTCGCCTTTAACCTGCTGCCCTACGAAAGTCGCAGGCTGTACTATGTACTACTCGCCCTGCTCTTTGTCCTCAGTGCTTTTTCGGTCTATGCCACTCGGCAGGACGTCACGGAAAACTACCGCGTCCATGAAAAGACGTGGACGGATCTGCGGGAATACTGCGCTGCGCACCCGGACAATTTCTATATCTGGACTTACGGTTCCGGAACGCTGGAGCATTTCTATGAGACGCCCTTCGGGCGCGGGCAGGATGCTTACCAGAACTTCATCTACACGAACTGGGGCGTGATCTGCAACCCCAACACACAGAAAAAGCTCGACGCCCACGGCATCGGCAACTTCGGGCGCGATCTGGTGGACAGTGAGCATGTATATTTTATTCTGCAGGACGCACCCTACAACGAGGAGCACCCCGTGGTCATGTATTTCCGTCATACCTATCAGGCAGGACTCACCGTAACTGACACCTTTACCGCCGGGGATACGACTTATATGGTTTATCAACTGTACCCCCTGTGACCGACGCTGCGACGTCTTTACCTTTAAGTCATTTACTCACCTCGCCTGCGCCCGAACAGCAGCAGCGCCAGCACGGTGACCGACAGCATCAACGGATAGAGATACCGTGTCAGCACGCAGGGACCGAGAAGCACCGTCCCCGCAAGCGCCAGCAGATACACCGCCGGCAGGAGCAGCCTCATCCTTTTCAGCCCGATACAGCAGAGACAGTAAAACAGAAGCAGGTAGCAGTAAAATGCCGGCTGCATCACGAGCGCCACGGGCGGACAGTACCGCCACAGTTCATCCCCTGCCGCAAAATACCGATAGAGGGACTGTAAGGGCTGCAGCTTCTGATGCCTCACATACCCCGGCACAAGCGCCTCCATATATTCCTGCTGGTCGCTCGGGTAAGTAATCTGCAGATACCCTTTTGCGTAAGAGTACACGTCGTTCAAATATGACACATCCGTCATATCCCACATTCCTTTATTTTTCAGAAGAAACGCCTGCACGTACTCTCCGGGATAACGAAGCCCGAGAGAAACCCATTCTTTCACAAATATCCGAAGGGTCTCGCCATCGCCTGCAATGTCCCTCTTGCTCCTGTCCGCGATCGCCGGCACATATTCCGGCAGATTCTCGCCCCACACCGCGGCAATCGCCTCCCGGTCTTCTTTCGTCAGCTCGTCCTCATGGTACTGGACAGCCCTTGCAATCTGCTGCGCTGGAACACTCAGCATCTCTCTGGCATAAGTGCTGCTCGTGGCGGAAACCGCCTGCACCATCAGCGTATTAAGCGCCAGATACAGAAGAAAAGCCGCCCCGTGCGCAATAACCGCCCTCCTAAAAAAAGTTTTTTTGCGCAGGGACGAGACGGAGACCACAAGCACATATAAAATCCATGCGTAAACGCTGTTGTTGCGGAACAAGAGCAGCAGTACCGTCAACACAGCGTAGCGGACAAACCAGTCGTTTCCCGGATCTTTCTCTCCCGCCGCCAGTTCATAGGCAAAAGCCGCAAACACCATCGTGAGCGCCGCATATATGGTATCCTTCGTGATGGAGACAGCCAGCATCCCATGGGTTGGAAAAAACGCCGCACACAAAACGAAAGCGTAACAGAGCCATCTTGACACACCGTGCCTGCAGAGAAAACAGTAGATATAGGCAAAACATGCCGCCATCACAGCCATCTGCAAAAGGGAATATGTTGCAAGACCCGCCCGATCCGGATTCGGCAGGAAGGATAGCAGTTCTCCCACCGCAAGACAGCCTTTCAACATCAGCGTATGGATCAGCGGATGGTGCGTGGTCAGACCGCTCACCCGAATCTGATCGAGCTGAGGAATCACGTCATATGCCATAATCGCCGGATAATAGGTGGCAAAGGGAATGCAGAATCCGCCGAAGATAACTGCGAATGCACCGAGGAAAGAGCCTTTCCTTTCCACGTCGTCCCCGACAGCCTTTCCCGCCAGAAAGAAGAGCATATTCTGTCCCGCAAAGGTGATCGGCACAAAGCAGACGATCCACAGAACCGCCTCCGGCGCGCTGCAGATGCCCGGGTGGCTGAAGATAAGCCCCAGCACCTGCAGGGCGGCAAAACCCACCGCCAGAACCGCGCGCACGGTCACGGAAAAAAAGACTTCCTTCAGAAACAAAGCCCTTTTCCAGAGACTGTACAGCCCGAAGAGCAGAGCCAGCGGCAAAATTCCCATGGTATACACGCTTCCCTGCGCATACAGCAACAGAAAAATCCGTACTGCGCATACAAGCGCCAGAAATGCGGAAATTCCTGTGCATACAACTTCCCGCGCCGACGTACCTTTTCCTATTCGTTCCATAAGCTCTCTCCCTATCCGATAAAATTTGTCTCCGCACGTTTTCATATGCAGACATAGGCGAACCTATACATTGTCAAGGGCATGTCCATCGCTGAACATGCCCCGCCTTTTTATGCACACGCCCACAACACGCGCTGGCTTACTTCTCTCTCAGCCGCCTTGTCACAAGCGTCAGCCTATATTCAAAATCCCGCCTGTTTTTCAACGCCATATTCGACAGCATCAATCCCGCAAAAAAAGATTGCAGCGCCGCCAGTCCGATAAACCCGCAGACGAAAAGCGTGGGAAACCGATCCACCATTCCCGTCTCAATATAAGTGATGAAAATAGGAATAAAGAGCACCACCGCAATCAGTGTGAGAATAACCGAACACAGCCCGAAAAAGCCAAAGGGCTTGTAATCCCGGTACAGCTTCATAATCGTGTGGAGCACCTTGAAACCGTCCGAAAAGGTATTCAGTTTCGATTCGCTGCCCTCGGGTCTGTCCCGATAATCCACAATCACATTCTCAATCTGCATGTTATTATAGACTGCGTGGATCGTCATCTCGGTCTCAATCTCAAAGCCCGTGGAAAGAACCGGAAACGTTTTTACAAATCCGTAACTGAACGCGCGATACCCTGTCATAATATCCTTGATATCACAGTGGAACAGCCTATTGATGCTGCCGCGCACAATGGAATTGCCGAAATTGTGGAACGGTCTTTTATTCTCCGTAAAATAGGTTGAGGAAAGCCTGTCCCCCACTACCATATCCGCGCTGTGAAGAAGCACCTTGTCCGCCATCTCCCTCGCATATTCCATTGGATAGGTGTCATCCCCGTCCACCATGATATAACACTCCGCCTCTATCTCACGGAACATCCTGCGCATCACATTTCCTTTTCCCTGCATATGCTCATACCGGATCACCGCACCGGCGTCCCTCGCAAGCTCTACCGTGCGGTCGGTGGAATTGTTGTCATAGACATAAATCACCGCCTCGGGCAGCGCCTCTCTGGCATCCCTGACCACCTTCGCAATGGTCTTTTCTTCATTATAACAGGGAATCAATACCGCTATCTTATCCATTCTCCGTCTCCCGTACTCATAATCTTACTTTTTAGTTTACCACAGTTTTCCAGTGTTTACCATCTGATTTTCCACTGATTTATTAAAAGCCCTGATAGATAAACTCCGCCGCGCTGTACCCCGGTCCGTAATAACCTAACAAAATAACTGCAAACAGCAGCACATACCACAAAACCCAGCGAATGGGAAGCGGCTTTTTCGCGATGGACTCCCTCACCGACTCCTTCCTCTGGCACAGGGACACCGCCCACAGAAGAAGGAGAGAAAGAACCGCAACCGCCGTCTCGATCCCGTCAAGTCCGAGCTGCAGCAAAGACCCGTCCCAGAGAATTTGCGGATTCCACACCCGCACCGATTCTCTCAGCATGGCAAACGCGTCTCCCAGAGAGTCCGCACGGAAAAACAGGTCGCCGATACACACCAAAAAGAAGGTTCGCAGGATACGGACACCGCCTAAAAACCTTCCCTCCCCGTTCAGATGCAGACGTTCATTCAGACGCGCAAAAGGCGGCGCAAGAAGCTCCTCCATCACGATATAAAACCAATGCAGCAGCCCGGAACCGATCACGAACTTCCAGTCGCCGCCGTGCCAGATGCCCACCGTCAGCCACAGGACAAACATTGCCGCAAAAGTGGCGTACTGTTTTCCACGCTTTTTACCGAATTTCTTTTTCAGGGACTGGTTGAGATTCGTAAAGAGTTTTGACCGCAGCAGCGGGTAAAAAACATAATCCTTCATCCACACACCGAGCGTAATGTGCCATCTGCGCCAATACTCCGCCACGCTCTTCGCAAAGAAAGGTGTCTGGAAGTTTTCCGGCAGCGCAATGCCAAGACTCTGCGACAGCCCGAGCACAATGTCCATGCAGCCGGAAAAATCCGTGTAAAGCTGCAGCGCGTAGCAGACAGTCGCCACCCAGATATAGGCGCCCGGATAGCTTTCATAGTCCCCGTAAACCGTATTCACCAGAGCGCCAAGCCGCTCAGCGATCACCAGCTTCTTAAAAAATCCCCAGACCATGCGCTGTAAACCCTGCGTCACCTGCTTATAATCAAAGTCGTGAGGCGCAAAAAATTGTTCCGCATGCTCCCTGTACTTTAAAATCGGTCCCGAAATCAGATTCGGGAAATACAGCCCGTAGAGCGCGAGTTTTCCAAAGTTTTTCTGTGCCTCCGCCAGCCCGTAATAGACGTCGATCACGTAGCCAAGCAGGGAAAACGTATAAAAACTGACTCCCAGAGGAACCAGAAAATCCACGCCGGAAATCAACTCATCCGAGCCGCCAAACAGACCGGCAATGCCGTTTGCGGTATTGATAAAAAAATTCACATATTTGAGGGCAAAAAGAATACCGATGTTAATCAGTATAGTCAGTATGAGAATGCCTCTGCGCTTCCTTTCCTCCTCCGCCGATGTCCCGGAAAGCAGCTTTGCCCCCGCATAACAGGCGCCCACCGACACAAGAGGGTAGAAAAGCAGCGCCCCCTGCCCCGCAAGCAGACAGTACGCAACGCTTCCCAGCAAAAGAAATCCCCACTGGAATTTACGGGGGATACAATAATATACAACTAATAAAACGGCAAAAAAACACAAAAAATAAAAGGAAGTGATACCCATATTTTATCCGCCTCCGTTTTCACTATAGCACATGGTTGTAAATATTTCCACAATACAGTAAAATAATTAGCAGAAACAAGGGAGTGGAGGTCGCTATGTTATTTAATTCCATGACTTTTGCCGTCTTTTTGCTGGCGGTATTCATCCTGTACCATATCGTGCCCGTCAAATTCCGGTGGGTGTTCCTGCTGGCGGCAAGCTATGCTTTTTACATGAATCTGCATGCAGCCTACGGGCTTTTGCTCATTTTTACCACGGTTCTCACTTACCTTCTGGCTCTGAGACTGGAAAAAGCGCCTGATAAAAATAAGAAAAGACTCTGCCTTCTGGGCGGCGTCCTGCCCCTTGTGGCAATCCTTCTGGTCTTCAAACTGGGCGCTCCCGCAATCGATCGCATCAACGCCCTGATCGATGCCGGGCGGCTGACACTGCAGCCCCTTACCTTGAAAATCCTGCTGCCTGCAGGCGTCTCCTTCTATTTTTTCCAGTCTCTGGGATATCTGATCGACGTATACAAAGGGAAAATTCGGGCGGAACGGCACTTCGGCTACTATGCCCTTTTCGTCTCCTTTTTCCCGCAGCTTCTCGCCGGTCCCATAGGCAGGGCGGACGCACTTTTGCCGCAGCTTAAGAAAGAGCGGCGTTTTGACTATAAGAATGCGACCTACGGGCTGAAGCTGATGGCGTGGGGGTACTTCAAAAAGCTTGTAATCGCGGACGTCTTCGCGGGCATCGTCAATAAGATTTATGACAATCCTTACAGTTACGTCGGGCTTGTTTTTATCATTGTCACCGTCATGTTTGCGATTGAAATTTACTGCGATTTCTCGGGCTACTCGGATATCGCCATCGGCTGCGCAAAGCTTTTCGGGATTGAGCTTGCCACAAACTTTAAAAGCCCTTACCTCTCCTTTTCCATCAAGGAATTTTGGAGCCGCTGGCACATTTCGCTGTCCACATGGTTCCGGGACTATGTCTACATTCCCCTCGGCGGCAACCGGGTGCCGAAGTGGCGTAACTGCCTGAACCTCCTTATCACCTTTCTGGTGAGCGGATTCTGGCATGGCAGCAGTCTGACCTACATCCTCTGGGGCGCAATCCACGGTCTTTTGCAAATTGTTGAAACCTTTGTTTATCCGAAGACAAGACGGGGCGTTCCCGTCACCCGCAAAAAACACTGGTGGCAGCTTCCCGTCACTTTTGCCCTGCTCTGTTTTACATGGATCTTTTTCCGTGCAAACACCATTCAGAACGCTTTCTGGATTATCTCGAGGCTGTTCTGGGATATCGGGCGACCTGCAAATTACCTGAAAACCGCTGTTATCTGTCTGGACATGCCGTATCTTTCCATGTTTGGCATGATGCTGTCGGCGGCAGTGCTGCTGCTCTACGATCTGTTGTCTTTGAAACGGGATGTGATTGAGGCGGTTTCCCGGCAGAAAGCTCCCATTAGATGGAGTGTTTATGTACTTCTTTTAGTGGTGACTGCACTGTTTTCCCATAAAGGGATTGCGACGGAGTTTATTTATTTTCAGTTTTAAGATATTTTTACATTTATTGAAATTGTGCAAATGAAATATTTCACAGTTGCAGGAAAGGAATATTAGATGAACAGAAAAAAAACAGTCCTTGTTTTTATCATAAAATGCATCTGCATCCCTGCGGTGGCGGTCTGGATTCTATTTTTGTTGAACAAGCCGTACCGGAAGATCGATGAAGAAAAATATATGGATATGTGGAAACTGTGGACCTTGGGGGAGCAGGTAGACGGCGTGGAGATCGCCAATGTAGGCAGTTCCCACGGCGCGTACGACTTTGTCTATGACGGGTTGACCGAGGAGGGTTATTCCTGCTTTAACTTCGGCGGCGTGAGCCAGACTTACCAGTATGATCTCGCCCTGCTGCAAGAGTACGGGGCGCATCTGAACAAAGGCTGCGTGCTGTTTATTCCCGTATCTTACTTTTCCTTTAACAGTGAGACGGTGAACGATACCGAAGCGCAGGCGTTGTCCGTAAAATATTACCATTTTCTCTCTCCGAAAAACATACCCGATTACGACCTTTACACGGATATCGTGACGACCAGACTTCCGATCCTCTCTGCCGGGGAGGATCTGTTAAAGCTGCTGCCTGAGTTTTCGCTCTCCATGAAAGTATTTGCCGCGGAGGAGAACCCGGACGCGTCCGGCATGGATGAAGCCGCCGCCGCACAGTTTGCGGAGCGCGCCGCGTCACGCTATGACCGTCATTTTAACAACAAGGAAGAGCTCTTTTTACCCGAACGGGAAGAACAGCTCCTCTCTCTGATCGACTATTGTAAAAAGCACGAGTATACGCCCGTGCTCATCACTACGCCCTTTTCTTCTTACTACAATGCGCCGGTATCCGAGGAATTTTTCGACCGCTTTTACGGCACGATCAACCGCATCTCATCTGACACAGGCGTCAGTTATTATGACTACTCCCATGACGCTCGGTTTAGCGAAAATCTGACTTATTTTTCCGATTCCGACCATTTAAATCCCGAGGGCGCCGCATATTTTATGGAAATCATTGCGGAGGAGGTACCAGAGCTGCGGGATGCGCTCAGCAAATGACGCCACCAAGGACTATTTGAAACCCAGGCTGTCACAATGACAGGTTACCTCACAGCAGTTCCCTCATTTTCCGCGCCAGATACACCGGCAGATTGGTGATACGTCCATCCTTTCGGTAACCGCGTTTTGAAAACCGAACCGCATATTCCGGCTGATGGTCTGTTATATATTTTTTGAACGACGGGGCGGATTTGTCTTCCCCGCCTTTTACTTCAACAGGAACGATCTCCGTGCCGTACTGCAACACAAAGTCAATCTCACTGTTTTTGTCGGAAAAGTAACGGGGTTCGATCTCGAACTGTCCCCGCAGCTGTTGTAAACAATAGTTCTCCGTCAGCGGTCCTTTAAACTGATAGTCGCTTTTCAAAAGGATTGCGCTGTTGTCAATGCCTGCCATGTGTTTCAAAAGCCCTGTGTCAAATACAAAGAGCTTAAACTGATCCAGTTTGTCGAAAGCCGAAAGAGGATGCTCCGTTTTAGAGACATTGTAAACGCGGTTTAGCATACCGGCTGAGACAAGCCATTCGATCGCCTCCTCAAAATCGCGCGCCCTGCCGCCCTCGCGGACTACGCCATACATGAACTTCTCATTCGGCTTTGCCAGCTGCGCCACGATACTGCGGAAGACCATGAGAATGCGCCCGCTGTTCACCTTACCGTTGTGTTTGGAGAAATCATTTTCATAGACTTCAATCAGCTCATGCTGTATGCGGGAAACTTTCATGGGGTCACGATACTTAACCCATGAATCCACACATTCCGGCATACCGCCGATGATCAGATAGTTGTTGTACGCCTCGAGCAGACGGTTATGAAAAATATCCTCGATCTGCTGGTTTTTCCGAATACTCGCGTAGTAGTCATGGAGACCCGGATCCACTGCATCGAGAAACTCGTCGAAAGTCAATGGAAAAACGTCGAGCAGATTGACCATGCCGACCGGGTAAGATTTCGGCTTTGCGAGGAGCGTTCCGAGCAGACTGCCAGCCGCTATGACATGATAGTCGTTCGCCTTCTCCTTGAAATATTTCAGCGTGTTAAGCGCCTCCGGGCATTCCTGAATCTCATCAAAAATAACGAGCGTTTTGCCCGGAAGAATTTTTTCCCCGCCGATCATGGAAAGCAGTTCAATAATCCTGTGGGGATTCTTGTTGGTCTCAAAGATGGACTTCAGCTCATCCTCTTCGTCGAAGTTAAAATAGACAAAGCTGTCATAGCAGCTTCGCCCAAATTCTTTCATAAGCCACGTCTTTCCAACCTGTCGCGCGCCCTTCAACACCATGGGCTTTCGCTCCTCACTGGCTTTCCAGTTGATCAAATCACGAATGACATTGCGTCTCATTGAATCTCCCTCTCTGTGTGTCCAAAACAAGTATCGCACATTTTTCGGAGGTTTTCAATTGGATTTTACACATTTTTCTTCACTTTTCGACGCGGATTTACACATTTTTCTTCACTTTTCGACATCATTATACACATTTTTCTATAATTATCGACCAAAATTTTTCACATTTTTCTAAATTTACATTCGCGGAACTGACCTTTCGCAATCAGCCGCTTCCACAGACGCAGCAGTCGTACACCCGGCTGTCACCACTCCACGCCAAGAACCGCCTCTTTCTCCACATGCCGATCCTCGCGGAGATAGAAGTCCTCCGCCGCCTCCTTCGCGATCTCGGGGGTGACTTCTTTCGGCAGGGTAAGTCCCGGATGAAAGAGAATTTCAAGCGTCCTCCCATCACGTGCTGCCTTGCGGCACATTTTCCCGTAAAGCTTTTCTATTCTTTCCCGGTCCATCCGCCCGCTCATCACAAGCCCCCAGAGGTACATCTGCTCCATCCCGTTCTCTTTACAGAAACGGTCCGCCTTGTGGGAATAGAGCGACAAAAGCCTGTTTTTCACAAAATTCACGGGGCGGTATGTCCTGTAAAGTGACACATCCGCCAGAAATACGCCCAGCACCTCCTTGGAATTGCGAATATATTCCAACGAATACCCTTCCTCGCGCACCACTTCCAAAACCGCCTCCCACACGACAGGTATCATGTGGGCATGCTGGTGGCTGTCGATCCGAAGCCCCTTCTGCCCGCAGGGAACGCCGCTTTTTGCGGCAATTTCCATACATTTCTTTATCGCTTTCTGCGCTTTCGACAGCTGTGCCTTAATTTCGCATTTTAGCTGCGCCTTGACCTTCTTTCTCTTATGCGGCAGATAGGACGCTGCAAACAGTCCGCCCCAGCCAAGCCCCATCAAATCGCTGTCCGGCTTTGTCAGATCGGGCGTTTTGTCCCGCCCCGCCAGACTTCTTCCCTCCACAAAATCCAAATGCACCGACATAAGGGGTAAAAACGGAAGTTTCGGTATCTCCCCGTAAAACAGATCCATGCACTCCTCAAAACAGCCCATATTGGGCACAACGCTGATGCTGTCAAGTCTGCCCGCCCGCATACACTCCAGCATATCCTCGGATGTATTCCTTGTCAGCGCGTAATCGTCTGCGTGAATATCCGGTCTACTCATGTCGAAATCCCTCCTGAAAGCTCTCTCCCCGCAGCCTAAGAGCCGCAAGCTGTCCGCCCTGCGGCGTGGCGGGAAACGCAAAATATCCCGATAAATCCCCCTCATCCGGTTTCCAGATGTGCACGCCGTCCACCGGATACTGGGTGGACTGCCACGAAAGGTAATCGGGCTGTTTGACGAGATCCTTTCCCTCCATCTCAGAGAGATCTGCAAGCTTCGCCCCGTATTGCAGCAGAAAAACCGCCGTGACTGCTGCCGCCACCACACAAAGCGCTTTCTCCCACACAGGACGCCCTTCCATCCCGCCAGCCGCCTTCTCTATACCGGCAGTCTTTCCGAGCAGTCCCGTCGCCTCTCCGATGGTAAGCGCCACGAACGCATAGATATACGGTCCGCCGTAGCGCATATGTGGCGCGGTCTCCAGCCAGAAGATCAGATTCACAATTCCCGTACCCAAAAGCGCCGCCCAGACATATTCTTTGCTGCGAATGTGCCGTATCAGCAAATACAGAACTACGGGCATACAGATCAACCCTGCCGCAATCAGAACACGATCACCCATCCCCTGCCTGAAAAACCATCCGGGAATCCAGCCGAAAAAGGAATCATCATATTCTGCTGCGTTTGTAACACCCCTTGCAAAGATCTTAATATCCAGACTGTCCTCCGCAAGCACCGCCTCATCCATCTTCCAATCCGGATTGAAGAAATCCAGTCCGCTGTAAGGATAGACAAGGTAGCCGGAAATAATCACATTGCGTATCAGAAAGGGCATCAATATGAACAGCCCCGCCGCCACATGGGCAAAAACGGCTTTCCCGTTTTTCTCCCTGACAAACAGATAGAGCGGGTACAATGCCAGCACAACAATCGACGCGGCAGACAGCTTCACCGTCGCGGCGTACACGCCGACCAGACACAGCCAGCCGTACATAACGCCGTCTTCACGACCGCGCTCTCCGTATTCGCTCCATTTAATCAAAACGTAAAGAACCAAAAGCATCGCCCAGATATCCGTACCGGATGACGAGATATCATACCGCTTCTGCACCACAAAAATGACCATCACACATTTCAGGAAATCCGAGGTCCGCAAGCTTTTCTCTCCCCACAGGCGAACGGTTGCGCACGCATAAAGGAGCGCCGCCAGACAGAAAAAGCCGTTCAGGCTGTGTACCGACTGCCCCACAAGCCATCCCAGACTGAACAGCGCCTGCAGAGACATGAAGGCGCTGTTATATGCCAGACGCATATGCAGGTTCCCTAGTCCCGGCACTACGCCGTAATCCTCAATCCAGTGAATCGCCTGCGCGTGGTAAAGCCCTGTGTCGTACTGCCGCGGCTCCTGCGTTGTCCAAATCAGCGTGAGAATAAAGCAAAACAGCATGGCGGCGATCCGCCAGACAGCCGGTCTTTCCCATGTGCAGCCCGGGAAAAGCGCAGCGGATTTCTTCTGCCTAAAATACCGGAATACCCACACCGCAAACAAAAGAATGCCCACCGCTCCCAGAATGGTGTCGGCAATTCCCGCCACCTTATAAAAGAGACTGAAAAGCTGGGCATAAATGTTTAAAACAATAAGTCCTGTCATAATATAAACGTCGGGACGCCCCATCTCCTCCAGACGATTCCGATAAACGCTATCCGTAACCGCCTTTCCAAAGAGCAGAGCCGCCCCGCCGATAATCAACCACGAAAAAAACACCATCAACATCTTTATTTTTCCTCTCCGTCATCTTCGCGCCATACAAGCGTATCAATGATGTACCGGGGTCTGTGCTTGGTCTCCATATAAATCTTACCGACATACTCCCCGATAATCCCCAGCGACAAAAGCGTAATTCCGCCGATAACGAGAGACACAATCAGCGTCGTAGTATAGCCCGGCACATTATTGCCTCTCGCCCAGTCAACCAGACCGATCACGCACATCACCACACTGAACAGGAACATCAGAAAGCCGAGCCCGCCGATCAGTCTGAGCGGACGCACACTCATGGAGGTGATGCCGTCCAGCGCCAGCGTCATCATCTTACTAAGCGTATACTTGGAATGCCCCGCCTCCCTTGCCTTCACATCAAAGTACACCACATCGGAAGGAAATCCCATAGTGGGAATCAGCCCGCGCAGAAAAAGGTTTGCCTCCTTGTACTCTGAAAGGGCGTCAAGCGCCTTCTTCGACATCAGTCGGTAATCCGCATGGTTCGTCATAACCGTGCTGCCCAGCATATGCATAAGCTTATAGTATGCGGTCGCCGTAGCCTTCTTGAAGAAACCGTCGGAATGCCTGTCGTTGCGCACTCCGTAGACCACCTCGCAGCCATCCATATAACATGCCAAAAACGAATCCAAAGCCTCGATATCCTGCTGCAAATCCGCGTCGATGGTCACCACCACGTCCGCGTGCTTTCTCGCCGTCATCATCCCGGCAAGGATCGCACTCTGATGACCGTAATTTCCCGCCAGACTCACCACGGAAAACCGCCTGTCCTTCGCCGCGATTCCATGAAGGAGCTGCAAGGTTTTATCCTTACTGCCGTCATTGACAAACATAACTTTAGAGCCTGCCGCAATTTTTTTCTCCCGCTCCAAGCGGGTCAGTTTCTCATCCATAACGGAGGCGGTTTTCTCCACCACTTCCTCCTCGTTGTAGCAGGGCACTACCAGATATAAAATTGGAATTTCTCTCATATTCTCTTCCTCAATGTGTTCAGCCCACACCCATTCGCAAAATCGCGCTTTCAGCGCTCTCCGCCGCTTCGCTGCTACTTTTGCTCATAAGCGGGCGTTCCCTCAGACCATCATATGCCAGCCAAATTCATGCAAGCATGATTTGTCAGTCATATTTGGTCTGGCTGAACTGTTTGGTTATAATACTCCCGATACCAGTCCACGAACTTCTGCAGCCCTTCCTCGATGGACGTATCCGGCTTAAAGTCGTAGTCCCGCATCAGGTCCGTAATGTCCGCGTATGTCTGGTATACGTCGCCGGGCTGCATGGGCAGATACTCTTTCTCCGCCTCCACGCCAAGACAACGCTCCAGCGTCTCTATAAAATCCATCAGCTTCACAGGTTTATTATTGCCGATATTGTAAAGCTTATAGAACGCGCCTTTCCCGTTTTTTTCGGGCGGATTACAGAGAATGTTTTCCACACCCCGTATGATATCGTCAATATAGGTGAAATCCCGCATCATATCGCCCTTGTTATAAACCTGAATCGGTTCTCCCGCGAGAATCTTTTTCGTGAATTTGAAGTAAGCCATGTCCGGTCTGCCGAACGGTCCGTAAACCGTAAAGAATCGCAGCCCCGTCGCCGGAATCTGATACAGCTTGCTGTACGCATGCGCCATCAGTTCGTTGGATTTCTTCGTTGCGGCGTAAAGACTCACCGGCTCATCCACCTTATCCTCCGTGGAAAAAGGCACTTTTTCATTGCCGCCGTACACAGAGCTGGACGAAGCGTACACCAGATGCTCCACCGGGAAATAACGGCAGCCCTCCAGAATATGAAAAAATCCCATCATATTAGACTCCATATAGGAGGCTGGATTGTCAATACTGTAGCGGACACCCGCCTGCGCACCCAAATTCACCACAATGTCAGGTCTGTATTCCTGAAATACCCGGAACACATCCGCATTGTCCGCCAAATCCCCTTTGACAAACGTATATTTGTCATAATAATACAGCTTTGCCAACCGGTCTTCCTTCAGATTCACATCGTAATAGTCGTTCATGTTGTCAAAACCGATCACCCGCGCGCCCTTCTCCAGAAGGCTTTTGGATAAATGAAACCCGATAAAGCCCGCGCCGCCGGTTATCAGATATGTCTTCGAGGGATCTAACTCTTTCACAGCCGCTCCTTTCCGCCTCTTACCGCCCTATGCTGTAATACTCAATTCCCGTTTCCTTCATCCGCTTTACATCGAAAACATTGCGCCCGTCGTATACAAGCGGAATGCGCATCAGCTCCTTAAATGTTTCCGGCTGCAGCGAGCGGATCTGCTCCCACTCCGTAAACACAAAACAGATATTGGCGTCCTTAAGCGTCTCCTCCGGCGTGTCCACATAGGAAATGGAGCCTCTGCCAACCGCCCCCTCGGGATAAACCTTGCGGAAATTGTCCGCCGCCACGGGATCGTAGGCAATAATATGCGCGCCGTTTTCCAAGAGCAGTTTCACATTGTCAAGGGAAGGCGCCTCCCTGAGATCGTCCGTTCCCGGTTTAAATGCCAAACCCAGCACAGCCACCTTAAGCCCCTCGAAGGTGATCATCCGCTTGCACGCCTTCTGGTAAAGCCTTGTCTTCTGCGCGGCGTTCACATCCACCGCCGCCTCCACGGTCTTGAGCTGATAACCGTACTGCCCCGCCAGATATTTGAGCGCCTTGGTGTCCTTGGGAAAACAGCTTCCGCCATATCCGATACCCGCCTTCAGGAAATTCGCGCCGATTCGGGCGTCGTAGCTCATGCCCTCCGCCACCGCGTCAATATCCGCCCCCACAAGCTCGCAGAGGTTCGCGATATCGTTCATATAGGATATTTTCAGTGCCAGAAAATCGTTGCTGGCATACTTAATCATCTCCGCGGACCGCCTGTTCACGGATACAATGGGCAGACCGAAAGGCTCATAAATTTTCTTTAAGGTCTCCTCCGCCTCCCTGCTCTCCGTACCGATAATAATGCGGGCGGCGTGCAGCGTATCGTGCACCGCAGATCCCTGCGCCAGAAACTCCGGGTTCGATGCCACCTCCACCTTAACATCCCGCGTCAGAAAATCATGAATAAACTGCTCCACTTTGTCGTTTGTTCCCACCGGCACCGTGGATTTCACCACCACCAAACAGTCCCGCTCCACAGATTCCGCGATCTGTCTGGAAACCGTGGCAATATAGTTCAGATTGGCGGAGCCGTCCGGCTGCTCCGGCGTACCCACTCCGATAAAGATGGCGTCTTTATCCCTGTATGCCGCAGCATAATCCGTGGTATAATGGAGCCGTCCCGCCGCGTTGTTCTTCCGCATCAGCTCCTCGAGCCCCTCTTCAAAAATAGGGCTGTTTCCCGCCTCCATCATTTTTACTTTCTTTTCGTCCACATCCACACATGTAACGTCGTGCCCTTTTTCCGCAAAACACACGCCCGCAACCAAACCTACATACCCGGTTCCTGCCACCGCAATTTTCATACTCCGTTACCTTATCCCTTTCCAAGCCGCTTTTATCTGCCGGCGCTTTTTATTTCCGCATTAAAGCTTTTCCCTGCTAAACAGTTTTTTCACTTTCCGCACTGCCCGCTGTCCCAAAGTCGGTCCGTGATACCGGCGCGCTTTCCCTTCATCAAACAAATCCCTTAAATCGGACTGTGCGTTCACATAGTCCCACCAGAGACTGCCCAGATTCGTGTCATAGCGTTTCCACGGCTTGTCTCCCGCGTAATGGATGATTGCCGGCGACCGCAGCGCCTCCTGCTCCTCTTCCCGCGTGTAGATACCCTCCGTGACAAACTGTCCGAAATCCTTTTCTTCCAGATATGCCAGCCGGTTATATTTCGGCGACAGGTAGGCAATGGATCCCTGACAAGTGATATTCAAAATATCCTGATCCTGATAATATAACTTTTCTTCCGCCAGTCTTTCCCACTGTTCGTCAAGCTGTCTCCTGCGAATCTCTTCCAAGTTCATCAGGAGTACGCCGGAATTAATATAACCGCCCCGCGCTCCCTCAAGCAATTTCCAGTATGACCTGCTGCTGTTCCACTCCCACTTTTCCTGCAGGTTCACAGGTCCTTTTACTGCCGCAAGCAGATTTCTTCCCAAATCCATATGCCAGACCGGGGAAAGACTCTCCCGCACCAGTATATCCACATCCAGATACAATACCTTTTCCACACCGGAAAGAAGGCGGTGTAAAAGCAGGCGAAGATATGCGCCTGACGATATTCCCCTCACCTCGTATGCCTTCTCGTACGGGTTTTTTATGCAGTGCATCACAAGCGAGGAAGCCGGATCCCTTCTCTTTATAATCTGTTCCAGAGGCATCCCCGCAATCTCCGCCCCTTCCGTGCAGACGCAGTGAACCTCAAAATGGTCGTCCGAACCGCGGCTGTCCAGAAGGGATGCCGCCGCCGCCTGCACCTGCGTCGCTAAATTTTCGTCAAAGCAAAAAACTATCTTCATAAGTATATCACACCCCAAATGCAAAGTCTATCCATTGAAAGAGCAGCTCTCACACCTGCAAATATCTCCACACAAGCCAGATAATGAATGCAGGCGCCTTACACAGATACCACAGCGCCTTTTCCCCGGTATCCCGCCGCAGTTCTCTCGCAGACAGCCCCGCAAACCTGCCGTAGACCTGATACAACAGCATCATTTTCACCTTCACCTTCATGCGGATTGCCGGATCATCCAGATATACCTTGGATCGCAGTATCATTCCTCTCGGGGAATGCACCTTCATCCGCCGCCCCGTATTGGTCAGCCCGCCTTCCAGATAGTCGCAGTAATAGATATTTTTGTTCATGTGCACCATCTGATACGGTCCTGACATCTGCATCCACACCGTGTCCTCCGGCATAAATTTTTCACCCGAGAACACTGGAAACGGATATTTCTTTAAAATCTCCGTGTAAAACACCTCCGCCTTGTCCCCGCCAATGCCACCGTTGATGCGTACCTGCGCGTAGGAACCGATCAGTTCATCCGAAGGAAAGTAGGCAGTATTCACCCTTCCGTCACCGTGACAGCGCAGAAAACTGTAGCCGCACAGTCCCGGCGTCCCCCGGTATTTTTCGTGATAGGCGAGAACCGTTTCCACCGCGTTTTCCGGCAGATAGTCGTCACTATCCACAATAAAAGTAAGTTCCGACTGAATTTCCGCAATGCCCCTGTTTAACGCCGTATGCTTTCCGCCGTTTTCCTGCCTGATATAGCGTAACTCCACACCCTGCTGCCCGTAGGAGGCAATCAGGTTTTCCGTATCGTCCTCGCTGCCATCGTCCACTACCAGCCAGAGGAAGTCCCTGTTTGTCTGAGCTTTCAGGCTCTCGAATAGTCTGGGCAGATACGCCGCCCTGTTATACGTGGGTGTCAAAATAGTTATGCTTTTCATAAAATGCCCGCCGCCTCCAAAAAACGCTCCGCAATGCTGCCCGGAGAATACTGTTCTCTCACTTTTGCCCCATTGATGGAAAGCCGTTCAGCAAGTTCATCATCACCGGCAACCCGGAGCATAGCTTCCGCGAGCGCCTTCCGATCTCCCACAGGCACTAACAGACCGCTCTCATTGTTCTTCATATAAACCCTTGCCCCGCCAATCGGGCAGTCAGTGGAGATCGTGGGAATCCCCATAGCAAGCGCCTCCAGCATAGAATTGGAAATCCCTTCAAAATCGGAGGAGAGCACAAACATGCGGCTGTCCGCAATCTCCTCTTTCACGCGCGCGGAAAAACCGTGCCACACAACGCTGTCCCCTAGCCCAAGCTCCACGGCGTACGCTTTCAATTTTTCTTCCAGCTCGCCCTCGCCGTATATATGGAGCGTATAATCCGTCCTCGCCGCCCGGAAATCCGAAAATGCCTCCAAAAGCAGCGCCTGATTTTTCTGGCTGTGCAGCCGTCCCACCGTCACAATCTTTTTCGCCCGTTCCCCCTCATAACGCTGCGGGATCGACGCGTCGATGGGATTGGGTATAATCACCGCTTTTTTTGCGATAGCCGCGGGAAAATAATCGATACCGTCCGCCGTCTGGAACGTAATCACATCCGCCCTGCGGTACGCCCAATTGCGGATTTTTTTCTCCTTGCAGCTCTCGGGGCTGTTCCTCTCGGCAACCAGAAAGGGGTGCCTCTTGCCAAGCGTCGCAACGGCTGAAAAAACGGCGCCGTTTACACAGAAAGCAAAAATATGGCAATCCGGGTTTTTCTTAAAATATCTGCGCATATCCCTGATTCGCCTGAGCTGGATCAGCGGATTACCCCCCGACTGTGCAGAGACAGAAAAATCTTCCACCCGGCTGTCCAGTTCGTAGGCATGCTGATACCCGGCAAACTGCATAATCGCAACCTGAAACCCCCGTTTGATATATTCCGTACTCAGGAGGGAAATTACCCTCTCCGTTCCTCCTCCCGTCATATTGGGAATAATAAATACAATTTTTTTCATCCCTTCTGCCTTTCCGCATCTTTTTTCGCCGCCATGCCGAAATAGAGAGGCATGGAGAAATAATAAGGATAGAGATATCTGAAAATGCTGACCGGTCCAAGCAAATATGTAAGGAATAGAGCCACAAGCATTGTCATCGTCAATATACAACTTCTGTTTCTATTTCGTACCGTCAGATACAGGCAAAAAATCAGTGTCATAAATGGAAATGCCAGTGAATAAAAGTATTTTACTCCCGGAATATTCATACTCCAGTGGGTATGATCCGCCACCTTATCATAAAATGCGCGTACCGCCGGGAGATGATTCTCCGACGAGGCAACAAAAAAATCAACTTTTTCTACCGAAGACGTTTCTATATATGCTCTCCTTGCATACTCATCCGGCACAGACGCACCCGGATACCAGTAATTCACGTTTAAATCCAGAAAAAAGCACAGATATTCCACAGGCGCTTTTCTCATAATCTGAAAATATGTTTTCAAAAACTTTCCCGGATCTTCTTTTAGCAGATCATCTTCAAAAGAGCTCTTTACACCATCCGCAATCCGACAGTTAAACGCTTCGGCATCAGGCATATAAGCCAGAATCGTTTCCCGCTCCTCTTCATTCAAAAGTTCCGGATGTTCCACATACATGCCGCTTAATTGACTGATCGGCACGGAAAGCATTTCGCTTCTCGGACCTTCCTCCACACCTGCCATCGGAAAAATTGCTTTAACAATACAGCCATATATGGCAATAATGGCAAGCAGAAAAATGCCAAACTTCCTCGGACATCGAAACGCTGCACTGACTGCCAGCATAACAACAACCACATAGATCATATTATTGCGAAACAGACAGCTTAAAATTCCGAATATCACGATCGCCAGCGTATTTCTTTGACTTTCCACCTGTGTCCCCTCATAAAGCGACATCATAAACAAAGTAAAAAAACACGCGTACAAAATATCTTTTGTCGTGCTGAACGACATAAGATGCAGTGTCGGAACAAGCAGATAATACAAAAACGTTATCAGTACCGCATATCCGTTTCGAGTAATCCTATTCACATAAGCTATCACAATGGTGCTGACCGCAGTCACACAGATAAGCTCAAAGATGCTATAAAAAACCAATGCCAGCGCCTCGTGGTTTAACCTTTCCCCCACCCTGACAAAAAACGCCCAGAGCAGTGTATGCATGACCGGCTGGTAAGTCGTGTATTCTGTCTCACCGTATGCCTGCCATGTCTGCGCCGGCATGTCATATGCAAAAGTCCCCGGATAATATGCCAGAAAACAAATCATATAAACTGCGGTGAGAAGCAGCCATATGCCCAGATAGATATAGCGCCATGCCAAAACCCGCTCCAGCCACATCCATACGTTCAGTCTTTTTACCCATGCCAGCCCTCTGTATAACAGTATAACCGCTGCCCCCACCGCTGCTCCGCCCAGAACAAGCATAGCTAAAAAGCGCGGCAGACGAGTTGTAATTCCACTCAGATCATGATTCTTATAGATCGTTTCCCCAATAAGATAAACCAACGCCAACGGTATGCCAAACAACCAATGATAAAAAAGTGTTTTCAGTTTCTTCCCCTCTTCAGCCATTGTTCTTGCAAATCCTTTCAAAAAATACTAAAATAGGCAGTAAATAAATTTAGACACAAAAGGAGCTGTTTCATGTCATCCTCACCTTTTTTGAGCATCATTATCCCCGTATATAACGTAGAAATCTATCTTGCCGAATGTCTGGAAAGCGTTCTCGCCCAGACTTTCACGGACTTTGAGGTTCTTCTCATAGACGACGGCTCTACAGACGGTTCGTCAGCTATCTGCGACGAATACGCCTGCAGGGATTCCCGCATCCGCTGCTTCCATAAAGAAAACGGCGGTCATATGTCTGCCAGGCAGGAAGGTTTCCGATATTCCCTTGGCGAATATATTTCCTTTGTTGACAGCGACGACTGGATCGCTCCTGTCATGTACGAGAAAATGTGCTCCGCCGCCAAGAACCTCAACGCAGATGTTATATGTTGTAACTATACCGCCGTCGCTCCAGACAAAAAAATCGAACGGCTGGATTTTTGTGAACCCGGACTTTATGATAAAGCGCAGCTAACCGATAAAATTTACCCACAGCTGCTCCTCTCCGGCAGTTTTTTTCATTTTGGCGTTTCTCCCAGCCTTTATACCAAGTTATTTCGCCGCAGCCTTCTCGAAAAACATCTTTTCCGTGTCCCTCTGTCTTTAAAGCTCGGCGAGGACGGGCTAACTGTTTACCCGTGTCTGCTGGACGCCTCCTCTATCTGTTTTCTGGCGGACAATTTATATTATTACAGAAGCCGCCCCGGTTCCCTCACCCACACCATGGATGCCGGACGTCTTGCGGAAAACCGCCTGCTATTCGACACTTACGACAAGCTGATCGACCTTAACGCACATCCCTGCATGGAAAAGCAGCTTCTGTATTTCTATGCCTATCAGTGCCTGTTAACCTTCCCGCCCGTATTCCGCACCATGCAGAACAGTGACGGCTCAAAAACAACCTTTCGGGAAGAATGCGGTTATCCCCCCGTCAAAAGGGCATTCCGCGGCGTCAAAATAAACGATATCTCCGGACTGCACAACAAAATCTATGCCTTCTGCATCCGCCACAAACTCTACGGGCTGTTCCGCTTCTTTCTGACGCACTGACGTCTATCCCCGCCTGTGTCACGAAGACCTTTAGTACGGCTTCTCCCAGTATCCTGTCTGGTAGAACTGCGCACTCGCATCGATGCCCTGCAGGTCGTCGTCCAGCGCGAGCGTCCGGTGAAAGAGGTTTGTCCGCGTAAAAGCAAGAACCAGCAAAAGGAAAATGCAAACCGCAGCCGCAGTCAGAACCCGGCACGGCTTCTCCCGCCAGCCATTCCGCCGCGGCAGTTCCCGCACTTCTCCGTCACCGATTCGCTCCGTCCCGCGCAGCCTGCCCGCCGCCCTTTCCAGAAATGCAGTCCACTCTGCCATCCCGCACACCGCATAGGGAATCAGCAGCACAAAATAAGGTATCGTGTAGGAGGCGCTGGACTCCCAGAACATATGGAAAAGAAAGCCTCCCAGAAAGACAACCGCTCCCATCAATTCATAAAGATTCCCCTTTCTCCAACGCAAAAAGAGACAGAGCAGCATCCCAAGCAGAATCCATGTCTGCATATAATTGAGCGCAATCGAAAGCCGCACGCTGCCCCTGCCGTATATCACACTCGTCAGCCATTCCGGCACGTGCGTCTCCGATTTCCTGCCGCGGGTACGATCCAGACAGATAAAAGTGGGATCGTTCCACTGAAACGCCGTCTTTCGCGCCAGAAAGGGAATCCCCTCGTCCACGGGATATTCCAACATCCTTGTCAGGATTTTCTGAAGCTCTTCCATGGACGCCTGCGCAGCCAACTCCTGATTAAAATGATTCTCCGCAAATACGTTGCTGATATAACCGTTGTAGCCGCCCGGTCCGAGCGGCGCCTCCTGCATCCCCATAACGACCCACGAGAGCATAGCCTCCCCCTCCGGCAGCTCACGACCCGCGATCCGCTCCACGGCGGCATTGGAAACCCCTGTGCAAACCGCTACACTCACTCCCATGCACGCAATAAAGACAAGGGAAAGCACGCCCTCTTTCCACCGCTTTTTCTCCGAAAAAAAGAATTGTGAAATCGCGTCGTAAACGAGAAAGCAGGCGATCGCGATGAGATAAATCAGACAGTTCATCTTTATGACTGTGGCAAGTCCCATACAGAGAGACGCCGCCGCCACATAGCGCAGACGCCTGTGCGCCAGATACCGCTGCGCAAAATAAACCGCGCCCAGAGACAGCGCCATGCCCGGCAGAATACCATACAGATATGTCACATAAAAGGCGAGCGGCACCCAGACCAAAAGCCCCAGATACACCGCCGTCTGCAATCCCGTCCTCCTCTTTTCAAACCCTTCCGTTCCCTCTCCGGCAGCCACGCCAAAAAGCCCGGAAAGCTTCACCAGCAGACCGTAAATCACCGCCAGAAAAACTGCATACAACAGCTGGATTCCCACAAAGTTTCCTTCCCCGAAAAGGAAACTGAGCAGATAAAAAAACAGGACGATCCCCGACTGGAACGGGTAGCGGAACAGATAGGCATCTTCCCCAAAGGAAGAAAAGTCCCCCTGCCGCCACTGCATGGCTATCCCGTACACTTTCGCCGGATCGGAACCCGGATAAAACTGTGTCAGGCACACATAAGAAGCGGCAAGAATCAGCGTAAGAAGAGTCAGCCCCCAGAATACTATCGTCCCCCGGGCTTCCACGCTTTTTCCACCGCGCGCACCTGCATATTCCTTGTTCCGCGTACCAAAAATATTCCACAGTTTCCGTCCCGCAAGCATTGCCGCCGTCAAAAGAAGAAAAGCCAAAAGATGGCGCAGCGGACTGTCGGCTATATTCAGAGTTCTCTCCTGCTCGCTTCCGTCTTCCAGAAACAACCTGCCCACAAAGCTTGTGCTGAAAATGCTGTGCAGGAACAGGAGAAACACCGCTCCCGCAAGCAGCAGCCGGATGATGCCGTTTACAATCCGGTAAAATATATGATCTTGCTTCGTATCATTTATCATCTTAACGCCCTAGTCCTCCGTTTCCATCTTTTCCCATTATAACAAAGTTTTCGGAGGATGAGAAGAAGCCCCCGCGTCAATTCTCTTCTCTTCGCAAAACGAATATAAGCACAGCGCCCACAAGCACTGCCAGTACCGCCACGGGAACCCACAAAGAACCGCCCCGCTCTTCTTGTACCGTCTGTGCCGCGCCATTTTCGGAAGCTTTTGCGGGCAGTCTGACTGCGGTTTCCTCCCACGCGCCCTCTGTCACAGAGTCAGTTTCCGGCATTTCTCCCTCGGGATAAACAATGTCGTAACGCTCTGTATGTTCCGGCGCTTCTATGATGCCGTCACGATTTGCCGGTATTTCTTCCGGATCCGGCTGTGCCCCGGTGTCTTCCTGTATTCCCTCCGGTTCTGAATCCGGCTCGGCGG
>ERZ779637.151-NODE-151-length-50228-cov-7.087079_pt1 | contig 50228 bp, 44 predicted proteins | sample MGYA00514196_ERZ779637 | MGnify/ENA primary metagenome ERZ779637 (study PRJEB29562, sample SAMEA4376700) | mouse gut metagenome | isolation source: Cecum | study: EMG produced TPA metagenomics assembly of the A DSS colitis mouse model was used to assess the...
AGGCTTTATGCGGCCTGTGGCGATTTTCCCTTTATTCAACTGTTGAACTCCCGGCGCGTTCCTTATTCCTGACTGCAGGCATTTGGCGGCAGGGTTGTTGACTATTTCCGGGCTGTGTGATAGTATGACTATTATAATAAAGAAATCCGTAACGCTTTCTCATTTTTTATGTAATTTGCATAATGGAAAGGGCAGGAACGGCGGATATGGCAATGGATTGTATATGACAGAATGCAGAATAAGATACATAAGGCAAGAGGAGCAGACAAAAATGAAAAAAGCAATGAACCAATCCCTGATGACATTGATTTTAAACGGGGTTTCTATCCTCGCACTGGTTTTATCGGTGTTATCCCTATTTTCCTACGGCTATGTAAGCAGTGAACTCAACGATGCAAGTGAGGAACGTTTTCAGCTTACCTATAATGCCAACCGGTTTATGAACGGCTCCGCGTACCTGACCAATGAGGTGAGGGCATATGCGGCTACCGGATTTGAGGAGCATTATGATAACTATTGGAACGAAGTTAATAACCTGAAGAACCGTGACATCGGCGTTGCTGCCATGCAGGACATCGGCATTACGCCGGAGGAACAGGCGATGATTGATGCTATGTCTGCCCTTTCCAATGAACTGGTGCCGTTGGAAGATGAGGCCATGAAGCACGTACAGGAAGGGAACATGGAAGAAGCGCTGGATTATGTGTACGGTACCGATTACAGCACGTCCATTGCAAAAATCAATTCACTGAAAGAGCAGTTCCTTGCGGATTTGGATGCGAGGACACAGGCACAGGTGGTCGAACTGGCGCAGAAAGCCGATTTTATTAAACTGGTGATGTGCATCGCGCTGGCGGTGGCGGGAATCATGCAGTTACTCAGCATGTTTGTGATTCGGCTGCGCATTATCCGTCCCGTGATTGCGGTGAAAAACCAAATGGGGGAAATCGCGCAGGGGAACCTTTCGGCGGATTTTGCCCTCCGGCCGGATACTTCCGAAATCGGACGGCTGGTGGAATCCATTCATGAAACCAAACGCGAACTGAAAAACTATATCCATGATATCGATTCCGTATTGTCGCAGATGGCGGAAGGGGAAATGGACGTGGCGGTAGGGGAAGGCTACCGTGGGGAATTCCTTCCCATCCGGAATGCCATGCGCCAAATCCTGGATTCCCTGAATGATGCGCTTTATACCATCAGCAGAACGGCGGAACAGGTATCCGGCGAATCGAAACGGATGGCATCGGGTGCCCAGACACTTTCCGACGGTGCGACGAAACAGGCATCTGCGGTACAGGAGCTGTCCGCCAGCATCCAGGAGATATCGGGGCAGGTGGACCGCACTTCCGAGGATGCGGACAGCGCGCGCAAATCTTCCAGCGATGCGGCGGTGCAGTTGGAAGTATGCAGCCGGAAGATGGAAGAACTGAAAACTGCCATGGAGGATATTTCCAAGTCTTCCCATCAGATTGGCGGAATCATTAAGACCATTGAGGATATTTCTTTCCAAACCAATATATTGGCGTTGAATGCGGCGGTAGAAGCGGCGCGTGCAGGTGAGGCAGGGAAAGGTTTTGCGGTTGTGGCGGATGAAGTACAGAGCCTTGCAAACAAGAGCTCCGTGTCCGCACAGAACATTACGGAGCTGATACAGAATTCCATGAAACTGGTAGAGCAGGGAACTTCCCTGTCGGCAGATACCACGCAGGCGCTTTCCGCAGGGGTTTCCGGTGCGAAGGATGCCACGGCTTTGGTGGAACGGATTGCGGAATCCGCTTTGCAGCAGGCGCAGTCGCTGAAGCAGTTGACACTTGGCATGGAACAGATTGCCGATGTGGTGCAGACCAATGCCGCTACCGCGGAAGAATCTGCAGCTTCCGCCCAGGAGCTTTACAGTCAGGCGGAAGAATTGAAAGTTTCCGTCCACCGGTTTAAACTGCGCGGGGGAAACAGGTAGGAGCGTTTTTACATAAGGGAGCATGTTAGATAAGGGAAGCGGTTATGGGGAATGAAAGCGATAACGGAAACAAGAAGAATGAAATAAAAAACGGAACCGGTAAGGAAGGAACAGAACCGGTACAAGAGCTGTCCATTGATTTTAGAATTCCCGGATATCTGCAAAAGGATATCCGGGAATTGGTAAATGGTATCCGGGGAAAAGCGGATAATATGGAATGTCTGCTGGATGAACTGCAGGGCAGCATCAACATGGCAATGGTGGAAGCCGCCATTACGAAAGAACAGGCGGAAATATTGAGGACTTATTACATAAACGGCGGAATTTTTGGGAACGTTATTCCAATAAGGAATGGAGGATAAATTCCCACTTGTCATCTTCCGGCCATATGGATGCATCCTTAATCTGCAGGTAAAGTCCGCGATTTTCCCGGATGGTTTTGGCACTCAGCCCAAGACGGCGCTGTGCATCCCTTAGGTGCGGAAGATTGTCTTCCTCCGTGGCAAATAACTGCACGGTATTAAAATAGTTCATGAGGAGGACTTTCGGTGCGTTCCAGCGGTTCAGCCATTCTTTTTTGTATGATTTCCATGCGGCAGGGGTGCGGATGCCGGAAAGCTGCGGCAGGATGTAGTCGCGTAAATCGCTGCCGATGCGTTCTTCAATATTCGTAAGGTCGATATCCTGCGGGATGGAATTTTTATAGCCGTCGATATGGTATCCTTTTCCGTCCCGATAGGGATGGAGATAACCGCAGTCGGGCAGAAGGACGTCCTCATGGATGGAATCGCTCCAAACGCTCCAGTCTTTCAGGGCATCCAACGAAATGTCTTTCGGGAATACCTTGATATGGAACCGGAATGAGTAACCGGCGTTTTCGGAGTTAAATTGTGAATTTTGGAGTTTTAATGCGATACAGCAGTCGTCCCCGAAACAGTAAAAGGTTTGTCCAAAGAATTGGTAACCGGCGTTTTGTAATTCCGGTATAATGACTTCCTGTACGATTCGGTCTTTTTTTTCTTTCGATGTCATGGCAGTTCTCCTTTCCGGTTATGGATTCCCGCAGGCAACAGAGGAAACGCACGGTTTGGTACGTAGATTACCGCGGGCAGCGAATCAAGGATAGCCTGTTTGGCTTTCATAATCCGCTGCCCGTTGGTATTCCGCTTTCTCTGTCGTCTGCGGGAATGGAAGAATGGAGATAACGGGACTCGAACCCGCGGCCTATGCGTTGCGAACGCATCGCTATCCCAGCTTAGCTATATCCCCATACAAGTCAATTTTATCACAATGGGGACAAAATGCAAGAGGGAAATTTAATTTTTTCCCGTCAGGGCATCCGTTTAACAGAAAACAATGATTCTGTCCGGTGTGGTTTGGGCAGGGATGCTTCTGGTGGAAGCGCCGTAATAAACAATCAGCAGATGGTTCCCGACTTCGCAGGGAAAACGCTGTCCGTTGGCGGTGGTGACGCGGGTGCCGGAGGAGACGTTCAGCTTCAGTTGTTTTTCCGCAGATAACAGGTTTCGGTCAAAATAAGTCACCGTAACGGTTTCGGAAGGCTCCGTGCGCCCGATAAAAGCCGCCTGGTAACGGGGCGGGTAGATTAAAGGAACCGGCTGGCTGTCGTCATAAAATGCGGTGATGCGCATACCCGTGCGCAGCGGGGTATTGTCTACCACATAAGTACCGGTGGAGAGGATGAAGGTTACCATCCCGTTCATGGTACGCAGGGAAAGAAGCTGGTTGCAGCAGTCTTCCTGCATGGGGGTCATGCGTTCGATGATTCCGGTGATGCCGATATATTGGTTGGAAGGTCGCATATGTTTTCCTTTCTTAGAAACAATCCGTTTTATAGGAACTTTTAGTTTCTGAATCAAAATCAATCTGTTTTTATTAAAATATGAAACAGGGCGGGCGGAGTGCATGAATCCATTTCTATTTTGGGAAAATAATGTTATAATCAAAATGGCAGGGAATGGATGGAGGGTATGGGGGAATGGTGAATGGAATGAAAAGAAGCCGGAACAGGAACATGGAATAAAGAAAGAAAGGAACAGGATACCGTTATGAGAATCGGAACAGGATATGATGTGCATAGATTGGCGGAAAACCGAAAATTAATTATTGGAGGAGTAGAAATTCCTTACGGCAAGGGACTGCTCGGGCATTCGGATGCGGACGTGCTGCTTCATGCGATTATGGATGCCCTGCTGGGTGCGGCAGCGCTTGGGGATATCGGGAAACATTTTCCCGATACGGAGCCGGAGTATAAGGGGATTTCTTCCATAAAACTGCTGGAACACGTGGGGAAGCTGTTGGAGGAAAACTGTTTCCTCATTGAAAATATTGACGCCACGGTTATTGCCCAGGCGCCGAAGATGCGTCCGCATATCGAACGGATGAGGGAAAACATAGCAGGGGCGCTCGGTGTGGATACCATACAGGTGAACGTGAAAGCAACCACGGAGGAAGGACTTGGTTTTACCGGAACCGGGGAGGGGATTGCAGCCCAGGCAGTCTGTCTGCTGACCAGTCCGGTAAACTATCATATACAGGACGTGACGGCACAGGAACGGTGCGGCTCCTGCGGCGGTTGCCCGAAAAACCGGGAAAAACAGGAGGAAGACGGGTGGACGGAATAAGGCCGGGACAGATGAAACTGGGGAAACCGGAGGGGGAGGACTGCAAAAGCCTGCGTGCTCTGTGGGAAGAAGTGTTTTACGGGGATTCCAGGAAATTTACCGATTATTATTTTAAGGAAAAGGCGGCACTCAACCATGGATATGTGCTGCGCGACGGGGAAATGCCCGTATCCATGCTGTATCTGTCCCCCTATCCGGTGATGCTGCGAAGCGGGGATACATTTGCCTGCCGGGAGCTCAATTATATCGTGGGGGTGGCGACGAAAGAACCATACCGCCACAGGGGCTGTATGGACAGGCTGTTAAAGGAGGCTTTGCGGGACATGTATGGGAAAGCGCAGCCGTTTACATTCCTCATGCCCGCAGACTGCGCCATATACCGCCCCTACCAGTTTACCTATATTTACCGGAGGGCGGAATATACCCTTGGAAACGGCCCCGTAACAGGAAGGGGAAAAACCTGTACCATGGGCGGCATGAAAAAAATGGGGAAAGAAGACCTGCCGTTTTTGGCGGAATTTGCACAGGCTTACATGGAGCGTCACTACGACGTATTTATCAGGAGGGACATTCCTTACTTCACAAGAATGGAAAAGGAGCTGCAGGCACAGGAAGGCGGTATTTTTTTGGCGGGGGAAAAAGACGGAATCAAAGGTTATCTTTTGTATGCGGAGGAAGAACAGGGTGAAATCCAGGAGGCGGTATGGGAAGGGGAATACGGCGCCTGGGGACTGCCTGCGCATCCCACGGGGCAGAAAACACCGGTAATTATGGCAAGAACCGTGGATGCCAAAGCCATGCTGTCCCTGCTGCGGGCAAAAAGCGGGAGCATTACCCTGCGCATCCGTGTGTCGGATCCGGTTTTGGACGGGAACAACGGGATTTGGAACTGCGTGTTTACGGAAGACGGCGCAGAGGTGTACAAAGATTCGGCGGGGACAAAAGCGGCAAAGAATCATCGGGAGAGAGAAAAGGAAAATGCTCCCGCGCTCATGGCTGCGTCGGCGGAGCGGGCATACGATTTGGAACTGTCCATCCCGGCACTGACGTCCTGGGTATTCGGCTGCGGACAGGAGGAACAATGCGCTTGCCCGGTAGATGGCGCGGATTTGGATATGGGGGAAAAGGTACGCCGGAAGCTGTGCGGGATTAGAAGGCTTGAACATGTTTTTTTAAATGAAATTGTATAAAGGCATATTATGCGGAAAGGTATTATTTATGACAGATAAAGAAAAGGAAAAAGCGCTCTTAGTAGGCGTGGATACCGGGGAGGAAGACGATTTCCCCCGCTCCATGAAGGAACTTGGGGAATTGGCAAAGGCATGCAACATGACGGTGGCGGGGGTTGTCACGCAGAAGATGGCGGCGGTAAACAAAGCCTATTACATCGGAGCGGGAAAGGTACGGGAGGTTACGGAGTATGCACAGGCACTGGAAGCGGATGTCATTCTGTTCGACAATTCCCTAACCCCGTCCCAACTGCGCAATTTACAGAAAGAAACCGGTAAACCGGTTTTGGACCGTACGGCGTTGATTTTGGATATTTTTTCCGTGCGTGCGAAGACGAGGGAGGCGAAGTTGCAGGTGGAGACGGCAAGGCTGCAATACCTGATGTCCCGTTTGGTGGGAATGCATGATGCCCTGACTAGACAGGGCGGCACCAGCGGAAGCATGAGCAGCAGGGGAGCCGGGGAGAAGAAACTGGAACTGGACAGGCGTAAAATCGAGCGCAGGCTTGCGGAGCTTAGACGGGAACTGGAAGAAGTGGCAAAAGAGCGGGAAACCCAGGGAAAAAAGCGCCAGGAGTCGCGGATACCGAAAGTCTCTTTGGTAGGCTATACGAATGCGGGAAAATCCACGCTGATGAACCGTATGCTGGAGAGATACGGAACCTGCCCCGGCGGGGAGGAAAAGAAAGTGCTGGAAAAGGACATGCTGTTTGCCACCTTGGACACCACGGTGCGGAACATCAGTTTCGGAAACGGCAGGGAAATCCTTCTTTCCGATACCGTTGGCTTTATTCATAAACTGCCCCACGGGTTGGTTAAGGCGTTCCGCTCCACGCTGGAGGAAGTGAAAAATGCGGATTTGCTGCTCTGCGTTGTGGACTGTTCCGACGAAAACCACAAACAGCAGATGAAAGTAACGGAAGAAACGCTGGTGGAAATCGGTGCTGCGGATATCCCCAAAATTATTGTGTACAACAAAGCGGATTTATGCCGTGAAAATACGGAAACGGCGGAAACAAACCAAGAATCCCAAAGCGGCAGGGATTCGGACATGGGAACCGTCAGACTGCCCGAAGTCATCGGAACGGATAAAATTTACCTGTCCGCCAAAAGCGGGGAGGGCATGGAAGAACTGGCGCAGATGATCCGGGACAAAGTGTTTGCCGGTTATATGCGGACAAGATTCCTGTTTCCTTATGAGAAAGGGCAGGCGGTGTCATGGCTGATGGAACATGCCGCTGTCCATGCCAGGGAATATACGGAGCAGGGAATCGCCGTCATTGCCGACTGCCATAAGGCGGATGTGGGGAAATACCGGGAATATGTGGTGGGGGAGCGGTAACGGTTCAGCCTGAAATGTTGTGTTGAGGGGCGGACGCACGGGAGGGAGTTTTTTGCGGGGCGGCGGGATTGCCTGTCCCGGTTTTCCGTGCACTTTTTCCGACGGTTTTTTTCTAAACAGAATGGGATAGGTTTTCACAGGCTGCGGGACGCCCTCTGTCGGCATCCATGCCGAATCGGGCTAAATCGGGCATCCATGCCCGATTTCCCTTATGTGTCCGCATTCTGTTAAGAAAAACTCCGCCGGAAACGAAGCACGGAAAATCCGGGACAGGCAATCCCGCCGCCCCGCAAAAAACTCCCTCCCGTGCTGGGTAGAGTAAAAAGGAATGTTATGATACGGCATTACTTTTTTTGATAACCAGCAAAAGCCAGGAGCATAATTCCATGATTAAATGAAAAAATATTGACAAATGCAGAAATTTTGCATATCCTGTGATAAGAGGAAAATGCGGTCCGGTTGGAAGCCGTGGACAGGTAGATCCGTAAAAGGATGGAGTGCCGCAGGCACTTTTTTGTCTTATGGGAAATTGTGTTATGTTCCATGGGAATATTGCTCCATACGGCGGGGCCGGATTGGCAGGAGGCGTAACCATGGGTTTGATTCAGAGAATCCGGGAGGAGATAGCCGTTATCCGGCAGAGAGACCCGGCAATCCATTCCTCCATGGAGGTTTTTTTATATCCCAGCTTTAAGGTGATGCTGCATTACCGGATTGCCCATAAGCTGTATTTGAAAAAGCATTATTTTTTGGCACGGTGGATTTCACAGCGGGGGGTACGCAAAACCGGAATCGAAATCCATCCGGGAGCGGAAATCGGAAAAGGGTTTTTCATTGACCACGGAAACGGTGTTATCATAGGGGAAACTACCGTAATCGGGGACAACGTGACACTGTATCAGGGTGTAACATTAGGAGGAACGGGAAAGGAACAGGGGAAACGGCATCCTACGGTGGGAAATAATGTCATGATCAGCGCGGGCGCCAAAGTGCTCGGCTCATTTAAAATTGGCGATAATTCCAAAATCGGGGCGGGAAGCGTGGTTTTGGAGGAGGTGCCAAACGGCTCTACCGTGGTGGGCGTACCCGGACGTGTGGTGAAGCGGAGGAAACAGTGCTTTCCCCAGGAGGAGATGGCCCAGACCACCCTGCCGGACCCCGTAAAGGAAGATATCTTCCATTTGCAGCAGACCAACTCTGAATTGACGAACCGCCTGCTGGAACTGGAAAGCACGGTGAAGGAGCTGCAGAAAAAACTTGGAGAGAAGGACAGTCAGCCGGCTTGTGAAGAAACCGGTATGGAAAGTGGCATAAGGATTGGCTTAGAAAGGAATGGAAGGGAATAGAAAGGGATTGAAATGAAAATTTATAATACATTGTCGAAGCAGAAGGAAGAATTCATACCCCTCGAACCGGGGAAAGTGCGGATGTATGTGTGCGGACCTACGGTTTATAACCTGATTCATATCGGGAATGCGAGACCGATGATTGTGTTCGATACAGTGCGCCGTTATATGGAGCATAAAGGTTATGAGGTGAATTTTGTATCCAACTTTACCGACGTGGACGATAAGATTATTAAGAAGGCAGTGGAGGAAGGTGTGGACGCATCCGTGATATCCGAACGGTATATCGAGGAATGCCGGAAAGATATGAAAGCGATGAACGTGAAAACGGCCACCACGCATCCAAGGGCAACGGAGGAAATATGCGGTATGCTTGAAATGATACAGACCCTGATGGAGAAGGGATATGCATACCGGGCGGCGGACGGGACGGTATATTTCAGGACGCGGAAATTTAAGGAATACGGGAAGTTATCCCATAAGAATCTGGATGATTTGCAGGGGGGAAACCGCTCCCTTCTCGTTTCAGGGGAGGAACAAAAGGAAGATGCCCTTGATTTCGTCCTTTGGAAACCGAAAAAAGAGGGAGAGCCGTATTGGGAGTCCCCTTGGTGCAGCGGGCGTCCGGGATGGCATATCGAATGTTCCGTTATGAGTAAGAAATATTTGGGGGAGGAAATCGATATCCATGCCGGCGGCGAGGATTTGGTATTTCCCCACCATGAAAACGAAATCGCACAGTCCGAGGCGGCAAACGGAAGAACGTTTGCGAGATATTGGATGCACAATGCGTTTTTAAACATTGACAACCGGAAGATGTCTAAATCCGCGGGAAATTTCTTCACGGTAAGGGACATCAGCGAAAAATATGATTTGCAGATACTGCGTTTTTTCATGCTTTCCGCCCATTACCGCAGTCCGCTGAATTTCAGCGGGGAACTGATGGAATCGGCAAAGAGCGGTTATGAGAGGATTGTCACCGGCGTAAGCAACTTAAATTTCCTGTTAAAAAATGCGCCTTCCGCAACCGCGGGCGGGGAAGAAGATGCGCTGGCAGCGGAATTGGACGGGTTTAGCGCGAAATTTGATGCAGCAATGGACGATGATTTTAACACGGCGGATGCCATTTCCGTTATTTTTGAACTGGTGAAATTTGCCAATACCCATGCGGGGGAAGGAAGCAGCGCCGCCTTTTTGGAGGCTTTGAAAAAGAAAATCGTGGAGCTATCGGATATCTGCGGTCTTTTGGTGGAAAAAGAGGAAGAACTTTTGGACGGCGAAATCGAAACGCTCATTGGGGAAAGGCAGGCGGCAAGAAAAGCAAAGGATTTTGCCCGCGCCGATGAAATCCGTGACGAATTGCTGCATAAAGGAATTGTGCTGGAAGACACGCGGGAAGGTGTAAAATGGAAAAGGGCTTAAGCCTGTTAGGGCAACTGAAAAAGGAATTTGACTGCAAAGAGGTGGATATCAGGGAATATTCGCCTCTTACGCTTGCTTACCTTGGGGATTGCATATACGATGTCATTATCCGTACCGTGGTAGTTGGGCGGGGAAACCGTGCGGCGAACCGGCTGCATAAGACGGCATCGGAATACGTAAAGGCGGGAACCCAGGCTGCCATGGCGGATGTCCTGCAGGATTGCATGACGGAGGAAGAACTGGCGGTTTACCGTCGGGGAAGAAATGCAAAATCATACACTACGGCAAAGAACGCTTCGGTGTCGGATTACCGGAAGGCAACGGGGCTGGAAGCGCTGGTGGGTTATCTGTATTTAAAGGATGAAATGGGACGTGCCATCTGCCTGGTGAAGCTGGGGCTGGAGCGGCTGGGCAGGAAGATATAAGATTATTAAGTTTTATTTAAGAATCGTTTAATATTCGTAAAAACAGTGGATATCCGGCGGATATTCTGTTATATAATGGTGATAAGGGGAAGAAAAAGACAATCCGTGCCTGTACGGTACAGGGAGGAGAAAACGGGTATGAGGTATGAAGAATTTACCATAGAGGGAAGGAATGCAGTCATGGAAGCATTCCGCGCAGGGAAAACGATTGATAAGCTGTTTGTTTTGGACGGCTGTCAGGACGGGCCGGTGGCATCCATTAAGCGGGAGGCTAAAAAGTACGGTACCCAGATAAAGTTTGTCACGAAAGAACGTTTGGATCAAATGTCGGAAACCGGAAAACATCAGGGCGTAATCGCTTATGCGGCGGCGTATGAATATGCGGAAGTGGAAGACATGTTAAAGCTGGCGGAGGAGAAAGGGGAGCCGCCGTTTTTACTGCTTTTGGACAACATTGAAGATCCGCATAATTTGGGGGCGGTGATACGTACGGCAAACCTGGCGGGCGCCCATGGGGTCATTATCCCAAAAAACCGTGCAGTGGGACTGACTGCGGCAGTGGCGCGCACGTCGGCGGGAGCGTTGAATTTTACGCCGGTGGCGAAGGTGACGAATTTGGCGAAAACCATAGAGGATTTAAAAAAACGGGGACTTTGGTTCGTATGCGCGGACATGGACGGCACCCAGATGTACCGGCTGGATTTGAAAGGGCCGATTGGGCTTGTTATCGGGAGCGAAGGGGAAGGCGTAGGCAGGCTGGTGAAGGAAAAATGCGATTTTGTGGCTTCTATTCCGATGAAAGGAGATATTGATTCCCTGAACGCTTCGGTGGCGGCCGGGGTGCTGGCATATGAAATTGTGCGCCAAAGGCTTATGGCGTAAACGGACGAAGCCGTAGGATACGGCATTGCCGTTTGCGGCGGGCGGGAAAGGGCGCGCAGTACGGGGCCTGTTTTCCGGCAGACAGAAAGGGTAAGTTGGTGTTATGAAGAAAAAAAGTTGGAATGAAAGCAATCAGGATAAGAACCCAATCCAAAAAATACTGCTTATGACCATTGGTATCCTTTCGGTAGCTTTGGCCGCCGTATTGGTGGTGAAAGGGGTTGGGTTTTACCGGGAAAAGCAGCAGGAGAAAGAATGGGAGGCAAGACATCAGGAAGTGCAGGAGGAAATTGACAGCGTACGTGTCCAAATTGAAGAACTGGCGGGAAATGCGGAAGCGCTGCAGGCTTTTTTGGATCAGGAGGTGAATTCCGTATTGGTTTTGGATGAATGGCAGGCGCAGGACCAGGACACCGCAGACGGGGAGCAGCAGGCGCCAAACGGACAGCCGGATCCGGAGGCGCAGGGACCACAGGAGCAGAACCCGGAAGAACGGCCGGATGAGGGAGCGCAGGAACAGGACGCGGAAACACCGGGACAGAATACGGCACAGAGCGGGGAAAACCGGGAACAGGTACAGGAGATGATGTCGGGAGCCATTGTGATTCAGGGGGACCAGCCGGACGGTGCAGGGATTTCCGGGGAAGAAGGAAATCAGGGCATTGGTGGAGCGGCAGGGGAAGGAACCGACGGTGCGGATGAAACTACCCAAAACGGGGAGACGGGGCAGGATGCGGTTTCGGCGGACGTGACGCAGCAGGGATTGGAAAATGCGGCGGAAGGCGCCATTATCATAGATGCACCTCCCGCGCCAAAGCCGGTGGAAGTACCAAAGGAGACGGTATCGGACAATGCTTCCTTACCGGAGGAAACGGTATCCGGCAACGGGACGGGGGAAGAAGGAACGGTATCCGGCAACGCGTCCGGGGAAGAAGGAACGGTATCCGGTAACGGGACAACCGGGGAAGGTACGACGGTATCCGGCAATGGCATGGAGGGAGAGGATACCATTTCCGGCAATGCCGTGGTAAACGGACAGGTGATACCTTTTGACGACAGCCAATCGGAGCCGACATTGGAACAAAAAAGGAAAATCCGTTCTTCTTATTTGGAAACCATGCAGACCAACGGGGAAGACCGGGCATATATCAGCAATAACAGTTATGATTTTTCCGGCGTGAAAATTGCCTGTTTGGGCGACAGCATTACGGAAGGCAGCAATTTGGATAAAATGGAAAACTATAAACAGTATTCCTATCCGTCCCTGTTAAAAAATATCCTTCATGCCGAAGAAGTCTATAATCTTGGCATTGGCGGTTCCTCATACGGCAGGTATTGGGACAATGCATTCGTGGACCGTTATAAGGAAATCCCAAAGGATACGGATATCATATTGGTCATGGGCGGTACCAACGACGGCTTTGCCGCTTCGGAAAAGGAATTGGGAAGTCTGGGGGAGAAGAAGCCGCGGACGTTTTACGGGGATGTGGATGAGCTGATGCGGGGATTAAAACAGGATTATCCCGAAGCGAAGATTATCTTTGCCACGCCGCTTCCCAACGTGCTTCATGATTATTTAAGGAACCAAAGGAGTTACCTGCTGCCGCAGAGAGTATATGCCGATGCGGTCAAGGAGCTGGCGGAGCAGTACGGCATTGACGTAATTGATTTGTACAATTCCAATCTTTTGGATACCCATGATGCACAGGTGATTTCCACGTATATGCCGGACGGCGTGCACGGAAATCCGGCAGGGTACCAGGTATTGGCGGAGCATATGGCACGAAATATCATAGAAATCGTAAAGCAGGACGGACTGGAAGGAAATGCCCGGACGCCGGAAACCGTCAGCGGCAACGGAGTGAGCGTGGATGGAACGGGAACGGTCAGCGGCAACGGGACAAACGGCGCCGGGGCGGGAACGGTCAGCGGCAACGGGACAAACGGCGCCGGAACGGGAACGGTCAGCGGTAACGGGACAAACGGAGCCGGGACAGGAACGGTCAGCGGCAACGGGAACACCGGAGCTGGCGCACCGGAAAAAACGCTGACGCCCGGGGAGGAGAAACGGCTGGAAGAAGAACGGCGCAAGGCAGAGCAGGAACGAATCCGGCAGGAGCGGGAAGAAGCGGTACGGGCGGCGGAAAACAATAAGAAGGTGGCGGAAGATGCGCTGGTTATTCCGCCTGCACAGGAAAGTAAGCCGGAAACGGAAGCCGGAACGGCAAACGGACAGGCGGGAACGGCACCGGACGTGTCCGCGGAAACGGTAGGAAGCGGACCGGAAACGGAGTATGAATACGGCGGGGAAGCCATAGTCATCCAGTAAATGCCATGGGAGGGGAACATGCGGGAAGCATATGGACAGTACAGTGACGAAGAACTGATTGTGCGTCTGCGTGACGGGGAAGAACCGATTACGGATTATATCATGGATAAGTATAAGAATCTGGTGAAAAGCAAGGCAAAATCCATGTATATCCTGGGCGCGGACAATGATGACCTGATCCAGGAGGGAATGATAGGGCTGTTTAAGGCAGTCCGGGATTATGACAGCGGACGGGACGCCAGTTTCTTTACGTTTGCCGATTTATGTATTTCGAGGCAGATGTACACCGCGGTGCAGGCTTCCGGCAGGCAGAAACATGCTCCCTTAAATACCTACATATCGCTGTACAGCCACGTGAACCACGGGACGGGCGACGGGGAGCCGGACGGGGAGGAAGCGCAGCTCCAGAATATCCTGGCAGCCAGGGCGGAACTGGGACCGGAAGAACGGATGATTGATAAGGAGAACGTGGAAGGTTTGGAACGGATTATCGAGCGGGAACTGAGCCATTTTGAGAAACAGGTATTGGATTTGTACATTACGGGCATGAGCTATGTGCAGATTGCAAAGGTACTTGGCAGGGACGGAAAGTCCACGGATAACGCCCTGCAGCGGATCAAAGGGAAATTAAGGAAAGTAATAGGTCAATAATTGCGGAAACCAGGTACCGGAAGATACCTGTCGCAGTACAGGCGGGAATAGGACTTTGTTCCATATTTCCGCCTTTTGCGTCCTCATTCCGCAGTTTCGGGCTGAATGGTTACGCTGTTTTATAAATTTTTCCCGGTGTTTCTTGACTTCTTCTTTTTGGTCGAATATAATAAAACGCGTGACTGACCGACTGGTCAGCCGAAACAAGAAAGGACTAAGGCGATGATTTCAAAGTTTAGTGTGAAAAAACCCTACACCGTATTGGTAGGGGTAATTATGGCGGTGGTTTTGGGAATCGTGTCCTTAACGAAGATGACTACGGACCTGCTTCCCAATATTAACCTGCCTTATGTGATTGTAATGACAACCTATGTGGGGGCAAGCCCGGAGACGGTGGAAATGGTGGTAACAAAGCCGGTGGAATCTTCCATGGCAACGGTTAGCAACATTGAAAGCATTAGTTCGGTTTCCGGCGAAAATTATTCCATGGTTATTATGGAATTTGCCCAAAGCGCCGACATGAATGCGGTTTCTTTGGAAATCCGGGAAAATCTGGACCAGATTAAGAGTTATTGGGACGATGCCGTGGGCAATCCCATCATCATGAAGCTGAATCCCGACATGATGCCGGTTATGGTGGCAGCAGTCGGCGTGGAAGGGGCGACGGACGCGGAAGTCAGCGAACTGGCGAAGAATACCATTGTGCCGGAGTTGGAAAGCATCGAGGGCGTGGCAAGCGCCAGCGCCACGGGGCTGTTGGAGGAAAGCGTCAATGTCATCATCCGCCAGGACAAGATTGATGAAATTAACCGCCAGGTGTTCGGATACATTGACGGGGAACTGGAAGAACAGGAACAGCAGCTTGCGGACGGAAGGAAAGAACTGGAGGACGGGAAGAAGGACATTGCCGACGGCAAAGCCGAACTGGCAGATGCCCAAAAGGAACTGAACGATTCCAGGAAAGAGCTGGAAGACGGTAAGGCGGAGCTGGAGGAAAATAAAACCAAGCTGGAGGACGGCAAGAAGGAACTGACGCAGAAAAAGGAAGAAGTCACCAAACAGCTTGCGGAGACGGAAACAAAGCTGCTGACGGCGAAGGCGGATTTGGAAGCCGCGAAGATTAATATCAAGGCACAGATTACCATGATAGAGGAGATACAGAAAAAGCTGGACGATGCCACCGGGGATTCCGCAGGGAGCATTGACGACCAGATTGCCGAAATCGACAGGCAGATTGCGCAGGTGGATGAACAGGCGGCAATGCTGGAGGAGCAGATGGCTGCCATCGATGCCCAAATTGCCGTCATTGACGGTCAAATTGCCGCCATCGATGCCACCATAAGCTATGCGGGGAATTATCCCGACCAAACGGTGGAATACATACAGTCTTCCTTGGAGCATACCCCGCCGGAGACGGGAAACGTGGAGGATATCAGGGCGGTACTTGGGGCATATGAAAATTCCATGACTTCCGGCGAACTGACTGCGGTTTTGGGAGAGCAGAGGAACGGACTGGAAAGCCAAAAGGCGGCGCTGGAAGAAGAAAAGAACGGACTGGCGGCACAAAAGGAAGAACTGGCGGTCCAGAAAGCCCAGTTGGAGGCATCCAAAGAACGTATTATGCAAATCCGGGAGGAAATTCTGCAGTTTTTGGAGCAGAACGGGTTAAACATTCCCGATTTGGATTTTAACGCTATGATAAACCAACTGGAAGATTCGCTGGGACCCATTGACGAAAACCTGGCGAAAGTGGACGAGGGGCTGACACAGCTTTACCAGGGAAACCTTACGGCAGCCACGGAGCTTGCAAATGCCCAGACGAAACTGGATTTGGGCGAAATGCAGATGACGTTTGCCGAGGAGCAGCTTAAATCCGGCGAAAAGCAGCTTGAGGCTGGGCAGGAACAGATTGACGATGCCGTAAAGCAGTTGGAAGATGCCCTGGACCAGTTAAAAGAAGGGGAAGAACAGTTGGATGAGGGGGAGGAGAAGTTAGAGGAAGCGAGGGAAGATGCTTACGCGAAAGCGGACATGACGGACATTCTCACCGTGGATACGGTGAAATCCCTGCTGGCGGCGCAGAACTTTTCCATGCCGGGGGGATACGTGACGGAAGAAGGCATCGATTACTTGGTGCGCGTGGGTGATAAACCAGGTACGGTGGAGGAGCTTGCCGCCATGCCGATTTTAAATCCCGACATGGAAGGCGTGGACGTGATTACCCTTGCCGATGTGGCGGATGTGTTTATGACGGATAATTCCGGGGAGATATATGCAAACATCAACGGAAGTCCGGGGGTATTGATTACGCTTCAGAAACAGACGGGTTATTCCACCGGGGACGTGTCCGATAAACTGAAGGACAAGTTTGCGGATATGTCGGCAGAGGATGAAAATTTGTCCATGATTATCCTGATGGACCAGGGGATTTACATCGATATGGTCATGGATTCCATTGTAAACAGTCTGCTGTTCGGTGCCATTCTCGCCATTTTGGTGCTGATTCTGTTTTTGAAGGATTTGCGTCCGACCCTGATTATTGCGTTTTCCATTCCCATCAGTCTTGTGAGCGCAATTGCCTGCATGTATTTCAGCGGCGTGACGTTAAACATCATTTCCCTGTCCGGGCTGTCGCTTGGCGTCGGTATGCTGGTGGATAATTCCATTGTGGTTATTGAAAACATTTACCGGATGCGCAGCGAAGGAAAGGGCGTGCGGGAAGCCGCCATCGAGGGGGCGAAAGAGGTGGCGGGAGCCATCATGGCGTCCACACTGACCACGGTGTGCGTGTTCCTTCCCATCGTATTTACGGAAGGAATTACCAGGCAGTTGTTTGTGGATATGGGACTGACTTTCGGTTATTCCCTGGTGGCGAGTCTTGTGGTGGCTCTTACCGTGGTGCCGGCGCTGGCATCCAAAATGCTGCGCGGGAAAAAAGGTACCGCGTACCGGAAGGCCGGCGGAACGGAAGATGGGGCAGAAGATGGAATAAAAGCCGGGCAGGACAGCGTAAAGGAAAGCCGGTTCTTCACTGCCTTAATAAGCGGCTATGAAAAAGTGCTGCGCCTTTCCCTGCGGATGAAGCCTGTCGTGCTGTTACTTGTGCTGGCGCTGGTGGGAATCAGCGCTGCACTTGCCCTTTCGAGGGGCACCGCGTTTATGCCCGAGATGGAAAGTACGCAGATCACCGTCAGTGTGACCCTGCCGGACGGTACGCCGTTGGAGGAAACGGGAAAACGGACGGATGAAATCATCGGACGTATCCGTACCATAGACGACGTGGTGGATGTGGGCGCCATGGCGAGCGCGTCTGGCATGGCGCTGCTGACCGGCGTCGGAAACAGCGCGGACAATGCCACGGAAATTTACGTGACGCTAAAAGAGGATAAGGAGCTGACCGGGGATGAACTGGCGAAGAAAATAGAGGAAATGATGGCGGATATGGAAGACGTGGAACTGGTCATCAATACGTCTTCCATGGATATGAGCGCTCTTGGCGGCAGCGGGATTTCCATCCAGGTACGCGGGCGCGAAATCGATACGCTGCAGGAAATCGCCAGGGATGTGGCGGACATCGTGGCACAGACGGAAGGAACCGCGGAAGTGTCTGACGGCATGGAGGATTCGGCGGAAGAACTGCGTATTATCATTGACCGGGATAAGGCAATGGAACACGGACTGACGGTGGCGCAGGTGTTCCAGCAGATTGCGGCGAAACTGGCAGATGCCTCCAGCGCCACGACTTTCGAGACGGAAATCCGGGAATATGACGTGTACGTAAAGAGCGCAAAAGACATTGCCCTGACGCGTGAGACGGTGAAAGCCCTTTTGATTGACGTGACCAAGCAGGACGGGACCAGGGAGAAAGTGCGGCTTTCGGAGATTGCCCGGTTTGAGACAAAGGTATCCCCAACGTCGGTAAACCGTGCGGAGCAGAACCGTTACATAGGAGTCTCCGCCTCCATTGCCGAAGGGTACAACGTGGGACTGGTGTCGCAGGAATTGCAAAAGAAACTGGATGCTTATAAGATGCCGCAGGGCTATACGCTGGTCATGAGCGGCGAAAACGAGACGATTGTGGAAGCCATGGAACAGTTGGTGCTGATGTTAATCCTTGCGATTGTGTTCATGTACCTGATTATGGTGGCACAGTTCCAGTCGTTACTGTCCCCGTTCATCATCATGTTTACCATTCCGCTAGCGTTTACCGGAGGATTTCTCGGACTGTACATCAGCGGCAGTGAAGTCAGCGTGATTTCGGTCATCGGGTTTGTCATGCTGTCGGGTGTCATTGTGAATAACGGTATCGTGCTGGTGGATTACATCAACCAACTGCGGGAGAGCGGCATGGGGAAAAAAGAGGCGATTGTGGAAGCGGGCAGGACAAGGCTTCGCCCGGTGCTTATGACGGCAATGACTACCATACTGGCTCTGTCCGCCATGGCGTTCGGTCATGACATGGGGGCAGAACTGTCAAGACCCATGGCAATCGTTACCATCGGCGGACTGATTTACGGGACACTTCTGACGCTAATCGTGGTACCGTGTATTTATGATATCTTCAGGCGGGAAAATGACGTGGAAGGCGGAAAGGAAGAATAGGGACGCAGGCGGAAGAAGATATGGAACGCGGGAGAGGGAGATAGGATATGGAGCATACGGAAAATAAGGGGAAGGAAGGCTTGTCGCCTAAGGTCAAGGCGTTATACGGGGCGGTGTTGGATCTGATTGGGGAAGACATGGACATGCGTAACGTGAAAGTATCCGATATTACGTGCCGTGCGGGAATCGGAAAGGGGACTGCTTATGAGTATTTTAACAATAAGGAAGAAATCATAAGCAGCGCCCTGCTTTACCACATCAACGCCATTTGCAGTCAGACTATGGAGGAAATCAGGGATATGGGGGATTTTCATTCCATGCTCCGCTATCTGTTTCTTTGCATGGACAGGGAGATTGAAAAAAGGGACTGTCTGGTGCAGTTCCTGCATCTGGTAACGGACAACAGTCCGGTGGGCAGGGTTATGCAGGAGAAAATGCATGGGAAGAACCCGGAAACCTGTATGCCCATGGATGTCATCGACTACATGGTACAGACGGGAATCCGCCAGGGGGCAATCGGAGACGGGCTTCCTGCGGTTTACGTGAACTTTGCGCTGCTGTCGAAACTTTTGATGTATGCCATGTATATTGCGGCGGAGAAGAAAGGGGAGAATGTTTTGGGAGATGACGGAGACAATGCGGCAGCAGAAACCATTGACAGGGAGCGGATGCACGGACTTTTGTGCGAAGGGCTGCTGCGGGAATTGAAGGGGCGGTCGGAGTGTTTTCCGCACTTACCCACGAACATACCATTTCAGGCTGAACCGTTACCGGAAATAAAAAAATAAGGAAGTTTTGCATTGACAAACCAGTTATATTTTGTTACAATACTTTTCGGTGGTTGACACCAGGCACATACAGAGCGGTTTACGGTATGCCCGTTGGCAGAATCGCGGATGTCTGTTCCGTTATATGTCAGATAAGCTGCTATAGCACAGTCGGTAGTGCGCAACATTGGTAGTGTTGAGGTCACCAGTTCGATTCTGGTTAGCAGCTTTGGGACGGTCGGGAATAAAGGTTTTTCAAGGAAATTGTTCTTTGAAAAACCTTTATTTTGGTATAAAATAATTTGACGGTTTTGTAATAACAAGATATCATTAAAAAACATTGTGGAAGATGGTAAGGGAATGATGCGGTAACGGGAGGAATTTTTTGCATAAATTTTTACTCCGCGCCCAAAATAGTATTATTGGGCGGATAAACGGATGCGGCATAGCGGTCCGCGGGGGAAAATTATGTGGCTGGAAGGTTATTGTTTCGTAGCGGGAATGGGTGCGGTGCTTATAGTTCTTCCTGTTCTCGGTCTGTGGGGAAACGAAGGAAAAAGAGGAAACAAAATGCAGAATAATAAAAAAAAATATGATATGCTTAAGGATTCGGCCGGGAAATCCTTATTTTTCTTTGCGCTTCCCATGATTCTTGGGAACCTGTTCCAACAGTTTTACAATATGGCGGATTCGGTAATCGTCGGACGGTTTGTGGGGGAGGATGCGCTGGCAGCGGTAGGCGCGTCCTATTCTTTGACGACGGTTTTTATCATGATAGCAATAGGGGGAGGGATTGGGGCATCGGTAATCACCTCCCAGTATTTGGGTGCGCGGGAATACGGAAGAATGAAAACTTCCGTTTATACGGCGCTTATCAGCTTTGCGGCGGTAAGCGTCCTATTGGGGATGTTCGGGTTTGCCATGTGCGGACCGATTCTGAATGCGCTGCATACGCCGCAGAATATTTTGGCGGATGCGGTGCTGTACCTCAGGATTTATTTCGTGGGGCTGCCGTTTCTGTTTATGTATAATATTCTGTCTTCGGTGTTCAATGCCCTTGGTAATTCGAAGACACCGCTGTACCTGCTCATTTTTTCTTCCCTGTTGAATGTGGGTTTGGATTTTGTCATGGTGCTCGCTTTTGGCATGGGGGTGGCGGGAGTGGCTGTGGCGACGGTGACGGCGCAGGGACTGTCAGCAGTGATTTCCTTCTTCCTGCTGGTGCATACCCTGCGTGGATTCCGGCCGGAGGCTGGGCAGGAGGAAAACGCGTATTATAATTGGACGATGCTGTGGGGGATGGTGAAAATTGCGATTCCGTCCATGCTCCAGCAGTCCATTGTCTCCATCGGGATGCTGTTGGTACAGTCGGTGGTAAACGGGTTCGGGTCTTCGGTGCTTGCCGGTTATACGTCGGGAATCCGCATTGAATCCATCTGCATCGTGCCGATGATTGCCACGGGCAATGCCGTCTCCACGTTTACGGCCCAGAATCTTGGGGCAGGCAACCCGGAACGGGTGAAAAAGGGCTATGCGGCGGCATATGGCATCGTCTTCGGGTTCGGCGCGTTGATTTTTTTGGTGCTGAGCGCATTCCACGGGCAGATTATTTCCGCATTCATTGAGGAGGGAAGCGGCGCCATGGCATATGCCACGGGAGATGCTTACCTGTTTTTCATGCGGTTTTTCTTTGTGTTTATCGGTATGAAGGCGGTGACGGACGGCGTGCTCCGGGGTGCAGGGGATGTGGGCGTGTTTACGCTGGCCAATTTGGTGAATTTGGGTATCCGTGTGTTTGTCTCCTTCCGTTTTGCCGGAATATGGGGTGTGGAAGCGGTATGGTATGCGGTACCCATGGGGTGGATTGCGAATTATGTGATTTCCTTTTTGTGGTTCCTGACGGAAAGGTGGAGTCGGAAAAAGGTGGTTTAGTCAGGAAAAACATGTAAATTTCTTTTCGGATGTGGTAAAATAAAGTTGGAACGGAACCATACCGGAAAAGGAGGATGCAAAGATGACTGCAGAACATGTGATTTGTATGGCAATATATATCCTGGCGGCGCTTATTATGTTTGTGATTGGGATTGCACAGGTGAAAAGCCGGGAACCGGTGGGATTTTACTCCGGGGAAAAACCGCCGGAGGCAGGGGAACTGACGGATGTGCATGCATGGAACGTAAAACATGGCAGGATGTGGATTGCGTATGGGGCGTTTATCCTGTTATTCTGCTTTCCGAGCGTTTGGGCAATGGACAGCGGCTTGTGCCGGTTTTTTATAATCGGCGGACCTTTGCTTCCGCTGGTTCTCATGGTCTGCTATCACCGCAGACTGCTGGCAGTATATAGACGGAACGGGCGGGAATAAATGGCGGCACGGAGGAAGAAACGTTATGAAACAGGGAATGGATATCGAAAATTTTTTTGCGGAGCTGGATGAATATTTCAGGAAAAACGAGTTGGACAAGGTAGAGCCCTACCTTCTTTCGTCTTTGGAGGAAGCGAAGGAAAACGGGGACTATGCGGCATATATTTCCATCGGGAATGAGATGATCGGATTTTACAGGAGCGTGTCCCAATGTAAAAAGTCTTTTGATATTGCCGAGGATGTCCTTCTTTTGATGGAGGAGTTGCAATTGGAGGACAGCGAGCATTTTGCCACCACGCTGTTAAACGCGGCAACGGCGTACCGTGCGGCAGGAGATGCGAAACAGGCGTACCGTTATTACCGGCAGGCGCTTGCCATTTATGACAGGCTTCTGCCGGCAGGGGACTACCGGTTTGCCGGTCTGTATAATAATATGGGCATACTTTTGGAACAGATGGGGGAGAACGGGGAAGCGGCGGAAATGTCGTTAAAGGCATTGGAAATCATCCGGGCGCTTAGGGAGAGCGAAGCGGAACAGGCGACCACCCTGACGAATCTGGCACTGCTGTATTTTAAGATGGACCGGACAGACGAAGCATCCGCAGCTCTGAAAGAAGCACTCGGACTGTTTGAAGGCGTGGGGGACGGGGAGGAAACGGATGCCCATTACAGCGCGGCGCTTGCCGGAGTGGGGGAAGCCTATTACCGCATGGGGGACTACGGGAATGCGTTGGCTTCCTATGAAAAGGCATTGGCGGAGGTGAAGAAGCATTTCGGGGAAAACCAAAGCTATGCGGTACTTTGTGAAAACTGCGCGGCGGTATGCGACTGCCTGAAGGAAGAAGGAAAAGCGCAGGCTTACCGGGCGCGGGCGCAGGAAATATACGGCAAATTGGATGGAAACAGATAAACGGAGGAGAGGGCGGATGAAAGGGCTGGAACTGGCACAGCGGTATTATGAAACATACGGGAAGAAAATGCTGGAGGAGAAATTCCCGGAACTCTGCGGCAGGGTGGCGGCAGGGTTGGCGGGTTACGGATCGGAATGCCTTGGATTTGATGACGGGATATCGGCGGACCACGATTACGGTCCGTCGTTCTGTTTATGGCTTACGGAAGAAGACTATAAAGCATACGGGCAGGCGCTGCAAAGGGAATATGACAGTCTTCCTGCCGTATTTGAAGGCGTGGCGGCGCGGAAAACCAGCGCACATGGGGGCGGCAGGGTCGGGGTGCTCTGTATTCCCGATTTTTATTATGCCCTGACCGGATTTACGGAAGCGCCGGAGCGTCTGTCAGACTGGATGCGGATTCCGGAAGAAGGACTTTGCACTGCCACCAACGGGAAAGTATTCGAAGACCCGATCGGGGAATTTAGCCGGATCAGGGAGGGGTTCCTTGCCTATTACCCGGAGGATGTGCGGATTAAGAAAATCGTGGCAAGGGCGGCGCAGATGGCGCAGTCGGGACAGTATAATTATGCCCGTGCCATGAAACGGGGGGAACAGGTGGCGGCTGCGCTTTCGCTGGCGGAGTTTACCAAAAGTACCATTTCCATGGTTTACCTGTTAAACAGGAAATACATGCCGTTTTATAAGTGGATGCACCGGGGCATGAAAGACCTGCCCCGGTTGTCCGGGATTGGGGACATCCTGAACCTGCTTGTGTGCACGGGAGAGCAGTCGCAGGCGTGGAAAGGTGCGGGGACGGAGGACTATCTTTACACATTGAATACCAACGACCAGTGCGTCATCATTATCGAAGCGGTCTGCAATATTGTCCTGCAGGAATTGACGGCGCAGGGACTGGCGGAAGGGGAGGATAACTTTTTGGAGAACCATACGGCGGAGATGATGGCGAAAATCGGTGACGATAGTATCCGGTCCATGCAGATTTTGGAGGGGTAAAAGCGGGTGCCGGGTAATGAGAAATGCAATAGATGTCGGTTTCCAATCTTCCATGCGGTTGTGACAGGGATTTTGCAGCAAACGGAAACAAGGATTGATTTTACCCGTTATGCGTGCTATACTCAAATTACTGATATGTAATTTTTTGCATAAGATATCGTTGGGAGGAGAGAACGATTAAACGGTATAAAAGTATCATCTTAACTACATATTATGCAGTTGCGGCAGTCATGGCAGTCATGGTATTACTGAATGTGTTTTGGACGGATCAGGCGACCGGGGATTTCGGGCTGGGTTCTTTCCGGAAGGTGGACGGGGACTGGCTGGACGGGAATGGAAATCCCATGGATTTTAAGAAAATAGATGATTATGCAGTGGACGGCGCAAAGGATATCCGTGTTTTTTATCCGGTTCCCGGAGATATGCACGGAACGCAGGGGCTTGTGTTCCGCACAAAAAATGTGTATGTGCAGGCTTATGTGGGGAACCGTATGGTGTATGGGACGTATATTGCAGAAGCGCCGTTTGACATGAATTCACCAGGGACGAAGTGGAATGTGCTGCGGATTGATGAGGAGTATGCGGGGGAGCAGGTGGAACTGCGTATTGAACAGGCGTATCAGGACGGGCGTTCCAAGGTGGATAATTTTTATTTGGGCGATTGGGCGGCAGTGTTTTTGTTTGTCATTGAATCCAAAGGATTCGGACTGTTAATCAGTATCCTGATTTTGGTGGTCGGATTCTTCCTGATGGTGGCGGATACCCTTTTGAATGCAAAACGCAAGGAGAGGGACAGAAGCCTGTTTTACCTGGGGCTGTTTGCGGTACTGGCGGCAGGCTGGTGCCTGATTGAGACGAATATATTCCAGTTGTTTGTCAGGGACATCCGTCCGCTTCAGCTTGTGGATAACGTACTGTTGGCAATGGGTGTGCTTCCCCTTTATTTCTATATGGAGGAAGCATATCATGTGTTTGAAAATCAGGCAATCCGTATTTTGTGCGGGCTGGATGCCGTTTTTCTCGTGGGAATCACGTTCCTGCACATGACAGGGTATTCGGACTTTCATCAGACGCAGAACGGTACGGTGTTAAATTACGGGTTGGTGAGCCTGCTTTTGGGCGGGTATATCGTGCGTGATATTTTGGGCAGGCGGAAGGAGAAAACAGGACGCTTTTACCGGCGGATGCAGACCATCGGCATTACCTGCCTGTGTGTTGGTATTTTTGTGGATTTTTTAAGGTATATGCTGTCGGATGTCCTTGACCGGGCACTGACCATCCGTGTGGGACTTTTGCTGTTTATCTTAAGTTTCGGTTCTGGGAACCTGTACCGGCTTTACGAATTGATTAAGCAGGGATATCAGACGGAATTTATCAGCCGCCTTGCATATGTGGACGGACTGACCGAGGTGGGGAACCGCACGGCTTATATCGAAAAAAAGGAAGAACTGCTTACCATGGAAAACCGTGAGGGACTTGCGGTCGCCATGTTTGACGTAAACAATTTAAAGAAAGTAAACGATACGATGGGACATGGCGCAGGGGACGAACTGATTAAGGAAAGCGCAAGGATTATCCAGCGTTCATTTGGCAGCCTGGGGACGGTGTACCGGATTGGCGGGGATGAGTTCGTGGTATTGTTCCAGTCGGAGCACCCGGAAAGTTCTTACCGGAAAGCGAAGCAGCTTTTTGAGGAGGAGCTGGCGCGCTGTAATGAAAAAGGCGGTCATCCCTTTGTGATTTCCATTGCCCATGGGTATGCTTACTGCGGGAAAACGAAACAGGAGGATATCGAAGGACTGGAAAAACAGGCGGACCAAAGAATGTACCAGAACAAAAGGGAAATGAAACTGGCATACGCGCAGTAAACGGTAGTATGGGGTATGGAATGAAAGAATATAGCAGGGCGGGAAACATACGGCAGTCGGTGGAAAGTGCAAACAAATGGTGGAAGACGGGTCTGTCATGGGTCCGTTTTTCCGTTGCGGCGTATTTGGCGGCGTTGTGTTTGTGCGGATGCGGGAAAGGGGAGGAACCTCCGGAATATTTGGAATACGAAACGGGAGGCGAGGACATGGTTTTTGCGAGGCAGCTTGGGATGGGCTGGAATTTGGGGAATTCCCTGGAATCGGTCTGTGAAGACGGAAGGTATGCGGGAAATGCCCTGGAGCTTTACTGGCAGAATCCGGCCACCACAAAAGAAATGATTGATGAGGTGCGCAGCGCGGGCTTTACCCTGCTGCGTATTCCCGTGACATGGGAAGGTCATATGGACAGTCAGGGAAACATTGACGGGGAATGGCTTGCCAGGGTAAAAGAAGTCGTGGATTACGGAATGGAAAACGGGATGTATGTGATTTTAAATGCCCACCATGATACCTGGTTTGAACCGGTGCCGGAGAATGAGGAAAATGCGGTAAGGAAGATGGAGGAGGTCTGGCGCCAAATTGGGGAATATTTCGCGGCGTATGATAATCATCTGTTATTTGAAGGGATGAACGAACCGCGCTGGATTGGTTCGCCGGAGGAATGGATTGGGGGCAGCGCCGGGACGGCAGCCATCGTGAACCGGTTAAACCAGGTGTTCGTGGATACGGTCAGGGGACAGGGCGGCAATAACGCACAACGCTACCTTTTGGTGGCCACTTACGGCAATTCCGTGGAGGAATGCGCGCTGGAGTGGTTTACCATGCCGGAAGGGAAACATTTAATCGTTACGGTACACGCCTACCTTCCTTACGGATTTGCCATGGATGTCCAGGGAACGGGAACATGGGGGAAAGAAGGGGCAGGAGAGCTGGAGACAGTCATGGAACGGCTGGGGCAGCGGTTTGTGGCAAACGGGATTCCCGTGCTGATCGGGGAATTCGGTGCCGTTGATAAGGGCAATACCAAAGAACGGCTGCAGTGGCTGGAAGATTATATGGATGCGGCAGGGAAGCACCGGATAGGGCTTGTTTGGTGGGATGAGGGCGGACGGTCCGGGGAGACTTACGGCCGGTTCCGTATTTTTGACAGGGAGCGTCTGGAATGGCTGTTCCCGGAAATAAGGGATGCGCTGGTGCGGTAAAGGGGAAGGACATGCAGGTATGCCGTATGGCATGTTTTCCGGTGAAAGACAGGAAGCGGAGGGTGTGGGTATATGGGAAAAAGGAAGAAAAGGCACGCGGAAGGCGGGAAATGGACTGGGTATAAAAACAGGGCATGGCTGGTGTTTAATATCGGCTGGACCACGGTTTACCTGCTATGGAGGACATTTCGTACCCTGCCGTTGGAATTCGGACTGGTATCGGCGGTGGCTGGAATCTCCCTGCTGGTGGTGGAAATCCTCGGTATGCTGGAAGCGTTTGTCCACTATTTTAATATGAACCGGATTGAAAACCACGAGGTACCCATTGTGCCCTGGGAGGAGTATCCGGACGTGGATGTCTTTATTGCCACTTACAACGAGCCGCCGGAGCTTTTGTATAAGACCATTAACGGCTGTGTGCATATGGAGTATCCCGACAAAAACAAAGTACATATTTACCTGTGCGATGACGGGAAACGCCCGGAGATGCGGGAACTGGCGCAGCGGATGGGGATACATTATCTGGACAGGGAAGACCATGAGGGCGCAAAGGCCGGAAACTTAAACCATGCCATGTCCGTAACCCATTCCCCGTTAATTGCCACGTTTGATGCCGATATGGTACCCCAAAGCAATTTTCTTTTGGTAATGGCGGCTTATTTTGTGGACCAGGAGATAAAAAACAGGGAATTGGAGGAAAAAGACCGGATTAAGCTGGGATTTATCCAGTCTCCCCAAAGTTTTTACAATCCCGATCTGTTCCAGTTTAATCTGTTTTCCGAGGGACGTATCCCCAATGAGCAGGATTATTTCTATAAGGATGTGCAGGTGGCGAGGAATAAAAGCAACAGTGTCATATACGGCGGCTCCAATACGCTGATTTCCAGGGAAGCGCTGGAAGCGGTGGGCGGTTTTTACACAAAGAGCGTAACGGAGGATTTTGCTACCGGTATTTTGATTCAGAAAAAGGGGTATGTCTGCTATGCCATCAATACGGTACTGGCTTCCGGTCTGTCCCCTACGGATTTAAAGAGCCTGGTCAACCAAAGGATACGCTGGGCGCGGGGATGCATCCAAACGGGACGGAAGATGCATTTGGTATTTTCCCCCCATTTGCGTTTTGCGCAGAAGGCAAATTACCTGGCTTCCATTTGGTACTGGTATGCTTCCTGGAAGCGGCTGATTTATATTATGTCGCCGATCCTGTTCGCCGCCTTCGGGGTCATGGTGGTGAAATGTACGCTGGTGGAGGTGCTGGTTTTCTGGCTTCCCATGTATATCAGCAGTAACGTATCACTTAAGATGATGAGCCGGAACATACGGACGACGAAGTGGACGAACCTGTATGAAACGGTTATTTTCCCGTTTATGCTGATTCCGGTTCTGATGGAAACCCTGTGCATAAAAATGAAAAAATTTAAAGTGACAAAGAAGGAGCGGTCGGAGGAAAACGGGCTGAAACGGTTTGCCTATGCCATTCCGCATTTTATCCTGATTGCCCTGTCCATCCTGGGAATCGTCAATTGTGTCCGGTGGACGTTCGATACCGGAAGAATCGATTATTTTGTCATTCTGTTTTGGCTGTTCTTAAACCTGTATAACCTTGTGATGTCCCTGTTCTTTATTTTAGGGCGGAAGGTGGTGCGCAATGCGGAACGCCAAAGGGCGCAGATAGATTGTAAGATAAAGACCGAATATGAGGAAGAATGGGGAAAGACGGTGGATATCTCCGAAAGCGGTGTTTCCGTGCTTTTGTCCTATCCCATGGATATCGATGAGGAAGAAACGGTGGAAATTTACCTAAACGACAGAAGGTATGAGGCGACCGTTACGGGAAAAGGTGTTTTGGTGGAAAATAGGGAGAAGAAGTGGAGGTATGTGTTCCAGGTGGTGGATTTGCTGGACAGCATGGCAGAATATATGCAGCTTGTGTATGACAGGGAACCGTCGCTGCCTACCAATTTGGACGAGTCCCTAAGCAGTTTCGACGACCTGCGCATCAATGTGAGCCGCAGGGTGTATTCCCAGACCTTTCAAAACAGAAGACGTGCGAGACTGCCGGTATGGCGTCATTTTACCACGGACATGGAGCAGCAGGTCTACATCATGGATTTTAATTATGAATTCATTCTGCTTCGGAAGGAACTGCGGATGCCGATTATGTTTGCCATCGATTTAGGGGACGGGCTCAGGCTTGACTGTGCGTTTGACCGTGCCATAGACGGGGAAAAGAGTCTGTACCGGATTGAAAATTATAAGGAAATCCATGATGACCCGAAACTCCATCTGTTGCTGAGCGGATGGGTGCAGCAGATGGTGGGGGCGGAGGGTCCCCATGAGAACAGGCATGTCTGTGAGCCGGTGAGCAACAAGAGACGGAGAATGACGGCGGAAGACGAGTTCTCGGAACTGGAATACCTGTAACAAACACGGAATGAGAATGGGGATGGTGAGGAAAGTGGGCAATAAAACAGCGAAATATACGGAAAATACGGGAGGGAGTATTTGGAAACGCATCCTGCTTTTGGGGATGTCCGCTGTCTTTCTCCTTTCTTACGGGAACGTGCGGGTACATGCCGCGAAAAAAGGGCAGACCGTACAGATGGATTTCTCGGACATGGTGGGAAGCACGGATGATATTGCGGGGGGAACGATTACGCCTACCCTTGCATATGCGGAGGAAATCGATCTCCTGCGCCTGCGTTTCCAGACCATCGGATACCCGGAGCGGTATTATACGGCAACTGCCTTTAAGAACGTGGATATGGAGCTGGAGGGGTACCAGGGTATCGAGTTCCATGTGGAGAACCATCAGGATACCCCGGTCCGGATGAACTTTGCGTTTTCGCTGGAGAACGGGAAGACGGCTGCTGCGGGAAACGGGTATTATGTCCGGTTAAAAAGCACGGAGTCGGATTACGCTAAGGTGGAATACGGCTGTTTCGATTTGCCGGGGAAGTTTAACGGGACGGTGGAAATCCCGTTTGACGTGCTGAAATACCAGGAGCTTTCCGTAAATGAAGTATCGGTGGACCGGATTTGGGGATATGGATTTATCTGCGTCGTGGAGGCAGGGGAACGTTTTGACGTCACCCTGTCCGGTTTGAAACTGCTGACCCCCCAGGAAACCACGGGGGCGGATACCCCCGGTATGCTGATGATTATGGGGGATGAACGGGCGCTGCGTTCCAGCATCGGGGAGAGCCAGACAAAATACCGTTGCGAAGTGTATAATATGCTGGGGGAAAGCGAAGAAACGGAAGCGGAATTTTTCATGGGGAATGCGTTCGGGACGGAGGAAGGCGGAAATGGGGGCGAAGCAAGGGCATGGATCAGTACGGACGGTATCCTTACCGTAGACTACCGGTGTGATGCGGATGTACTGGAAATCGGTGCGCGGACGGCGGACGGCAGGGTTGCCTATAAACAGGTGGAGCTGTACGAATCGTGGACGAACATCACCAGCACGGAGAGCGGATATAATGCGTCGATTGCAAGGCCGGAGCAGATCGCCCCTGTCGTGACAAACATGGATATCCTGCAGCATCCCACGCTGCTTTGGCGGGTGAGGGAAATCCTGTTTGGTGCGGCGGTCATTTTCATGCTTTGGTACCTGATATTGAGAAGAAAGAGCAGGAGGGGAAGGTAATATGCTGTTTTCCAGTGTGGTATTTTTATTTTATTTTCTTCCGGTGGTTTTGGTGCTGTATTACCTGTTCCGTAACCAGATACCGGTAAAAAACGGGATTCTTTTGGTGGCAAGCCTGTTTTTCTATGCATGGGGGGAACCGTGGTTTGTGCTGGTCATGATTGCTTCCATCTTCGGGAATTACCTTTTGGCGCTTTTCGTGGACCGTTACAGGGAGGAAAAGGCGGCGAAATGGATTTTGGTTTTGGCGGTCATTCTGAATATCGGGCTGCTGTTCGTCTTTAAATATCTGGATTTTTTTATCCGGAATATTTCTGCTGCAACGGGGAAGGAGCTGCCGCTTACGAATTTGGCGCTTCCTATCGGAATTTCCTTTTTTACGTTCCAGGCACTTTCCTATGTGGTGGACGTGTACCGCAGGCAGGGGCGGGTGCAGAGGAACCTGTTTTATGTGGCGCTGTACATTGCATTTTTCCCCCAGTTGATTGCGGGACCCATTGTGCGCTATTCTACCATCGATGAGCAAATCCGGTCGAGGAAGGAGACATGGAACAAATTTTCCGTGGGGGTCTGCCGGTTTATCGCGGGGCTTGGGAAGAAGGTGCTGCTTTCCAATAATTTTGCCATCGTGGCGGACCGGATTTTTGACAATTACCAGCAGGGCGGTATGCCGGTGACACTGGCATGGATAGGCGCCATTGCATATACGATGCAGATTCTGTTTGACTTTTCGGGTTATTCGGATATGGCAATCGGGCTGGGGCTGATGTTCGGTTTTAAATTCGAAGAAAACTTTAATTATCCGTACATATCCCGTTCCATCGGGGAATTTTGGCGCAGGTGGCATATTTCCCTGTCCACGTGGTTTAAGGAGTACATTTATTTTCCTTTGGGCGGTTCCAAGGTGAAAAACATGGATATCGTGATCCGCAATATGCTGGTGGTTTGGCTGTGCACGGGATTTTGGCACGGTGCGGAATGGACGTTTGTGGTTTGGGGGCTTTTGAATTTCATGTTCCTGGTCATCGAGCGGTTTACGGATTTGGAGAACCGGACGGGTCACGGAATCCTGCGCTGGTGTTATACCATGTTCATCGTGAACCTCGGATGGGTGATTTTCCGTGCGGAGAATCTGGTGTATGCGGGGAATTATATCCGCTGCATGTTCGGGCTGGACGGGAGCGGCTTTTTCAGCGATTATGCATGGATGTACGTACGGGAATACGGAATTTTCTTTGTCGTCGGTGCATTTTTCTGTGTACCCATCGGAAGACGGAGCAATTACCTGATTGTGCAGGAGAAAATGGGGACGGACATCATCGATGTCTTTTATCCGGTCATTATGATGGGGATTTTCTTAATCTGCGTTACTTATCTGGTGAAGGGCAGCTACAATCCTTTTATATACTTTAACTTTTAAGGACGGGAAAGGGGCAGTGCTATGTTGACAAGGTTAATTGAAAAGAAACGCATGACGGCGTTTTTGTTCGTTCTGTTCCTGTTAGTGTTTTCCGCGGTCAATATGCGGAAGGAACTTCCCATTTTGGGACAGGCGGTGAAGGAATGGTGGGACGGCGGCGGTGACCTTGGGGAACTGGTGGCAGGGGTGAATTCCGCCATAGAGGAAAATGTGTTCGGAAGGTACGGTTTCATCGATGCCTACGGGTATCTCCAGCTTCTGCTTGGCAAGGAGGAGGAATCCAATTTTGAAGTGGTGAAGGATACGGAAGGGAAGCTGCATTATACTTATTTTGCGGAAGAAATCAATGATACTTCCGAGCTGGTGGAACGGGTGGCGGACCTGTCCGGTATTTTGGAAGAGGAAGGGTGCGAACTTCTTTATATTATGCCGCCGGAGAAATTCATCCTTGGGCATACGCAGTTTTCCGAAGGACTTCCTTATCATATGGTGAACGAGACGGCGGATGATTTCCTGGCGCAGTTGGAGGATGAGGGTATTTCTTTTTTGGACTTGCGGGATTATCTGGCAGGGAGCGGTTTGGACATGTCGGAAGTGTTTTTTACCACCGACCACCACTGGCGGATTGAGACGGCTTTTTGGGCGGCATCCCAGTTCTGTGACTGGATGGGGGAAACCTATGGGGAGGAAATGGATTCCGATGGTTATTATAAGGATAAAGAACATTATAATTTCGTGACATATAAGGATGTGTGCCTTGGCTCCATGGGAAGAAAGACGGGAAGACTTTATACGGAAGTGGATGATTTCACGCTGATTTTCCCAAAGTTTAATACGAATTACCGGTATGTAAACAGTATTTCGGATTTGGAGTTTACCGGGCGGTTTGAGGAAGCGCTGATTGCCACCCCGGTCATTTGGGAAAGCGGGGACCCCTACGATACGGATTTATACGGCACATACCTGTATGGGAATCCGGGTTTTTCCCATATCGAGAACCTGGACCGGCCGGACGGGATACGCATCTGCATGATTAAGGATTCTTTTGCGGTGCCGTTTGCGGCGTTTACTTCTTTGCGGTGCGGGAGTATTGACTTGATTGATCCGAGGGCTTTTGAGGGGGATTATTTGGAAACCCTGAAGGAAGGGGAATATGATTACGTGATTTTAATGTTTTCGCCGCAGAATCTGGTGGATGAGTTTTTCCCGTTCTGCAAAGAGGAGTGAGCATGGGGAAAGGAATGTATGGCAGGATGCAGCAGGATATGACGGAGGGACCGATTACGGCAGGGCTTTTCCGGTTTGCGGTTCCGTTGATGATAGGCAATCTGTTACAGCAGTTTTATAATATTGCGGATACTTGGATTGTAGGACGGTTTTTGGGGGCGGATGCCCTGGCAGCGGTGGGTTCTTCCTATACGCTGATGGTTTTTCTGACTTCCATCCTGTTGGGGCTTTGCATGGGAAGCGGGGCGGTTTGTTCCATCCATTTCGGGGGAAAGGATGCAGGGCGGTTAAAGTCCTGCATCTTTGTTTCTTTTGTTTTAATTGCGGGAGTGGCGCTCATGCTAAACCTTGCCGTGTATGCAGGATTAGGCGGGATTATCGGGCTTTTGCGTGTACCGGTGGCGGTGGCGCCGCTGATGCGGGATTATTTATGGGTGATTTTTGCCGGAATCATGGCTTCGTTTTTTTATAATTATTTTGCCTGTCTGCTGCGGGCGGTGGGCAATTCGGTGACGCCGCTTGTGTTCCTTGGCATATCCGCAGTGTTAAATATCGTGCTGGATCTTTGGTTTGTAAACGGGCTGTCGCTTGGCGTGGAAGGGGCGGCCGCTGCCACGGTGCTGTCCCAGTATGTGTCGGGTATCGGCATTATGGGGTATACGTTCCTTTTCTGTCCGCAGCTTAGGCTGCGCAAAGAGGACATGAAGTGGAGGATGGGAACGTTAAAGGAGATTATGGGCATGTCTTTCCTGACCTGTGTGCAGCAGTCGGTGATGAACCTGGGAATCCTGATGGTACAGGGGCTGGTGAACAGTTTCGGGACGGTGGTAATGGCGGCATTTGCGGTGGCAGTGAAAATCGATTCGTTTGCCTACATGCCGGTACAGGATTTCGGCAATGCTTTTTCCACTTATGTGGCGCAGAATTACGGGGCGGGCAGGGAAGACCGGATACGGAAGGGGATACGCAGCGCTTTGGCGTCGGTGTTTTGGTTTTGTCTTTGCATCAGTCTGGCGGTCTGCCTGTTTGCCCGCCCGCTGATGGCGGTATTCGTGTCGGGGGAAGAAACGGATATCATAGACGTTGGGGTGCATTATCTGCGGATTGAGGGCGCCTGCTATCTGGGCATCGGGGTGCTGTTCCTCCTGTACGGCTATTACCGTGCCGTAAGGAGACCGGGTATGTCGGTGGTATTAACGGTGGTTTCGCTTGGAACGCGGGTGGCGCTCGCCTATGCGCTGTCGGCGGTTCCGTGGATTGGGGTTACGGGCATTTGGGTGTCGGTACCCATCGGATGGGTGCTGGCGGATGTGACGGGAACCGGATATTACTGGTGGAAGTACCGGCGGGCGAAACCGGGAAATTGATATTTTTGACGTACAACCTGAACTGTGATACAATTTAATAAGAAAGAACCGGTGCCGGAAACGGGGAGGAAAACCGGCGGAAAGGAGACTTTATTATGAAACCGTATATCCACAAAGTACAATATTATGAGACAGATAAGATGGGCATTACCCACCACTCCAATTACATACGCTGGATGGAGGAAGCCAGGGTGGATTTCATGGAGCAGATTGGGTGGGGATATGACAAGATGGAAGAATGCGGGATTATTTCACCGGTCATCGGCGTGGAATGCGAGTATAAGAAGACCACCGGATTTAACGACCGTATCCGCATTGAGCTGGAAGTGGCGGGCTATAACGGTGTGCGGCTTACCTTAAAATATGTAATGAGCGATATTTATACGGAAAACGTGGTAGCGGTAGGTGAATCGAGACATTGTTTCTTAAGCGAGGAAGGAAGCCCGATGGCGCTGCGCAAGCAGTTCCCGGAATTGGATAATGTGCTGAAAATCGGACTAAAAAACGACGGAGAGGATTAAAATCCGGGAAAACGGACAGACTGTATGGGAAACTTACCGGCACAGTACCGCAGGCATGGCGTGCGGTATGTGCGGGTACCAAGAATGAAAAACAGGAGGTCCGGATATGGGAGCAGATTTTAAAAACAGTGAAACCAAGGATAACCTGATGCGTGCGTTTGCGGGGGAAAGCCAGGCGAGGAACCGTTACACGTTTGCCGCACAGCAGGCGAGGGAGGAAAAACTTTATGTGGTCGGTGCAGTATTTGAATATACCGCCAATCAGGAGAAAGAACATGCGGAAGTTTTTTACAACCATTTAAAGGAGCTGTCGGGGGAAACGATTCATGTGGACGGCGGCTATCCGGTGGATATTGCCGACGACGTGGCGAAACTGCTGCGCAAGGCGCAGCACAACGAATACGAGGAGCATGACCCTGTGTATAAGGTTTTTGCCGAAAAAGCGCAGGAGGAAGGATTTCCGAAAGTGGCGTCTTCTTTCCGCATGATTGCGGATATCGAGAAGATTCATGGGGACCGGTTCGGACGTTTGGCGGATTTGCTGGAGCAGAAGAAGCTGTTTGTGTCGGACGTAAAGACGGCATGGATGTGTTTAAACTGCGGATATGTGTTTGAAGGGGAAAAAGTGCCGGAGAAATGTCCGGTATGCGACCATGACAGAGGATATTTTATCCGGTTTGAACTGTCGCCCTATGAGGGATAAACGGTTTTGGTCCTGAAAAGGGATTGGAAGCCGGAAGGGATGTGCTTTGGAGGATTTGTCTGTTTCCCAGGATGCGTCCCGTCCGGTTTTTCCGGGAGAAACCGGGAACGGGAAACTTGGAACGATTGGAAGGATAGGAAAATAAAACTAAGGAAAGTATGGAAAAAATGGGAAATACAGGAAGAAGAAAACTGTTTTTGGCTGTGGCGCTGTCCCTTGGTATTCTGATTGCAGGCTGCGGCAGCGGCGCAACAAACCCGTCCGTCACGGAGGGGATGGCAGCGGTGGAAGCACTGGATTACCAAACGGCGCTGCAGTGTTTTGAAAAAGCGCTGCTGGATGGGGAAGACCTGCGCCTGTTGTACCGCGGACAGGGGCTTGCCTATATGGGGCTGACCCAGTATGGGCAGGCGGTGGAAGCCTTTGAAAAAGCGCTGGGGGCCGGAAACGGCAGGATTGACGATTTGGACTATGATATTAATTATTATTTGGCGACGGCATATTACAAGCAGGGGCAGACGGACAAGGGAATCGAAACGTATAATGCCATCCTTGCCCTGCGCCCGAAGGATAAGCTGGCGTATTACTTGCGGGGAAGCCTTCTGATTTCCAACGATTACGAGAGGGCGAAGGCGGATTTTGACCATGCCATTTCCCTGGCAAAAGAAGATTATGACCTGCTCATTAACATTTACCTTGCCCTTGAGCGGTACGGATACCGGGAGGTCGGACAGGAATATCTTCAGACGGCGCTTGGAAGCGGGGCGTCATCCATGACGGATTACCAAAAGGGCAGAATGTATTATTACCTTTCGGATTATGAGAATGCGAAGAACTATCTGGAAAAGGCAAGGCGGGACGGGGGCGCCGAAGCGGTGCTGCTTTTGGGGCAGACTTATGAGGAACTCGGGGATTATAATTATGCCATCAGTGTTTACGGCGGTTTCCTGGAAAACGACCAGACCAACGCGAGGATTTACAACCGTTACGGACTGTGTAAGATGGAAATGAAGGCATACGAAGAAGCGTTAACTGCATTCCAGGCGGGAAAAAACATAGAAAACAACGATATGATGCAGACGCTGCGGTTTAATGAAATCATTACTTATGAGAAATTGGGGGATTATAAGCAGGCGGCGTCCCTGATGGGTTCTTACCTGTCCACGTATCCCGATGATAAGACGGCGCAGAGGGAATACATATTCTTAAAAACGAGGTAGGGTCGTTTGGGAAAGACGCCTGCCGGGAAAAGATACTGGTATGCGGAAGCAGTCGGGAACACAAGATATTGTGTTTACGCAATAACGATAACATTATATCTTGTGCTTTCGGTTGACTTTTTCCAACTGCAATGATACAATCTAACTACTTGGTTTTTACCTTGCAGGGAACGGTGCCGCAGGACGTATCCATTGAGGGGTCCGTATGACGGACTTACAGGCAGTGCACGTTATTCCCTGGTATCATGCGTGTGGGAGGGAACGGAATGTTTCAGGTAATTAAAAGGGACGGGGAAGTGGCGGAGTTTATGCTTGGAAAGGTGGGCGATGCCATCATAAAGGCGTTTGACGCCACAAACGTGAAGTACAACAAGGATATTGTGGATCTTTTATCGCTGCGCGTTTCGGCGGAGTTCCAGGGGAAAATAGCGGACGGATGTATCCATGTGGAGGATATCCAGGACAGCGTGGAGAAAGTACTTGAGCAGGCCGGGTATGCGGAGGCAGCAAAGGCGTTTATCCTGTACCGGAAACAGCGGGAGAAGATGCGCAACATGAAGTCCACTATTCTCGACTACAAAGATGTGGTAAACAGTTACGTGAAGGTGGAAGACTGGCGGGTTAAGGAAAATTCCACCGTGACATATTCCGTGGGAGGACTGATTTTAAGCAATTCAGGCGCAGTGACGGCGAATTACTGGCTGTCCGAAATTTATGATTCCGAAATTGCGGATGCGCACAGGAATGCGGACATCCATATCCATGACTTGTCCATGCTGACGGGTTATTGTGCGGGATGGTCCTTAAAACAGTTAATTAAGGAAGGTCTTGGCGGCATCACCGGGAAGATTACGTCCGCTCCGGCAGCGCATCTGTCGGTATTGTGCAACCAAATGGTGAATTTCCTCGGCATTATGCAGAACGAATGGGCAGGAGCACAGGCGTTTTCCTCCTTTGACACGTATCTTGCCCCGTTTGTCAAGGCGGACCACTTAACTTATGACGAGGTAAAGAAGTGCATCGAATCGTTTATTTACGGGGTGAATACCCCCAGCCGCTGGGGAACGCAGGCTCCTTTTTCCAACATTACGCTGGACTGGACGGTACCGGACGACCTTGCGTTCCTTCCGGCCATCGTGGGCGGGAAGGAAATGGATTTTGCATATAAAGACTGCAAAAAGGAAATGGACATGGTGAATAAGGCGTTCATTGAAACGATGATTGAAGGGGACGCCAACGGCAGGGGGTTCCAGTACCCGATTCCCACGTATTCCATTACGGGGGATTTCGACTGGTCGGATAACGAGAACAATCGTCTGTTGTTTGAAATGACGGCGAAATACGGGACGCCATATTTTTCCAACTACATTAATTCCGACATGGAACCGGGGGATGTGCGCAGTATGTGCTGCAGGCTACGTTTGGACCTTAGGGAGCTGAGGAAGAAAACAGGGGGATTTTTCGGTTCCGGCGAAAGCACGGGCAGCGTGGGCGTCGTGACCATCAACATGCCGCGGATTGCTTATCTTGCCGCCAACAGGGAAGATTTTTACCGGCGGCTTGACCGGATGATGGATTTGGCGGCGCGGTCGTTAAAAGTCAAAAGGGGCGTGATAACCAGGCTGTTGGAAGAAGGGCTTTATCCTTACACGAAACGGTATTTGGGCAGTTTTGACAATCATTTTTCTACCATTGGATTAATCGGCATGAACGAGGTGGGGCTAAATGCCAAATGGCTGCGGGCGGACATGAGCGACGCAAGGACACAGGAATTTACCAAAGAGGTGTTGAACCATATGAGAAGCCGTCTTTCCGATTACCAGGAGATGTACGGGGATTTATATAATTTGGAAGCGACGCCGGCGGAAAGCACGACGTACCGGCTGGCAAAACATGACAAGAAACGCTGGCCGTCCATTAAGACGGCAGGGCATGTGGGGGATACGCCTTATTATACCAATTCCTCCCATTTGCCGGTGGATTACACGGTGGACATTTTCGATGCGCTGGATATCCAGGATGAACTGCAGACGCTGTATACGTCGGGTACGGTGTTCCATGCCTTTTTGGGTGAGAAACTGCCGGATTGGAAGGCGGCGGCAAACCTGGTGCGGACGATTGCGGAGAATTACAGGCTGCCGTATTACACGCTTTCCCCCACTTATTCCATTTGCAGGGAACACGGTTATCTGGCAGGGGAGCAGAAAGTATGTCCCCATTGCGGAAGGGCGACGGAGGTTTACAGCCGTATCACCGGATATTACCGGCCGGTGGCAAACTGGAACGACGGGAAACTGCAGGAATTTGCCAACCGGACGGAATATAATGTGGAGACTTCCCGTTTAAAACGCCCCATGGCGGGTATGGTAACTTTATCAAACCGGGAAAACGAGCTGCGGGTGAAAGTGGAGAAACCGGAGAACGTGAAGTACCTGTTTACCACGAAAACATGCCCAAACTGTAAAATGGCAAAGGAATACTTAAAGGGGGAACAGTACGTGATTATAGACGCGGAGGAAAACATGGAGCTTGCCGGAAAATACGGGGTCATGCAGGCGCCGACCCTGGTGGTGGCAAAAGGGAACGATTACCGGAAATACGTGAACATATCGAATATTAAAAAGTACGCAGACAGGCATGAAATGGTAACGGCGTAAACAAAGAGAAAACGGGAAACCGGAAGGAAAATATCAGGTGCGGCAGGGCGGCAGAACATGCCGCACGGAAATGAGGATGCTATGGAGAACATTTATTTGCGAGTAAAAGGAATTATTAAAAAGGATGATAAGTACCTGCTGGTGAAACGGTGGGTGGACGACCGTATACCCGACCCTTTTGTTTGGGAATTTGTGGATGCGGAAGTGAATTTCGGGGAAGCGCCGGACGATGCGGTACTCCGCGCCATCCATGACTTATTGTCCGTGGAGGGCAAAATCGAGCATGTGGTGTATACATGGTCCAATATGATTGGCGATTCCCAGTGCGTGGGGATTGCTTACCTATGCAGCATGGAGGAAGCGGACGAGGAGAATATCGTCCTGTCCGAAGAATACGGCGAATGGGAATGGGTGGAACGGGAGAAATTTAATTATTATATCGAAAATAAATATGTGTTGGATGATTTAAAAGGCGTTGCGTTATAGGACAACGCCTTTTGTCCCGTATAAATTTGGAACGGGAACAAGGAAAAAGACGGAAAACAAAAAGATACAAAAAGAAAAAAATATAAAAAAATGTAAAATAAATAAAAACAGGAAGGAGAAATACCATGATTAACAGGCTTGTGGAAAAAATTAAAAAAACGGGGGCGCCTATCGTGGTGGGACTGGACCCCATGTTAAAGTATATACCGGACCAGGTGAAGGAGAAGGCGTACAGGGAATACGGGGAAACTTTAGAAGGGGCGGCGGAGGCCGTCTGGCAGTTTAACAAGGGAATCGTGGACTGTATTTACGATTTGGTTCCGGCGGTGAAACCGCAGATTGCCATGTATGAGCAGTTCGGCATCGAAGGTCTGGAAGCCTTTCAAAAGACGGTGGATTACTGCAAGGAAAAGGGACTGGTGGTAATCGGCGATGTAAAACGCGGGGACATCGGCTCCACTTCGGAAGCGTATGCCGTTGGACATTTGGGAAAAGTGCAGGTGGGAAGTCAGGAGTATGCGGGGTTTGACGAAGATTTCATCACGGTAAATCCGTATCTTGGTTCGGACGGCGTAAAGCCATTTGTGGAGGTTTGCAAAAAGGAAAAGAAGGGAATTTTCGTTTTGGTGAAAACATCCAATCCAAGCAGCGGGGAATTCCAGGACCGGCTGGTGGACGGCAGACCGCTTTATGAAGCGGTGGGTGAGAAAGTGGCGGAATGGGGAGCGGACCATATGGGTGACGATTACAGCTATGTGGGCGCGGTCGTAGGGGCAACTTACCCGGAAATGGGGAAGGTGCTGCGGAAAATCATGCCAAAGGCTTATATCCTTGTTCCGGGGTACGGTGCGCAGGGCGGCAAGGGAAAGGATTTGGTACACTTTTTTAACGCGGACGGACTGGGCGCAATCGTAAATTCCTCCAGGGGGATTATCGCGGCGTACGGGCAGGAGCAGTATGCCAAATTCGGGGCGGAACATTTCGGGGATGCCGCACGGGCCGCGGTGGAGGATATGAAAGCGGATATTGCGGGGGCGCTGGGATTTCCTTTTGCCGTTTCCTGACAGAGGTGCGGACGCCCGCACGTGAGTTTTTTTAGTGACCGACAGCAGCGCAACTGCCTGTCCCGGTTTTCCGTGCGCTTTTTTCGGCTGGAGATTTCTAAGCAGAATACGAAAGTGTGTCACAGGCTACGGTCGTCCTCAAGCGGCATCCATGCCGCATCGGACTGAAATGGGCATCCCTGCCCATTTCCCCTTGGGTGTCCGCATTCTGCTAAGAAACCGCCGCCGAAAACGAAGCACGGAAAATCAGGGACAGGCAGTTGCGCTGCTGTCGGTCACTAAAAAAACTCACGCACGGGCTGGGTAAAAAAGGATATTGATATTTCCTATTGTTTCTAAAGATGCAAAGAGAAATCGAACAAGAGTTCCGCTCTTGGCTTCTGCCAGGTATCAAAAATTATAATACCGCATCATAGCATTTCCTTTTACTTTACCCAGCAAGGGAGGGATTTTTTTGGGGGCGGCAGCAACGGGATTACCTGTCCCGGATTTTCTGTGTTTCGTTTCCGGAGGGAGTTTCTTAGCAGAATGCGGATATTTAAGGGAACACCGTTCATAAAATGAACGGTTGTGCAAGAATGCACGGTTTAGTCCGATGCGGCAAGGATGCCGCTTGAGGGTGTCCCGCAAAAAAATCCCTCCCGTGCGTCCGCCTCTCATACAACATTCAGGATAAACAACCACAATTATATTATATGGCAAAAATGTGAATTAGACAAATCCCTATTTCCATGTTATAATCAGATTTAAGCGTGAATTTCGGTGAAAAGACAAAGGAGAAAAAGGAAAATGCAGGGATATACGGATATCCATTGTCACCTGTTTCCCTGTGTGGACGACGGTGCGCGGAGCAGGGAGATGAGCATGGAAATGTTCCGGATTGCTTGGGAAAACGGAATCCGCCGTATGATTCTGACACCCCATAATAAGCCGGAGCGCCGTAACATCAGCAAGATGTCTTTGGAAAAGGGGCTTGCGGAATTGCGGCAGGCGTTAGGGGACTTGGGAATGGACATGGAATTGTATGCCGGAAGCGAGATATATTACCGCAGCGATGTGGCAGAATTGCTGGAACAGGGTGACATTCCCACCATGGCAGGTTCTTCTTATGTGTTGGTGGAATTTAGCCCCATGGACGGGTTTGATCATATCAGGAACGGGATATACCGTCTGCAGGCAGCCGGATACCAGCCGGTTCTTGCCCATGCGGAACGGTACCGGTGTGTCAGTTCTTCCATGGAAAAGGCAGGTGAATTGTATGGTATGGGCTGTTACATACAAGTGAATGCGGACAGCATCATGGGGGCGAACGGCTGGCAGGTCAGGCATTTTGCGAGAATGCTTTTAAAGAAGCGGATGGCGCATTTTGTTGCCACGGATGCCCATGACGATATGAGGAGGGCGCCTTGTTTGGTGAATTGTGTCAAATACATCGGCAGGCATTTCGGGGAAGATTATATGGCGCAGCTTTTTCAGGTTAACCCTTCAAGGATAATTGCCGATGAATATATAGACGCAATGGTTTAGGACTGTCTGGACGGTTAGTTTCCGGCAGGTGCGGGAGAGGATTGGACGGGGAAGGAATGGATAGCCAAAGGGAAGATGTTATTGAAATTGATTTACTGGAGATATTCAGCCTGTTGTTGGGCAATTTATGGCTGATTGCAAGTGTCAGCCTGTTTTTTGCACTTGGCTGTTTTGCGGTGAGTAAATACGTAGTGGCGCCGTATTACGAGTCCACTACGAAAATTTATATTCTGAATAAAACGGAAAGCGCTGCGGTAACTTACAGCGATGTGCAGATGGGAACACAGCTTACCAAGGACTATGCGGAGCTGATTAACAGCCGGTATGTGTTGGAAGAAGTCATGCAGAAGTTAAACCTTGGCATGGAGTATGAGGATCTGCTGAAAGTGGTCAGGGTATCCACGCCGAGCGATACCCGTATCGTGTCCATTACGGTGGAGGATGTGGACCCGGTGGAAGCCATGCATATGGCGAACTGCATCCGTGAGGTTGCCAGTGAACATATCCAAAATGTCATGGATATTGATGCAGTAAATGTGGTGGAGACGGCAAACATGCCCACCCAGAAAGCGGGACCGAGCTGTCTGAAATGGACGATGATTGGAGGAATCATTGGCTGTTTCATCATATGTGCAGTGATTCTCGTACAGTATTTGGTTGACGATACGATTAAGACATCGGAGGATGTGGAGAAATACCTTGGGCTTAGTACGCTGGCGCTCATCCCCGTATCGGAGCAGGAGGCGGTGCGCAGGAAAAAGCGGGGATAAAAAACGTTTCCCATGCGGATAGCAAATGGGGTAAGAGCAGAAAAACGGTGGGAGAAGAAAAATGCAGGAAGTGAAATTACAGTTTGGGCAGAGTGATTACCGGATGCAGGAAGCCTTTAAAACACTGCGCAGCAACATTGAATTCTGCGGCGGAGATGTCAGGATCATAGCGGTGACAAGCTGTACGCCAAACGAAGGGAAGTCCAGCGTGGCGATGGAGATGGCAAAATCCTTTGCGGAGGCGGGGAACCGGACGATTCTTTTGGATGCGGATATGCGTAAATCCGTTTTGGTGGGGCGTTACCGGACCGGGGCGGTGAAGATGGGCCTGACCCACTGCCTAATCGGCAGGGCGAAGTTTTCCGAAGTAATCTGCAGCACTAATGTGCAGGATTTATATGTGGCATTTGCGGGACCGGTGCCGCCAAACCCCAGCGAGCTTTTGGGGGGAGGGGCTTTTGAGTCCATTCTTAAAAATCTGAAAAACCTGTTTGATTATGTCATTATCGATACACCTCCGCTTGGAAGCGTCATCGATGCGGCGGTAGTGGCGAAACAGTGCGACGGTACCGTTTTCGTGGTGGAGAGCAATGCGGTGAGCCACAAATTTGCGCAACGTGTAAAGGAACAGTTGGACATGACGGGATGCCGGATATTGGGAGTGGTGTTAAATAAGGTGGATGTGAACAGCAAGGGTTATTACGGACATTATGGGAAATATTACGGCAAGTATTATGGAAGATACGGGGACGAGAAGAAATGAAGCACAGCGGTTTGGTTGCCGGTATATTTACGGTGTTTAATCTGATTTTGGCAGTAGTCTGCGTAATGCTGTACTTAAGGCAGGACAGGGAAAAACCGGAGCTTTCGTTCCAGGAAAACGGTCTGACCTATACGCAGCAGACGCAGCAGTCGGAACTGCTACAGGGGATTACGGCTTACGACGGGACGGACGGCGATGTGACGGGACGCATTGTTATCGAAAAAATCGTTGAAAACCGGGAGGATTCTTCCGTGGTGGTATTTTATGCCGTCAGCGACATGGCGGGGAATGTGACGAAGGCTTCGCGGGTATTTCCGGCAAGGCTGCCTAAGGCGGAAACGGACGGAGCGGAAGCATTTTAAGGAGTTTGGTGTGAAAATAAAACGGAAACGCAGAAGCAGGCATAGACACAGACACAGGAGCCGGTACAGGAAGCCCCTTTTGGCTTTTGGTTTGCTTTTGGCCATCGTGTTAGTTTTGATGGCGGCTTATGGGGCGGTAAGGGAGATTGGCAAGTCGAACCTAAGGAAGAAAGCGGCGGCAGCACGACCGCAGATGGTGCAGGCAAAGGCCCAGGAACTGACGGAAGAAGAAGAAGCGGTATGGCAGGAAGGGTGGATTAAGTATCAGGATAGGATTTATGCTTATAACGAGGATATCCTTACCTTCCTGTTTATGGGAATCGACAAAGGAGGGGATGTGGCAGAGGTAGCGGAAGGCACCGACGGAGGGCAGGCGGATGCGCTGTTTTTGCTCATACTGAATCCGCATGAAAAAACCATCGAAGTGATTGGCATTAACCGCAATACCATGGCGGATGTGGATATTTACAACGAAGAAGGCGCTTATGTCACTACCGCCACCGCACAGATTGCCGTACAGCACGGTTTTGGCAACGGGGTGGAGGAAAGCTGCGAATACCAGTTAAAGGCGGTGCAGCGGTTATTTTACAACTTGCCGGTGCATGGATATGCCGCCGTACACATGGATGCCGTAATTTCCCTGACGGATCTTTTGGGAGGCATAGAGCTGACGGCGCTGGAGGATGTGGGGGTAGCGTTTGAGGGAAAGGAGAAGGGGAAGATTATCATCCATGAAGGGGATCATGTGGTTTTGGACGGGGAAAAGGCATATTCTTACGTCCGGTTCCGTGACGTGAAAGTGGATGGTTCTGCGGATATGCGGTTGAAGCGGCAGCAGCAGTTTTTGGGGGAATTTATCCAAAAGGCAAAGGCGCAGACCGCTAAGGATATTACCCTGCCGGTAAAGATGTACCAGGAAATCACGAAACAGATGGTGACGGACGTGACGGTGGATGAAGTGGCATATTTGGCATCCACGGCGTTGGATTACCGTTTTGACAAGAGCAGGTTTTACTCGCTGGAAGGGGAAACGATTATGGGGGAGAAGTTCGAGGAATTTTATGTGGACGAGGACGTGCTCTATGATATGATTTTGGATATATTTTATGAACCGGTGGATACGCAGGAATAGGGGAAGAAATAAAAAATGGAAAGAGTAAATAAGGGAAGAAAGGAAACAGGAGCGATGAACCGATTGGATAAAAAAGCGACTTTCATATCGTCATGCATAGTGCTGCTGTCCATGGTATTTGCCGGATGCGGGGAAGCCGGCGGCAAGTACGCGGAACTGGATAAGGACAGTGCGGAGACGGACGCGCAGGAAGCGGGAGAGGAAAACGAGGAAAGCGGAGAGGAAGCCGCAGCGGAGACGGAACCGCAGACCGGCCTTGCCCATGAAACGGCGGCGGACGGGCATATTGATTTTGAAGTCTTAAAGACGGAAAATCCCGATATCTTCGCATGGCTGTATGTGCCGGGGACGGATATTGACGGTCCGGTGCTGCAAAGTCCGGTATCCGATGACTATTACATAACCCATACGGCGGACGGGAAGGAAGGGGAAGCCGGCGCGTTTTATACCGAAATGCCGAACATGATGAATATGTGCGATTTTAATACGATTATCCACGGGAAGGACGGAGGGGAAGACAGTCTTTTTTCAGACCTGCATTTATTTGAAAACCCGGATTTTTTTGGGGAACACGATAAATTTTATCTGTATTTGCCCGACAACGTGCTGACTTATGCGGTATTTGCGGCATATTATGACGAAGGCAGCGATATTTTACGCCGGTATGATTATACCACTTATGCGGGCTGTGAAAGTTATTTGGAGGATTTGTTTGGCCTGCGGGAGATGGGGAAGAACCAGCGGGAGGGGTGGGATGACTTAACGCCGTACCATTTCCTTGTGACATTGGACGGAACCATGGTAGACGACAGGCAGTATGTGGTATGCGGCGCCTTAATCGGTGATGCGGCAGGCAAAATCAACAGGGTAATTTTGGACTGACCCGGATGTGGATACGGGCCGGGGCATGGTTGGGGAATTCCGGTTAAAACAGGGATTTTGGATAAAAATTGAGGTATTAACATTCTGTATGTTAATATAAACCACACTTAGGGAGCAAAGAGGTTAATATTAGGAAAGGAGGTATATGCCAGTGAAAAAGTTTATTGCGTTACTCGGTATTGGAGTGCTGTTCACTTCCACGACGGTTTTTGCAGCTACCAGTCCCTCCGCAGGTGCGATTTATGCGGAAGGATTTGCGTCCGGCACGGACCAGCAGGCAGCGGCGGAGCGTGGAATGTCTGCAGGGGAATACTATAACAATACGGTGATTTCCACTCCCGGAGTGGAGAATGCCGTGCCGGTGGGACAGGGAGGAAAAATCATCATTAACGGTGTTGCGACCAACCTGACCGCTACCTTGTCAAAGGTAAACAAGAGCGAGGCGGAAAGCGCGAAGTCACAGGCGGCAGCCCTTGAGGGAACTCTTTTGAATGTCATTGATATCAGTTTCCCCGGCGCCAACTATAAGGTGGCTACCATTAATTTCTATCTGAAAGGTTTAAATGCCAATACGAAAGTTGTTGTAAGGCAGTATGTAAACGGTGCATGGATAGACGTGGAAGTTGTGGAAATCAGGGAAGACCATGTGGTCCTGAACCTTACCAATTCGGGTGCGGTGGCATTTGTTGCCGTATCCAGGTAATGACGGAATTACAGGCGTATGCCTGAGTACAGTGGCAGACGGAATCTTAGTATGATATTTAATTTATGTAAAAACCGGGTGTGGGGTAAGGGTACCGCCGCAGTCCTGTGGCGGTACCCGTTAAAGAAGATGGGAATGCAGAAAAGAAAAGAAAATGGCAGCTTAGGCTACCGGGAAATATACCGGAAGAAGCCGGCAGGATATATTATAATAAAGAGATGGTTTGATATCGTGGTTTCTTTTGCGGCGTTGCTCCTGTTATCGCCTGTTTTCGCCGTTACGGCGCTGGCGGTGTTCCTTACGGATGGGGGACCGGTGTTTTTCGCCCAGTACCGTGCCGGAAAGGACATGAAGCCCTTTAAAATGTACAAATTCCGCAGTATGTGCAAAAATGCGGAGGAGCTGTTCCAGCAGATGCAGGAGCAGAACGAGCAGTCGGGTCACGCGTTTAAGATAAAAAACGATCCGCGCATCACGAAGGTGGGACGGTTTATCCGCAAGTACAGTATTGATGAACTCCCGCAGCTTCTTAATGTGCTGAAGGGCGACATGAGCATCGTGGGTCCCAGACCGATTCTGACGTTCCAGATGGAGGAATGCGATGCCTACCAAAAGCAGCGGCTGCTTGTACAGCCGGGACTGACCTGTTACTGGCAGATCAGCGGCAGGGCGAACGTGGAGTGGGACGAATGGGTGGAAATGGATCTTAAGTATATTGAGGATATGGGGCTTTGGACGGATTTGCGGCTGATTGTGAAGACGGTGCCGGCGGTGTTCCGGGGGGATGGGGCGTATTGAAAAACGGAAAGGATATTGCAGCAGATGGAATATATTCATAAAAACATGGAAGAAATATATGGCGACTGTTACCGTTGGGCGGAAGACATAGCCGGTTCTTACTGGCCGGATTTGCTTGTGTTTGTGGCAAAAAGTGGTTATCTGTTTGCAAAACCGTTGTCGGATTATTTTCGGTGTCCTATGGTGGATGTTTTGGTCAGCAGACCGGCAAGCGGTGCCAAGGATGTTTTGAAGGGAATCATTAAACTTATTCCTCAGAAGACGCTTGACCGGATACTCGGATCAAAATGGATGTATGCATTTCATGAAAAAAATGATAAACGTGACATGGTTTTGACAGAAAGGTTTTACCAGGAAATAAACAAACCGTATAAAAATGTTTTGATTGTAGATGATTCCGTAGATACCGGATGGACGGCGAAACTGGTAAAAGAGACGATAGTGGAAAAAAAGCGGGATGGTATGGTAAAATTGGCTAGTTATTGTGTCATTAGTGGAAGCGAAAAACGTTTGGATGTTGATTTTTCTCGGTATAAGGATACCATTGTACTGACAGGCACTTCCAGAAAATCAAAAGAGTATGAAGGTTTTTTAGCAGAGTATGACGAATGGGTAAAAAATGCGGATATGAAACAGGAAGGATACGGTGGAAATGCTTAAAGCGCTTGCAAAAAAAGTATTGAGGACAGCCATTTACTTTTTGGATGGAAGGGGAAAGGAAAAATCAGGAAGTTTGGAGCTTTACGGAATTGTGTCCTTTGATATCTTTGATACGCTGATATACAGGGATACAAACAGTCCGCAGGTTATTTTTGAGCGAGTGGGAAAACGGTATGAGAGAGAATGCGCTGCCATAATCGGTAATTTCGGGAAAAAAAGAATGGATGCGGAGCGGAAAGCGAAAAAAGAAAAAAAGCAAGGGGAAATAACCTTTGATGACATATATGCCAATTTGGGAAAGGCATTGGCACAGGCGGGTAGTACGGATATTGATTTGGAAAAACTTAAAAGAATGGAAGTGGAAGAAGAAATAAATGCCTGTAAGCCGGATTTAGAGATGAAAAGAATATTTGATGGTTTGGTGGAAAAAGGGAAAAATATTGTTTTAACATCTGATATGTATTTGGATGAAAAATCGGTGGTGCGCATTTTGGATCAGTGCGGGTACCGGGGATATCAAAGGCTTTATCTGTCCAGTGAAAGAAACTGTACCAAAAGGGGCGGCGGGTTATTCCGGCTGTTGTTGAAGGATTTGGAGATAGCACATGGGGAAATCATTCATGTGGGGGATAATCCAAAAGGGGATTATATGGTTCCCCGAATGCTGGGGATAAAGGCGTTGCTTGTATAAGGGATGGAAAACGTGGATAAGGTAGTAAAATATATAAAGGAATATGGCAAGAAAACAATTTTTACGTGTAGTTCCGTATATAATGTATTGGTTTCTGTATGTATTATTTTGGGCATAGGAAATTATGAAGATTTTTATATAGTTATGTTTTCGCCGGAAAAAAAGAACCTGAATAATTTTTATGGGATTTCCAGGAAGTTAGATCAGTATAATATAGGAAATGTTGTAATTAATAAGCATACAAGGTTTCATAGGGCGGTCGGTATCAGTAATATTCAAAATATATGTGTGATGAATAAGGTAATGAAAGAGTTGGATACAAAACTAGGTGAGTATCTTTTAGTGAATTGTTCATGGAATCACCAAAAAGTTACATATCCTGCCAGTCTGTATTTTAAGTATGCGTACAAAGCGGTTTTTATGGAAGAAGGTGCGACCCAGTTTATGACGCCGGATGAGGGCAAATGGTATATCCTGCTCAAAAAATTATATGGAAACCAAACAGAATTTTGGAGAACAGGTAAACTGGACACAATTTTTGTTCAGGAACCCGGTAGATTTCCAAAGTATTTACATTCTATGTTGGTTCCGTTTTCGTTGAGGGAAAGCGTTACGTTTTTAAATAGGGCCGATCTTGAGAAATTAGTTTCCATTTTTACGGGGGATGCAGAAAAGAAGGAAATT
>ERZ779637.152-NODE-152-length-49883-cov-16.953460_pt1 | contig 49883 bp, 44 predicted proteins | sample MGYA00514196_ERZ779637 | MGnify/ENA primary metagenome ERZ779637 (study PRJEB29562, sample SAMEA4376700) | mouse gut metagenome | isolation source: Cecum | study: EMG produced TPA metagenomics assembly of the A DSS colitis mouse model was used to assess the...
TCGTGCCGTTTAAGATAAATTCCCGGTCGGTATCCACGCCAAGCTGCCGCAGCAGCTCTAGCAGCATGGGCGTCGTGCCTCCCATCAGGTCGCCCCTGTCGGACGCGGCAGACACCCTGTCTCTAAACTCGAGCATGACGCCGGACCACCGTCCCTCCGAAAAGTGGATCAGTGCGCCGAGACCCCACGAAAGCGCCTGCGCTCTCTCATCATTTTCCCAATTTTTGTGTCCGTACCCTTCGCAGTAAACTTTATCCTTCCCCACGCGCAGTCTGTACCCGTTTCCAAGGTTAAACACATCGCCCACTGCAATGTTGACACTGTTGTCAGAAGGGTCATACCCCTTATGTTCGTATGTCTGGAACGGCCCTGCTTTGTGAAAGAGTGCGGAAGGATCGGCATAGGTAAATAAGCCGCCGTGGTAGCATGTAAAAATTTTGCCGCCGTCCACCTGCACGGTGGAAGTCACCGCGTCAACGGACTCCGTGGTAATCTCATATTCCACTTTCCCCGGTTCGTTTAAAAGTGTACTGTCAAACTGCGTCCAAGTATCAATCAGATTTTCTATTTCCGCTTTTCTTGCCCTGTCAAACCCGTTCAGGGTGTCATCCTCATCACCACTGATATCCCCGTTAAAGTAATCCACAAAGGCGTCCTGCTGCCCGTCCTTCGAGGAAAGCTTTCCCGTCTGTGTATTATAGATGTAAGTATTCCGACTTCCCACGCCGCTGACGCCCATATCACACCTCCACGCTCCCATACGCTGCCGCCGCATGTGCAAGGGCTCCTGCCGACACGCTTCTGCCGCTCCGCGCCGCCGGGCGCGCCTCATACTGCAGCCCGAACTTCTGCGCCTCCGTGATTTCCACCTCCATCACGCCGTAGCTTGTCTTGATCTCTAACACCGTGGAACCGTCGGGTTTGGTGATAATATTCGTCTCAAGGTCGTCGTCCTCCTCGTCCTTTTCGGTTCCGGGTCTCGCATCTTTCGGAACCGTCATCTGTCCGCCATAGTCAGAAATTTTCTGCAAGCCTTTTCGGTTCTCATGAATCACCGCCCGCCAGATCAGATCCATCTCCTCCGCCGTGTAAAAATGCGCGCCAAAGCCGTTCATATATTTGGCGTACTTCATCTTCTCCCGGTCTATGTAAGTGGAACCGTCCTTCTCATAGGTATAATTCGGTACGCCGTCCTTATCCGTCGAAGTCTCAAAGAAGTTGACGAAATCGTCCTCGTCGATCTTCCCCGCCAGAAAGTCTTCCCAAAACTCTTTGTGGGATGCAAAACGCAGGTTCGCGTCCTGCGGAAACCGCTCCAAAAACGCCATCACCTTCTCGTACTGCCCCGGCTCCGTATAGGAAAATTTCCAGCAGTCTTTATTAACCCATTTATTCCCGTCAAAATAGGCTTCCTTGCACCAGATCCCATCCTGACTGTAGCAGGTGATAAACCAGTGTTTGTGTTCGGGATCGTCGGTGGGGAAGGTGCTCTTGGTCACCTCGCCCGTAAGAAGCTCCATAAGCTCCTCCGGGTCCGTCACCTCCACATCCGTACAATTATCGTTTCCTTGTACGGCATGCGCGGGAGCCGCCGCTCTGGGAACTGACACGTTTGTCACATCCGTCCCGGCACCGTCGCCCTCAGACCTGCCTTCCGCTTCCCTTCTCATCGCCTCTTTTGCCGCCTGCTTTTCCACTTCCGCAATCAGTTCCTTGATCTGCTCCTGCAAAGCCTCCTCCGCGTCGTCAAAATCCGCCAGAAGCTTTTCCCACTCCTTTATGGTAAAAGACTGCGCGCCTGTCTGGAAGGTCGGCTCCACTTTGCCCTCCTTCACCTTTTTTGCCATCTCTTCCATATGGGCAAGGATCTGCTCGCGGTAAGTCATATCCTCAATCTTTTTCTCTTCCTGAACCTTACCGGGCTGCCCGGAGCGGCTGCCGTGTCCCGTCGGCGGCGTATTATGCATCCATGAAGCGCAACTGTTTCCTATATTCATAACTGTCATCCTTTCTGTCTGGCGATTTGTTTTCCTATAGCATCAGGCTTCTGTCTTCTGTTCTTAGCCTCTCTATAAATAATACGATTCAACCGCCGGGAAAGTTTCACTCTGACAAAAAAATCAGATTTTTAAAATCATCTGCTCGATAATCGAGAATGCTTTTTCTACCAGCTCACAAACCCGTCCCCGTCGATCCGCACGCCCTCGGAAATGCCGCGCATATAGGCGAGCACCCGCTCCTTCTCCGCGCCCTGTAAGAGCGTGGTACGGCATCCGCTCTGCAGGCAGGGAACAAACTGATAACTCACGATTCCCGTCTCGTCGATCACCACTTCCACCATGCCGGTGTCCAGTGTCTTTGAGTTGAACCAGAAATTGCCCAGACTGTAAATCACGGGCACGCCCTGAATCACGCCGATGGGCTGCAGACAGTGTGGATGGTCCCCGATCACCAGATCCGCCCCCGCCGCGACAAGCTCCGGCGCCTGTTTTAGCTGCGCCCAGTCAAGCTCCGCCTGATTTTCCGTCCCCCAGTGTATGTAAGCCACCACGAAATCGCTGTTTTTTGCCGCCTCACGAACGGTCTCCATGAGCTTTTCCCCGTTCCAGCAGCGGAACACGCCGGGAGAAGTCTCCGTCGCCTCCTTCGTGTCCGGCGTGTCGAGCCGCTCGATCTGGGTCGCCGACACAAAGGCAATCTTGATATCCCCCACAATATAGTAGACCGGCTTTCTCGCCTCGCTGATATCGCGCCCCGCACCCACGTATGGGATTCCCGTCTCACGCAGGGTAGTAAGTGTATCCTCCAGAGCATCCGGTCCGTAGTCGTAGGCGTGGTTGTTCGCCAGCGATACGATATCTACCCCAAGATCCGTCAAGTATGCCGCCGTCTCCGGTCTGGCACGGAACGTAAACTGTTTCTCCTCGAGAGGCGTCCCCCTGTTGGAGTAGGCGAACTCATTGTTTAACATCATGATATCCGCCGCCTGCATCCGCTCCATGACCTCGGGCATAATCCCCTGCGAGATATCACCGCTTGCGCGAACCGTGCCCGTGATGGCATAGTGGTCGTCAAACAGAACATCCCCCGCAAAGGTCATAGTCACCCTTCCGGCTTCGGCGGGCTCCACCACATAGATGTTATTCTCCTCCATATATGCCGGGTCATCCAGCTCCTCCTGATATTTGGAGACCGCTTCCGGCTCTTCCTCCGGCGCGGCAGGCTCCGTCCCTTCTCCGACACTCGTGTCATTTTCTTCCGTCTCCGCACGGTCGGTTTCCGGCGTCTCCTTTTCATAATCCGACCGGACCTCATCCGACGGCTTCGTCTTCACCGGCGCCATAATCCACTGATGCGCCGCCAACGCCAGAACGCCCAGCGCCACCGCCGCCGTCAGGGTAATCAAAAAGGGCAGGAAAAAGCTTCTGTGAAACCTTATTCTCTTTTTCTTTGTCTTTTTTCGCGATCTTTTCTTAGCCATGCGACCATTATATCATTAAACAGTCTCTATCGCAAAGTTTTCACTTTATTCCCATTCTTTTACCACATCGCCGTTTCTCAGTTCCTGATCGCAGTCCGTCACAATCTTCATGTCGTCCGACATTAACTCGTCCGCCACCGCCGCATACTCCTCGTTCTGTTCAAGGAGACGCACGGTCAGACTCCTGACGCTCAGCTCCGTGCCGAGGATCCCCTCCTTCTCTTCCAGAATATAGACCGCGTTGCTGCCGTCGTTGTGAAGCGCCCTGACCGGCACTACAAAGTCGTAGATTTCCGAGGTGGTATCAAGCTCCATAACGCCCTCGGTGCGCCCGAGCGCCACGCCCGGTTCCAGACGGATCGTCACGGTGTAACTGCCGTTTTCCTGCACGATGGAATCGATCGTCTCGGAGGTTTCCTCGGCGCTTCCCGGAAATGTAAGTCTGACCGTGTCCCCCGTATGCACCATGCCTTTCTGCTCTTGGCTGATCACCGTGCGGAATATCCTGCTGCCCGTATCGTCGGCATATCGGAGAACCGCGTCCGTTCCCATCCGCATACCGGACTGCATCATCACATCCAGCACGTCGCCCGCGCTCTTGGCCGTCACCTTACCCTCGTTCTGGGAGAGCGCCGTCAGAAACGCGATCCGCTCCTGTCTGTCCCGCACCTGACTGACGCCGGACACCCCCAGATCCAGCCCGCTCTCCGCCGCGCTCTGGGCGCGTCTGGCATCCTCTATATTTCGATCCGCCTGCCTTAAAACCTTCTCCTTCTCAATCTGCATATCCTCAATCGCACGCTTTTTCTCCGCAATCTCCCGGTCAAGCCGCAGCCGTTCATCCGCCCACGCGATCCAGATCTCATCCGCGGCGTCCTCCTTGGGGATGCGGAACATGTGTGTGTCCAGATCCTCCAACACTTCCTCCAGCTTTTTTGTATCCTCTGCGATTTTTCTGTCAAGTTCTATGACAGTTGTGTCATAATCTTCCTGCGCCCGGACAGCGTCCGTCGCCGCGTCCCGCCGCTTTGCCTGTTCCTGATTCTGCCATGCCTGCTCCTGCGCCTCAAGCTCTGCAAGCTGCGCGAGCACATCCTCCATATCCACCTCGTAAAGAACTGTTCCCGCCTCGATCCGGTCGCCCGCCGCCACGCATACCTCTTTTACGAGCAGACCGTCCAGCCCGATCACCGCTTGGGAGTTGACCACCTCCACCGTACCCTCCGCCACGATCTTATGACGGATGGACGCCGCCGTGGGACTGCTCCACCTGACCCTCGGCATCCGGCTCACGTAGACCATTCGTGACACATATGTCATAATTAGCATAGCCGCCATAAAAAGGGCAAACCCCCGCCACAGTTTTTTCTTCGATTCCATTCTGACCCTACCCTTTCACTCCTATATACGCGATTCCCTCCTCCAGCGCGTCCTGCCCAAGCGCAAAGACAAACAGCGCGGGGATCAGCGCCATCACCGCCACCGCGAAGGCAAATCCCGCCTGCTCGATCGTGATCTGCGGCAGATAGAGGGACAGGGGCCATGCCGCCTTTTCCTCCAAAAACGCCATAGGCTGCTCCACCAGATTCCAGTATTCGAGAAAGCTCAAGACCATCGCCGCCTGTATGCCCATCCGCCCGAGAGGCAGACCAATGTAGAAAAATATCTGCAGTTCCCCCGCGCCGTCCAGTCTGGCGGCTTCCAGAATTTCCGCGTCAATCTGGGTAAATCCCCGGTACATGATAAACACGGGAAAGGTGGAAAAGACTGCCGGAAGGATCACCGCCGCGGGATGATTGTACAAGTGCAGCTCCTGCAATACAATATACTGCGGCAGAAGCATCACCTGAAAGGGCAGAAGCATGAGCACCACATACAGCCCGAACAGGAAATCCCTGCCCCGAAAACGAAAGGCGGCAAATGCCCACGCCGAAGGCAGCCCCACAACAAGCTGCCCCAGAAGGATCGCCGCCGACATTCCCACCGTATTCCAGAAAAGCCGGTAAAACGCGGGCGACTCGATGAGCAGTCTGTAAAAGTGATCGATGGTCGGATAGAGAGGAATCAGATGCCACACCGCAAAGCCCTTACCCTCCCCCAGTATCGGCGACAGAATCCGCTTCATCTCCGTGCCGTCCATCAGTGAGCCGCCGGGAATCATGAGAAGGGGCGCGCAGACGAAAGCCGCCGCCAGCACACAGACTGCCGCGGCGAGCCATGCCATTTTCTTTTTCCGCCATCTGCCGTACCCCCGTGCCGCCCATGCCGGGGCTGTTATATCCCATTTTTTTCCATCCAAATTCTCATTTTCTCCTTGCGCTATCTGTTTCTCTCCAAACATACTTCCACTTTCCGTTACTCCAGTCTCTTCTGTAACAATAGGCACACCGCCAGCAGCACAAGCGACAAGATCACCGTCAGCGCCGCCATCCTGTCAAACTCCAGTTTCAGATACCAGTTCTGCAGAAGGTGCTGCAAAAAATAAATGCGCTCCTGCGGGTAACTGCCCGCCACCATCCAGGCCTCCCTATAGCTCTTGAAAATCTGCAGTACGGAAAGCATCCCTATGGTAAAGAAGCTTCCGGAAAGCCCCGGTCTGATGATGTAATGCCAGCTCTGCCATCTGTTCGCGCCGTCCACCTGTGCCGCCTCCTCCACTTCCTTCGGCAGCGCCGCAAGACCCGCCAGCCAGAGAATGACCATATACCCCGTGTTTTTCCACAGGAAGCTGCAAACCACCACCACCAGCGCCCACTCGGTATTGAGATAGTCGATGGCGGTAAAGTCGGGGAGCGCCGTTATTTTTTCCGACACATATGTCAGTATTCCGTTGATGACGCCCTGCCTGTCAATCAGAATCTGCATCGTCAACACCATGACCGCCGCCGGCACCGCCATAGGCAGAAGCATTGCCGACACCAGCCTGCGGCGCAATACAAGGTTTCGCAAAAGCAGCGACAGAAACAGGCTGATTCCCATCAGAAGCGGCACGCCCGCCGCCATGTACAGAAGCGTATTTCGCGCGGCAAGCACAAAGGCGCCGTTTGCAAACACCGCGCGGTAATTGTCCGTCCCCACGAAAGCGTTGTTGCCGGATTTAAGGAACGAGCGCCGCACCACCTCCAAAAAGGGGAGCAGGTAAAAAATCATAACCCCCGAAAGTCCCGGCAGCAGAAACAAAAGCCGCCTACTCTTCCATCGCGATCGCCGTCTTCCTCTCAACTTCCCTCGCTCCCTCCTCCGGCGTCAGCTCCCCGTCAAGCACCCGGACGCCGACTTCCCTGACTGTCTCTTCCAGAAACGTGCCTTTTCTGTAACAGTGGTCGGACTCTTCCATCCTGTCAAACAGCCACTGGCGTTCTTCCTCCGTGGGCCAGAACATCTCCTTGTACACCACTTCAATCTCCTGTTTCGTCCACCCCTTGACCTCGGCAAAGGCACGATTATTGAAGTCCAGAAGGGAGACAAGAGAATCCTTCCGAATCGGCAGTCCGCCGTCGAAATGCCCTTCCAACCACCATTTCTGCATCATGGTGTCCGACAATAACAGTTCCATAAACATTTCACCGAGTTCCGGCTCTTTTGCCTGCTCACACAACCCGACAATGGTCCTCGCCCGGTATACATTTCCCGCCTGGCCTGTCAGCCTCCCGTAAGCAACCTCATCTTCCAGCTCTTTATAGGGGGAATAACCGTTGCGGTAATTCTCCATTCGCGTGTGCAGATTCGTCATCCCGTACCACGCGTTTTTCATGTAGCCGAGGGCGATCCACGTCTCCCCGATATTGTAGATGTCCTCATACTGCGTGAACATGATATTGGACAGATCCGCCTCCTCATCCGCCACATCCTGCTGCCACTTACGCCTCTGCTCCCCGCTCATTCCCGCGCTGTCCAGCTCCCACAGCCTCTTTGCCGTCCGATAGAATGCCGTCAGGCTCTCCGTATCCGGACTGCCGTCCTCCTTCGTCCACGCCGGCAGGCAGAGCGGAATCATCAGGTTAAACAGATTGCTCTGATAGGGCGTATCGATCAGCGGTCCCTCCGGGTGCTCCGCCCTCGCAAACTCCGCTCCCGCCGCCAGTTCGTCCAGTCCCTGCATGTCACCCACGTATTTCTTTTCCCCGTAATACAGCGGCAGTTCCACCGTCATCGGCACGCCGTATATTTTCTCTTCCTCCGTCATGCGCATACCTTCCACAATGCTTTGGTACAGGACGCCCTCCTCCTCGTAGGGCGCAAGGAGCGCATCCAGTTCCCTCAGCACGCCCTTATCCGCATACCGTTCCATATCCATGTCATCCAGTATGATCACATCCGGCACTTCTCCGGCAAGTATCCTCGTATTCAGGTTTTTCAGCGCGTCCTCCCTGCTGACCGCATTGTCGCCGTCCATCCCCGTCTCATACCTGACCAGCACATCCGGGTGCTCCTTCTGAAACAGACGCCCCGCGTAGCGGACACGCCCGTTCTCTCTCAGGCTGTAGACCGCAAGCTCCTTGGACGGCTTCATCGGCAGCGTCTCGTCATAGTACAGCTCCGCCATGTAATTGCCGCTGAAATAGACCCGGAACTCCCCGTCAGGCAAAATCTGCAGCGCGTAGGGATTATACTGGCTGTCCCCTAGCGCAGTCATCTGCCCGTCCGCGATCTGCTCGATCACCGAACCGCCCCACACATAGCGGTACAGCCCGGTACGACAGGCGAGATAGAGCACCTCTGAGCCGCCCTCCTGCGTCTCCTCCGCCGTCTGCTCCCCCACCGCCAGCGCGATACGCCCGTTCTGATGGGACGTTACAAACTCGTTCAGTACCGTGTTGTCAGAGAGCGGCTTTTCCCCCGCCATGTCATAGAGATACGCTTTCTCTTTGTCCACGGCAAGCATGGTGTCGCCCACAAAGGCAAATTCCCGCACCTGCTCCCCGGTGGCAAACAGGCTCTCCGTCTCCCCGCTCTCTACGTTGATGCGGTACACACAGGAGCTGGACGCGGCGTAGACTCTCCCGTCCGGCGCAAAGGCAAATCTTTCCAGATTCGTCGCTTTTTTGTAATCCGTCCCGCGAAGGTCAAGCGGCTGCCTGTCCCCGTCCTCGCTCACATAGTAGTACAGATAACGGTTATCCCCCTCGGCGGCATATGCCTCGTACTCCTCATCCGAATAAAACATGGGCGTATAGCCGAAAATCACCGCGCCCGCATCCGAAACGCCATAGGAAAACTTGACGTGGATATTGGCATTCTTTTCCCATCCCCATTTCTCCCTGCTGACCGTGCCGTCCGCCGCCACGTGGGTTAAGTCCACGTCATTTCCGAAAAGATAATAACCTCCGTCCGCACAGGGATGCATATATTCGTACCCCGCGCCGGGCAGCTTTACCTCCCTGTCCGCATACCGTCCCATAGAAATTTCTGCCTCCTCGCCGCCCCCGCAGCCAAAGAGCGCCGCGCACATGGCGCAAAGGAGCATGAGCGCGGCATACCCAAACCCTCCTGTTTTATTTCCGGTTTTGTTTCTTGTTTTGTTTCCGGATTTTTGCTGAAATATTCTGTCCAATCTCATATTCAGACCTCTCCTACTCCTCCATAGCGATCGCCATTTTCCTCTCCACTTCTTTCGCCCCTTCCTCCGGGGTCAGTTCTCCCTCAAGCACCCTGACACCGACCTCCATCGCACATTCCTCCAGCATTGTTCCCGGGCGGTAGCAGCAGGACGCGTCCTCCATCATCTGATAGAGCCATTGTTTTTCTTCTTCTGTGGGCCAGAAATTCGGATGATTGACACCTGTTGGGTCCTTAAATCCCATGGTCTGTCCGAACTCTATGTTGTCGATATCCAGAATGTCGCCCAGAGAATCCTTCCGTATCGTAAGTCCGCTATGATTCCTCGGTTTATCCAGCCACCACTTTCTCATCATCGAATCGGAGAGCAAAAGATTCATGTATGCTTCGGCAAGCTCCGGCTCTTTTCCCTGCTCGCACAGCCCCACGATGGTCCTCGCCCAGTAGACATTGTCCGCTTGCCCCGCATATGCGTCATACGCCACCGCATCCTCCAGTTCCTTCTCCTGCCAGTCTGCCGCCATATTCGCCTTGGTCACATGAATACCTGTCATGCCGACCTGCGGGGTCATCAGGAAACCGAGCTGCAGCCATGTCTCGCCGAAGTTCTGCTGGACAGCGTACTGGAAATTAAATCCAATATCCGCCATGTCCATATCCTCGGGTGCATACCATTCCATATTGTTTTTCTGCCACGCTTCGCGCCCCGCATCGTCAAATCCGGCGCAGTCTATCTCCCACATCCTGCGCACCGCCTGATAATACGCCGTCAGCTTTTCCACATCCAGACTGCCGTCCTCCCCGGTCCATGCGGGAAGGCAGACCGGCATTGTCTGTAGCAGGACATCCTTAGGATAAGGCGTATAGAGAATCGGTCCTTCCGGGTGTTTCTGCCTCGCCAGTTCCATCCCCGCAACGATATCCTCAAGACTCTCCTCACCGTCCAAATACATCTCCTCGCCAAGCCAGAGCGGAAGATAGACCATCATCGGAACACAGTAGATTTTTTCCTTGTCCGTCATCCGCATCCCCTCGACGATATTCCGGTACAGAATTCCGTCGTCCAGATAGGGCTGTAAGATACCGTCCAATTCTTTCAGCACCCCCTTGTCGGCATATTGCTCGATATCCATATCATCCAGCATGATCACGTCCGGCGCTTCCCCTGCCAGCAGGCGCGTGTTCAGATTTTTCAACGCATCCTCTTTACTGAACGCGTTGTCCCCATCCATCCCCGTCTCGTACCGTACCAACACATCTGGGTGCTCCTTTTGGAACAGTTGTCCCGCGTAGCGGATCCATCCGCTTTCCTCCAGACTGTACACTGTCAATTCCCTGGAAGGTCTGGCGGGCAGCGTCTCGTCGTAGTACATCTCCGCCATATAATTGCCGCCAAACAGGACGCGAAACTCCCCGTTGTCAAGCACCTGCAGCGCAAGCAGATCCCTCTGGGTATCCCCCAGCGCCGTCATCTGCCCGTCCGCAATCTGCTCAATCACTGAGCCGCCCAATATATAGCGGTAAAGCCCGGTTCGGCAAGCCATGTACAAAATATGCGCATTCCCGCTGTCATCTCCCGCATTCGTACCGGATATGTCCGCTTTTCCGCCAACCGCTGCCCCTGCGCCGTCCTCCGCGTTATCCTCCATGAGTTTTACATTGCTGCCCCTGTCCGATACCGCCATCACAAGCCCGCTGGTACTGTGGCTTTTAAGAAACTCATCCAGCACACCGCTGCCGTCAAGCAGCCTCTCCTCTGTCAAATCATAGAAATAAGCCTTTTCTCCATCCGCCGCCAACATCACTCCATCCGCAAAGACGATGGACTTCACCTGCCTGGACGTGGCAAACAAACCATCCGTCTCGCCGCTCTCCACATCAATCCGATACATCCGATCCGCGGACGCCGCGTACAGTTCGCCCTCGGGTGAAAAGGCAAACGTATTCAGATTTGTCCCCTTCTGATATCCCTCACCATGCGGTTCCAGCGCCTGTTTCTGCCCCTTTTCATCCACATAATAGTACAGATAGCGGATGTCCCCGGAAAGCCAGAGCGCCTCCAGCTCCTCATCATTCCAGAAGTTGGGCGTGTAGGCAAAGACAGCCGCCCCATTATCCGCGACTCCCACCTCGTACTTGACATGGATGTTGGCATTCTTCTCCCAGCTCCGGTCTTTTCCCTTACTCCCGCCCTGCGCGTCCACATAGGTCAGCTCCGTATCCAAACCGTACAGATAGTAACTCCCGTCCGGGCACGGATGCATATAGTCGAAAGTCCCCGGCGGCAGCTTCACCTCCCTGTCCGCATAGCGTCCCATAGGAATTTCTTCCTCCTGACTGCCGCCGCAGCCGGAGAACGCCGCGCACATAACACAGACCATTATAAATAACAGTACACGTACTTTTTTCTTCATATGCCGCCCCCGTATCGTTATCTTCCCTGTCATTGCGAAACGCATCAACACCCTTAAATACGTTTCGCATCACTTAATTGTATTATAATAAAATTTCCTTCTAAATATCTTCTAAGCAGTTTCTAAGAAATCTCGAATTTTAGAATTTATTTAAAGAATAAATGTGGTAAACTGTTCACGAAAGCATTGCAAAAAGAGGAACGCGAAATGAATATTCTGATCATCGAAGACGACAAAGATTTATGCCACGCCGTGTCATGGCAGCTGCAGCAGGAAGGGCACCGCGTGGACTGCTGCCACGACGGCGGCGAGGCTGTTCTCTATATCAGACAGGGTATCTACGACCTGATCCTGTTGGACTGTATGCTGCCCGGCGAAGACGGACTGCACATTCTGCGAAGCATGCGCGCTGCTGGAAATCTCACCCCCGTTATCATCCTCTCCGCCCTCGGCGAAGTGAACGACAGAGTGACGGGGCTCAACGCGGGCGCGGACGACTATCTGGTAAAGCCCTTCGCCTACTCAGAGCTCGCCGCCAGAATCGCCTCCCTGTTCCGCCGCAAAAACGCTTTTGAGGGAAGTGCCCTCACCTTCGGCGACCTCTCTCTGGACAGCGCGGAGAACAGCCTCATCTGCGGGGATAAAAAATGTGCGCTCTCCCAGACAGAAAGCGAACTGATGCGCCAGCTTCTGCAAGCAGACGGCAGGACAACCGACCGTACCGTGCTGCTGCACAAAGTATGGGGGCTGGACACCTCCGTGGAGAACAGCAATCTGGACAACTATATTTATTTTCTGCGCAAACGTCTGAAAACTTTAGACAGCCGCGTCACCATCGTCAACCGGCGCGGACACGGTTACCATCTGGAATACCACGACAAAGAATAGAGGAGCTTTTATGTATCAGGATGTACGGCTTCGGCTGACCAAACTTTTTACCGCGGTTCTATCCGTTCTTCTGGCTGTGCTGCTCGGCGTCTGTTTTTATTTTTCCGCAAGGCAGCAGTTTTCCCTGCAGTTATCCTCCTTTACGAGCCAATCCTACACCGTGTCCGAATCCATCAGCGAGCAGACGGTTCTCACCTCCCGCTGGCTTGCCGCGCACGAAGAAAACGCGGGATTTCGCATCTATCTGTGGGACAATGGAACAGAGCTGTTCCACAACAGCGACCACGCCAGCCGGATCCTCCCCGAATACGCCCACTATCTCTCCGAGCCGACCGCCGGGCACACCCTGCAGCCGCAGGAAAAAACGAACGGCGTCTCGATCGGCAGACACGGCATCCTGCCCGAAGTTCTCTGCTATCAAAAGCAGCTTGTAAAAAATGACAGCATCCTGCAAATCCTTTTTTTACAGTCGCTAAAGCCACTTTACGCCCGTGTCGGAAGCAGCCTGCTTCTCTACCTTGCCCTGTTTCTTGTCTCCCTCTGCCTCCTCGCTCTCTTCTGCTGGTATTTTACGGGACGGCTTTTGCAGCCTCTGCTCGCTTCCCAAGAAAGCCAGAACCGCTTTATCTCCAGCGTTTCCCACGAACTGCGCACACCGCTTGCCGTCATCCTCTCCAACGCCTCCGCCTGTGAAAAGGCGTCCCCCGCAGAACAAAAGTCCTTTTTTCAAGTGATTGCAAGGGAGGGCGCGCAGATGTCCGACATGCTCGAGCAGCTCCTCACCCTCTCCCGCGCGGACAGCCACGGGCTGGTTCTTGGCATCGAGGAGACGGATTTGCAGACGCTTCTCCTCGAAACCTACGAAAACTTCCTTCCGCTCGCCGCCGACAACGGGCACCTGCTCTCCATCCGTCTGCCGGAATCAGAGCTGCCGCTTTGCCCCTGCGATTCCGGCAGAATACGACAAGTGTGTCATATTCTCCTCCATAACGCCCTGTCTTACACGCCCGGCGGGAGCACGGTGCTCCTCTTTATCGCCGAGGGCTCTTACGAAAAAGAAATTGCAATCGGCGTGCAGGACAACGGCAGCGGCATTCCCGACGAAGAGAAGGAGAAAATTTTCGACCGCTTCTACCGCGTCAAATCCAATTCCGCCAACGCCGGAACTGAAAAAGGGCACCACGGTCTGGGGCTCGCGGTGGCGAAAGAGATTGCCGCCGCACACAAAGGCACGCTCACCGTCTCCGACGCGCCGGAGGGCGGCGCGCTGTTTCTCATGACCCTGCCTGTCTGCGGCTCCTTCTGACTCTGCTTATGCGCGCAAGAAGAGCGGCGCGCCGCAGCACACCGCTCTCCGATTTTCAATAATTACAACTCAAACCTGTGCGGAGAATGCCGCTTTTCAGGCATTCTCCTGAGTGAAACGGAGTTGCGAAGCAACTCCTAGAACTTCTTAGCGAAGCAGCCTCTGCTGCTGAGCTTTAGAAGTTCTTTTCACTCTAATATTTTGCTACATTCACCTTCACACCGGGACCCATAGTGGTTGCCAACGTAATGCTTCTGAGATACTGTCCCTTAAGCGCCGCGGGCTTTGCCTTGACAATCGCCTCCATCAGCGCGTCAAAGTTCTCCTGAAGCTTCGCCTCCTCAAAAGAGGTCTTTCCAACGGGTACATGGATGATGTTCGCCTTATCAAGTCTGTACTCGATCTTACCTGCCTTGATATCGCTGATTGCCTTCGCCACATCCATAGTAACCGTGCCAGCCTTCGGGTTGGGCATCAGACCTTTCGGACCGAGCACCTTACCGAGACGACCTACAACGCCCATCATGTCGGGGGTTGCCACTACCACGTCAAAGTCGAGCCATCCTTCGTTCTGGATCTTGGGGATCAGCTCCTCGCCGCCTACATGGTCAGCGCCCGCTGCCTCCGCCTCGTTCACCTTGTCTCCCTTGGCAAATACCAGCACACGAACAGTCTTACCTGTTCCGTTAGGCAGTACCACCGCGCCACGAATCTGCTGCTCCGCGTGACGACCGTCACATCCGGTTCTGATATGAACCTCTACCGTCTCGTCAAATTTTGCTGTTGCTGTCTTTTTCACTAAGGCAATCGCCTCGGCTGTGTCGTACTGCATGGAACGATCTACCAGCTTAGCCGCCTCCTGATATTTTTTACCGTGTTTCATCTCGAACCCTCCATTACTCTTCTACTGTGATACCCATACTTCTCGCAGTACCGGCGATCATGCTCATCGCTGCCTCAACGCTCGCCGCGTTCAGATCAGGCATCTTCATCTCCGCGATCTCCTGAAGCTTAGCCTTGGAGATGGTCGCCACCTTCGCCTTATTGGGCGTAGCGGAACCGGATTTGATGTTACATGCCTTCTTTAAAAGTACCGCAGCGGGAGGAGTCTTCGTGATAAAACTAAAGCTTCTGTCTGCATACACTGTGATAACAACCGGGATGATCACATCACCCTTGTCGGCTGTCCTTGCGTTGAACTGTTTTGTAAATTCAACGATGTTTACCCCATGCTGACCGAGTGCAGGACCAACCGGGGGCGCTGGTGTTGCTTTACCAGCAGGGATCTGTAACTTGATATATCCTTCTACTTTCTTTGCCATTTCGGCACCTCCTATAATATTGTGGTTCGGACGCCTCTCGGCTCCCACCTATTTAAACCGCCCGAAAGCGGGTTAAATATCTACCGCATACTACGAACTTCCGCAAAGCTGATCTCCACGGGAGTCTCTCTTCCAAACAGCTCCACATTGATCGTGGCAGTCTGTTTGCCATAGTCGATTCTCTGCACAACGCCTACGGTATCCTTCCAGACGCCTGCAACTACCGCGATAGTGTCGCCCTCCGCGAAATCGACGCTCATATTTTCCACCTTGATGCCGAGAGGCTTCATCTCCGCTTCCGTGAGCGGCACCGGCTTGCTCCCCGGTCCCACGAAACCCGTCACACCTCTGGTGTTTCTCACGACATACCATGTGTCGTCATTCATAATCATATTAATCAAAACATACCCGGGGAACATCTTTTTCTGAACGGTCTTGCGCGCGCCGTTTTTCAGCTCCGTGACGTCCTGCATAGGCACTCTGACCTCCAGAATCTCTTCCTCCAGATGTCTGTTCTCGATCGTTTTCTCTATGTTGGCTTTTACCTTATTCTCATATCCGGAATAAGTATGCACAACATACCAATTCGCCTCTGCCATACGGACCCTCCCTGTCTTGCCAAAAATGAAGAAACTGTCTTAAAATTTCAGTGTAGTAATGAAATCCACGCCGTACTGCAGACCAAAATCCAATATTGTGATAATCGCCCCTACCACAAGGGAAATCACAACGACTGCAACAGACTGTTTCAGGAGGGAATCCTTATCGGGCCAGCTGATCTTTTTAAACTCAGCCTTCACGCCGTCAAAAAATTTGACTGCTTTCTTATCTTTTTTCGCAGAATCTGCCATAGCTCAATATCTCCTTTTTCAAACGACGAGCGTTTACTTCGTCTCCTTATGCAGAGTATGCTTCCTGCAGAATCTGCAATACTTCTTGATTTCCATCCTGTCGGGATGCGTCTTCTTATCCTTTGTCGTATTGTAGTTACGCTGTTTACATTCCGTACATGCCAATGTGATTCTTGTGCGCATATCTTGCCACCTCCACCTGTATTAAGATTCGTTTGATCTTATATCTTTCTCTCATTTTTTGAGCATAAAAAAAAGACCTTATTCTCTTCTCGCTCACACAATATATCATACGGCGTGCTTTAAGTCAACCGCTTTTTTGTAATTTTTCCCTAAATCTCTCACTTTTTTCATAAACCCCCTTAACGAAATGCCATCTTCATACGATATATATAATAATTACGGAAATACTTGCATTCTTCGTGAAAAAAGTGGTAAAATGGAGACACCAATATAATAATTAGGTAGGAACGCCCACAAAAGATACCTTGCAGGCTACGGAGAGCCGCAGGAGGTATCTGTTATGCTTTCACGGAAGAAAGGAGGGCTCATGGCTTACAACACCATTCACAATTTAAACAACGTCTATAATTTCTATATGACGACCTATGCGCCGAAGTCGAGCACGCCTTATGACACCCATAAGAAGAGCGAGCTTCGCAGCGTATATAATTCGATTGTCAAGATGAACAAGGAATCGCCGTTGTTCATTCTCGACACCAGTAAGGAATCCCGGGAATTTGCAGTAGGCATAAAGGAAAATGCCAGAGAGCTTCGCAATACCATTGCGTCTCTCGGCGGTCTCGACGAGGAAGAGCTGCTGAACAAAAAAGTAGCTTATTCCAGCAACGAAGAAATCGCCACCGCAAAGTATATCGGCTCTAAAAAGCCGGACGACGACTTCCCCTCCTATGAGGTTGAAGTGCAGAGTCTCGCTACGTCGCAGATCAATCTGGGAAAATTCCTTCCCGCTGACGAACCTGCCGCTCTTGCTCCCAACACCTACTCTTTCGACGTAGGGATCGAAGATTTGAGCTACGAGTTCCAGTTCAGCATCAAGGCAAGCGACACGAACAGGGATGTGCAGGCTCGCCTTTCCCGGCTGATTACCAACGCAAACATCGGCATGTCGGCACAGGTCATTGACGACGAAAACGGCGGCAGCGCACTGCGGATGGAATCGGACGCCACCGGACTAAAGGAAGGCAAGAAGATGCAGTTCCACATTTCCGACCAGCGCACCAGCAAGACGGCGGGCGTGGTGGATTATCTGGGACTCGACTATATCGCATCCCCGGCGGCGAACGCCTCGTTTCTTGTAAACGGGGAGGAGCGCTCTTCCACCAACAACCACTACACCTTGGACCACACCTACGAGTTACAGTTCAAGGGCGTGAGCAGCGAGGAGGGCGAAACCGCTTCGATCGGCATCAAGACGGATGTGGAATCTCTCGCCGAGAATATCAATACGCTTGTAAGAGGATATAACTCTTTCCTGCAGGCGGTTTCCGAGTACAGCGGCGTACAGCCTAAGAGCGACCGTCTCTTCCATGAGATGAGCAGCGTGGCGAGAGTATATGCGAAGGGGCTCACCTCCGCGGGACTGAATCTGAATCTGGACGGCACTCTGGAGGTGGATAATAACGTACTCCGCCAGAAGGCAACGAGCGACGACGCTAAGGAAGCGTTCTCCTCCATGAAAGGCTTCACGAACTCCATCCTTCGCAAGTCGAATCAGGTTTCTTTGGACCCGATGCACTATGTCAATAACGTGATCGTGGCTTACAAGAATCCGGGGAAGAATTTCGCAAGCCCCTATATCACGAGTGCGTATAGTGGGATGATGTTCAATAGTTATTGCTAAAGAAAACAAGTGGGGAAAATCTTCCCTACTTGTTTTTTACTCTTTGATTCTGTCAATGTCTGCCATATTCACACCTAAACTGCTAAGCAACGCTTTTAAAGAAGTATATTTTTCTTTTAACTCAGCATAATGTTTCGGTGGCGTTTTCTTTACGAGCTAATAACATGTACCTCTGTACATCTCTAAAGTCTTCAATTCCTCTCTGGATAATTTCTCCGTTGTTCACTTCTTCCATTATCGTCATATGCCACCGCCTTCTTATCACATTCCCATTCCAATACAGTATCTGTGCGTCATGACAGGGTAAGATGCCGTTCCGAAGCACTGTTTGAGCACCGAGCTCACGAAGTGAGGTGGGTGCGAGTTTGCGCAGGAGCAGCAGCTTACCCTGTCATGACGCACTCTATTTGCTACAGCGGAATATTCCCGTGTTTCTTCTTGGGATTCTCCGCCTGCTTGTTTTTGAGTCCTCTCAGCGCTTTCAGAAGCGCATCCCTCGTCTCCTCGGGTTTGATGACCTCGTTGACGTAGCCTCTGGACGCGGCAACGTAGGGATTTAGGAACCTATCCTCGTACTCCTGCTTGCACTGGGCGCGCATTGCCTCGGGGTCAGCCGCCGCCTTGATCTTTCTCTTGAAGGCGATGTTGACCGCGCCGTCCGCCCCCATCACGGCGATCTCAGCGATGGGCCACGCGTAGACAATATCCGCGCCCATCTCCTTAGAGTTCATGGCAATATATGCGCCGCCATATGCTTTGCGCATAATCAGCGAAATCTTCGGCACGGTTGCCTCCGAGTAGGCATAGAGTATCTTCGCGCCGTGGCGGATGATACCGTTGTGCTCCTGCGCCGTTCCGGGCAGGAATGCGGGCACGTCGATCAGCGTGACGAGCGGTATGTTAAAGCAGTCGCAGAAGCGGATAAACCGCGCTATCTTATCGGACGCGTGGTAATCGAGGGAACCGCCCATAGAGTTCGGCTGATTCGCCACAATGCCGACAACCTTACCCTCCATGCGGCACCATCCCACTACCGCGTTGGTCGCGAACTCCTTCTGCACCTCGAAAAAACTTCCCTCATCCACGATACAGTCGATCACTTCCTTCACGTCATAGGCGTGACGGGAATTATCCGGCACGATATCCTTGAGTTTCGCCGCCTTTGCTTTCAGGGCGTTGTCCTGTCTCACACTCTCGCCCCTGCCGAAAACTCTCCCCACACGGGAAGGTATACTCTGCCGCTCCGGCGTATTCACCACGGGAGGTTTCTCCGTCCAGTTGCTCGGCAGATAGGAAAGCAGCTTTCTCACGCCCATCAGGCACTCGTTTTCCGTGTCGTAGGTAAAGTGTGACACGCCGCTCTTCTTCGCGTGCACTTCCGCGCCCCCCAGTTCCTCCACCGAAACTTCCTCGTTGATGACCGTCTTCACCACGTTCGGTCCGGTGATAAACATCTTCGAGATGTCCTTCACCATAAAGATAAAGTCACAGATGGCGGGCGCATAGCAGGCGCCGCCGGAGCAGGGTCCGAGTATCACCGCGATCTGCGGGATCACGCCGGACGCTTTCGTATGCCGTAAGAACATGCCGCTGTAGCCGCTCAGGGAGGAAATTCCCTCCTCGATTCTCGCGCCGCCGCTGTCGTTTATACAGATCAGGGGCGCCTTCATCTCCATCGCCATGTCCTGAATGCGGCAGATTTTAAAGGAGTGATACTCGCCGAGCGTACCGCCAATCACCGTAAAGTCCTCACTCGCCACGAACACCTGTCTGCCGTCGATCTCACCGTACCCCGTCACCACGCCGTCGCCGGGCACGCGTCTCTTATCCAGATCAAAATCATCGATACGGGACTCCAAAAAGCCGTCCACCTCCACAAAGGTGCCGGGGTCAAGCAGCATCTCGATCCGCTCCCTCGCCGTCAGTTTGCCGTTAGCGTGCTGTTTGTCAATTTTGCTCTGACCGCCGCCAAGCAAAGCTCTCTCTCTTCTCCTGTCCAGTTCCCTGTTCGCTTCATTCCAATTCATAGGGCGCCTCCGTTTTATTTGAGCTTCTAATACTTTGATATTCAAACTATCAAGGAATATTATAGGCAGAGTACCGTTTCTTGTCAATACTCTGCCTGTATAAAAATTAACTTCTTTTTGCGAATGGCGCGTGCTGAGCTATTCTTCTTTTTCCGCCGCCTCAAGTGCCTGCGCGATCACCTTGTCCATGTCATAATAGCGGTACTGCCCAAGCCGCCCGCCAAACATGACGTACGGCTTCGTCTTCGCAAGCTCCGTATACTTCTCCATCAGCTTTTCGTTTTTCTCGTCGTTGATCGGATAGTAGGGTTCCTCCCCATCTTTCCAGACAGCCGGATACTCTCTGGTGATCACCGTGCCGGGCTGTGTACCGAACTCGAAATGCTTGTGCTCGATGATTCTCGTATAGGGGATTTCGCGTTCCGTGTAGTTCACCACCGCGTTGCCCTGATAATTATCGCAGTCAGGAAGCGTCTCCGTCTCAAACCGCAGGGAACGGTATTCCAGATGCCCCAGCGCGAAATCAAAAAACTCGTCGATCATTCCCGTGTACAGCACCTTATCATAAGTATTGCCGTCCCGGTCCGTCACACAAAGCCTGCCGTCCCGCTCCTCCTCCGTCACAAACTCCCGGTAGGATACGCCCGTAGTCACCTCAATGCCCTCCAGCATTTTCTCTACCATTACGGTATAGCCGCCCACGGGAATCCCCTGATACCGGTCATTGAAATAATTATTATCATAGGTAAAACGGAGAGGCAGCCTCCTGATGATAAAGGCGGGCAGCTCCGTACAGTTCCTGCCCCACTGTTTCTCGGTGTAGCCCTTTACAAGTTTCTCGTACACATCCCGCCCCACCAGAGAAAGCGCCTGTTCCTCCAGATTTTTCGGCTCTGTAATATGCAGATCCGCAATCTGTTCCGCAATTTTTTCCCTCGCCTGTGCCGGCGTCACCACGCCCCACATTTTGTTAAAGGTATTCATATTAAAAGGAAGGTTGTACAGCTCCTCCCCAAAACGCGCCACCGGCGAATTGATATAGTGGTTGAACTCCGCAAATCGATTTACATAATCCCATATCTTTCTGTCACAAGTATGAAAAATATGCGCACCGTAACGGTGCACCTGTATGCCTTCCACTTTCTCGGTATAAATATTGCCGGCAATATGCTGCCTTCTGTCAATCAGGCGCACATGCCGGCGCTGTTCGTGCATCTCGTGGGCGAACACAGAGCCGTACAGCCCTGCGCCCACGATCAGATATTCATAATTCATTCTTATTCCTCTGTCGCCTTATACTTATCAAGCTGCGCATAATCTTCCATCAGCTCCAGCGCTTTCTTTCGCCCTGTTTTATTCAGCTTCACATAGTACTGCATGACGCGGTTTTCCATGATCTTGCCGCCAAGCAGGCTCTTCTGGTTAATAGGTGTGAAATCTACGGGATTCAGGTTCAGCCTGTCGCACATACGGATCACTGTACCGTAAGCCATCCCCTCTATACCCCTGTCGAGCGCGGTAACTAACGTAGAGTACGGTATTTCCATCTCAATCGCAAACTGCCTGACACTCTTATGCTGCTTTAAAATTTCTGCCTTTAAGATTTCTGCCTTTGTCATAATAGACCTCCTTATCATGTATTATTTTCTTGATGAGAAGAGGTCTTCTCCTCTCTGTTCAAAGACAGTATACCATATTTCCCCCCAAAAAGGGAACACCTACCGCTATCTCTAAACGGAATATCGTCATCTTCATCATGTTTTCCCTTTCATTTTTGTACTTTTTGTACAAAAAGAACAATAAATCCACTCTCTCCTCCCATAAAATCCGTATTGTCGCCACGGGAAGAAGGTGCTAAAATAAACATAACTTGAATAAATCACAAAAGAGGTGTTACTATGTTACCCGTTTCCGTGTGCATGATTGCCAAAAATGAAGATAACCATATTGAAGAATGTCTGAAAAGACTTCGTCCCTGCCGCTTTGAGATCATAGTGGTGGACACCGGCTCTGTGGACCGCACCGTGGAGATCGCTCACAAATACGCAGACAAAATCTTTCACTTCGCGTGGTGCGAGGATTTCAGCAGCGCGAGAAATTTTTCCATCCAACAGGCAGCAAACGACTGGGTGCTCATTATCGACTGCGACGAATATCTGGAAAATGTCAATCTTGCACAGCTTGAGGACTCTCTCACAGGGCGGCGCGAAGCCGTCGGTATGCTTACGCGCAACAATCCCTACACCGTGCAGGGTTCGCGTTCCATCATGTCAGAGCGTATCGGCAGACTCTTCAACAAAAATTACTGCCATTTCGAGGGTAGTATACACGAGCAGGTGCGCACCATGCAGGGCAAGGAGCCGGACACTTTTCCCATCCCCCTCACCTTTTACCACGAGGGCTATGTGAGTGAATCCGACAAACGTATGCGCGCCACGAGAAATCTGGAAATGCTGCTGCATGACCTGACACTGAAAGGTCCCAGCCCCTATATTTATTTCCAGCTCGGTCAGAATTACATATCCTTAAACGACATGGAAAAGGCGGCTCACTATTACAAACTCGGGCTTGATCTAAACGCGGATCCCAATTCCGATTTTGTGCAGAGTATGGCGGAAACTTACGGTTACTGCCTGATGGACCTGGCAAAATACGACACGGCAATGACGCTCCGGGACAAGTACGACCTCTTCTCCCACCGGGCGGATTTTGTCTTCCTGATGGGAATGCTCTACCAGAAAAAGGGCGAGTATGCCAAGGCAATCGAGGAATTTAAAAAGGCTACCACGCTCACCGCTTACTCCCGCACGGGCGTCAACAGCTACCGCGCCAATTTCCATCTCGCCGAAATTTACGAGAATATGGGCGAAATGGAACAGGCGAAATCCTACTATAAAAAATGCAGAGATTACGAGCCCGCCATCAGGCGGCTCAGAGAGCTTTCCGCCGGGGAAAACGCCTAATTTCCTATTACATGAAAGGAGAAATCTTGTTCCCGCTGTCTGTATGTATCATCGCTAAAAATGAGGAAAAACATATCGGGGAATGCCTGCAACGTCTGTCAGCCTACGGTTTCGAGCTTGTGCTGACAGACACCGGCTCCACGGACCATACCGTGGAGATTGCCCGAAAATACACCGACCGCATTTATCACTTCGACTGGTGCGACGATTTCAGCGCCGCCAAAAATTTCTGTGTACAGAAAGCCTCCCATGATTGGATACTTTCCCTTGATTGTGACGAATATATGGAGCAACTGGATGTATCTGCGCTTGCACGCTGTATGGAGCATTATCCGGATCACGCGGGGCGTATTCTGATCCGAAGCCGTTTCCTGCGAGGCGGTCAAATTTCCTACGAGCTGACACGGGTAAGCCGTATTGCCGACCGCAGAAATTTCCACTTTGTGGGAGCGGTGCACGAACAGCTGGAACGCCGCGACGACAAAGTAAAATCTGTTTATGACGCTCCTGTCACTATTCTCCATGTCGGCTATGACGAGACGGAGGCGGATATGCAGGAAAAATCCCGCCGCAACATCGTCCTTCTCCAAGCCCAGCTTGAGAGGGAAGGATCCGACCCCTACCTCTATTTCCAGCTCGGACAGAGTTACCGCAGGCTGGGGGACGCCGAAAAGGCTTTTGAAAGCTTTGACGCCGGACTTTCTATGGAAGTAGACCCCGGTCTTGACTATGTAAAAACCATGGTGGAATCATACGGCTACACGCTTCTTGACTTAAAGCGCAATCAGGAGGCGCTCGGGCTTTCCGAGCTTTATGACGTATTCGCAGTAAGAGCGGATTTTGTCTTTCTTATGGGACTGATTTACATGAACAACGGACTCTTTGAGAACGCCGTCTCTGAATTTCAAAAAGCTGCCACTATGGAAGAGTTTTCCGTGGACGGGGTGAACAACTATATGGCATACTACAATATCGGCGTGATTTATGAGTGCACCGGGCATATCGAGGAAGCGCGGAAGTATTACAAAAAATGCGGGGGCTATGCCCCCGCTGTGGAACGTTTAAACTATTTACCGTAACCGCCAGATGTCCCTATTGTACTCCTCGATGGTTCTGTCGGAGGAGAAGAAGCCCGCCTTAGCGATGTTCACAAGCATCATCTTTCTCCACTTTCTCTGATCCTCGTAATCCGCCATCATCTGATCCTTGGTCTTGATGTAGTCTTCCAGATCCAAAAGGGTCATGAACCAGTCTTTGTTTAACAGCTCCTTGTAAAGCCGCTCAAGATTCTCCTTGTGACCTACTTTCAGAGCCTCTTTGCTGACGATGAAGTCTACCGCCTCTTTAATTACAGGGGACTTCTTGTAGTAATCCTTGGACACATAGTCCGCCTTCTCGTAGTGCTCGATAACCGCCTCGGACTTCTCGCCGAAGATATAAATATTGTCGTCACCCACCAGCTCGTGAATCTCCACGTTTGCGCCATCGGAGGTGCCGAGCGTTACCGCGCCGTTTAACATGAACTTCATGTTGCCCGTGCCGGACGCCTCCTTGGAGGCGAGGGAAATCTGCTCGGAAATGTCACATGCCGGAATCATTTTCTCAGCATACGCCACATTGTAGTTCTCCACCATGAGCACCGTCATGTAAGGGCTGACGTCGGGATCGTTGTTGATGATCTCCTGCAGTACCAGAAGCAGGTGGATGATATCCTGCGCGATCACATAGGCGGGAGCAGCCTTCGCACCGAAGATAAACGTCATCGGTCTTGCGGGTTTCTTGCCTGCCTTGATCTCCAGATATTTATGAATAATGTAAAGGGCATTCATCTGCTGTCTCTTGTACTCGTGCAGACGCTTGCTCTGAATATCGAAGATGGAATCGGGATTCAGCGTAACGCCCTCCGTCTTCTGCACATACGCCGCCAGATCCTTCTTGCGGTTCATCTTGATCTCCGCAATGCGGTTCAACACTGCGTCGTCATCCGCAAACTCCAGCAGCTTCTCCAAATTCGCCGCATCCTTCTTGTATGCGTCGCTGATGGTCTCGGAAAGGAAACCCGCAAGCTCATGGTTGCAGGACAAGAGCCATCTGCGGAAGGTGATGCCATTCGTCTTATTGTTAAACTTCTCGGGATAAATCTTGTAAAACGCGTTCAGTTCCGTGTTCTTTAAGATTTCCGTATGGATCGCCGCAACGCCGTTCACAGAGAAGCCGTAATGAATGTCGATGTGCGCCATATGCACTCTGTCGTCCTTGTCGATGATCTGCACCTTGGGATCTTTATACTTCTTCGCCACGCGCTTATCCAGCTCCTTGATGATCGGCACAAGCTGAGGCACTACCTTTTCCAGATATTCAAGAGGCCACTTCTCGAGCGCCTCCGCCAGAATCGTGTGGTTCGTGTAAGCGCATGTCTTGCTCACAACCTCGATCGCCTCGTCCATCGTGAACGCCTTCTCATCTACGAGAATACGGATCAGCTCCGGGATTACCATAGTCGGATGGGTGTCGTTGATCTGGATGACCGCATGCTCATACATCTTGCGCAGGTCGTACTGTTTCTCTTTCATTTCCTTTAAGATAAGCTGCGCCGCGTTGCTCACCATAAAATACTGCTGGTAGATGCGCAGAAGGTTGCCCGCCTCATCAGAATCGTCGGGATAGAGGAAGAGCGTCAGGTTCTTCTCAATATCCTCCTTGTCAAAGTCAATGCCCTTCTTTACAAGGCTCTCGTCGATCGTCTCGATATCGAAGAGCCGCAGCTTGTTCACACCGTTGTCGTAGCCAATGACATCAATGTCATAAAGTCGGGAGGTCACTTTCTTTTCGCCAAATGCCACCTCGAAGGTCGTGTCAGTCTTTGTCAGCCAAGACTGCTCCTCGATCCAGTCGTTCTTCTCAGCCGTCTGCAGTTTGTCCTTAAACTCCTGCTTGAACAGACCGAAGTGGTAATTCAGACCGATGCCTTCGCCCGGCAGACCGAGAGATGCGATGGAGTCAAGGAAACATGCCGCCAGACGCCCCAGACCGCCGTTTCCGAGAGAGGGCTCCGGCTCCACTTCCTCAATCGCAGAAAGCTGCTTGCCGTTTTTCTCTAAGATCTTCTCCAGATTATCATAAATGCCCAGATTGATTAAGTTGTTGGATAACAGCTTACCGATCAGGAACTCCGCGGAAATGTAATAAATCTTCTTCTCGCCCTCGATCCGCTCCGACGCCTCCATCAGCTTTTTGGAAAGCTGCAGAATGCTGTAGTAGAGCTCCTCGTTGCTGCAGGCGGAAACGGATTTGCCGTATCCGCTCTGTGTCTGGCTCTCCAGCTCCTGCTCCAGATTCATTACCAGTACATCTCTTTTCAAGTTACTTGCCTGTGCCATGTTGAAACCTCCCTTTTCTACTTGTTAGTTTTTTCTCTATGTTAATTATATTATCCAGTTCTGTGTTCGTGTAAACCCGCGCCGCTCACTCTGTATCCGGTTCCATCGAAAGCGTGCCTTTTAAATGTTTCCCGCGCCCTTTTTCTGTGTGGTCATCAGAATATCCTCGTACTTCATTCTGACAAGCTCATAATCAAGCACGATCTGCTGCCCCTCTCCGCCGTCTAAAAGGCGTTTCAGCTCTTCCACCGCCTCCGAAGCGATCCGCTCAAAATTCTGCTTGACCGTGTTCATCTGCTTACCCGCATACCCCATCAGCGTGATCCCGTCGAAGCCGCATACCGGGCGGAAAATATCCATATCCATCAGCGCCCGCATCGCGCCGATCGCCATCAGGTCGGAAGCGCACACCACGATATCTTTTTTCTTCGCATACTTAAACGTCAGATTTCTCGCCTGAAGTTCCGAGAACTCCCCATTCCTGACAAGAAGAGAAATCCCCTCCTCCTCCGCCAGCCGCTGGATGCCTTTCAGCCGTTCCGCGGAAACGTAGCCGTTTTTCTTTCCCGCCAGATAGAGCATGCTCTTTCCCTTATTTTCCTTGAGCGTCTTCTTCGCCACGTCATACTGCGCTGTTTCCTGATCGATCCAGACCGAGGAGGTCGAAGCGTTCACAAGAGGCGCATCCACCGCCACAATCTTGAAAAGCTGCGCGCCTATCAGTTTCTGGAGCACCTTGTCATCCTTCGACATGCCGAAAACAATAAGCCCCGTAATGCTCTGGGAGCGCAGATAGCGCACCACCTCGTCCAGATTTTTGTTTTTCAGCATGGAGTCAAATATCGTGATCACATCCAGATTCAACTCCACCGCCCTGCTTATGGTGCCCGCCATATACTGCATGTTGATCTCGTCCACCGCCTGCGACACATTGCCCAGATTCAAAAGCAATGCCACCCTGCCGGACTGCTTGGAGGAAAGCGCCGCCGCAACGGAATTAGGCACGAAATTTAATTCCTCCACCGCCTGATTTACTTTTTTCTTTGTCTCCTCGCTCACATTCGGGTAGTTATTCAGCACCTTGGAAACGGTGGAGATTGCTACGCCCGCGTGCTTTGCAACGTCTTTGATTGATACCATGTTTCATCCATTTCCAACGACTTCTCTCTCAGAAAATGTTTTCCGGAAATCGTTTTCCATAACCATCATATAACAAAAGAGTGGTTTTGTAAACCACTCTTTTGAAGAATTTCCAATTTTTACAATTTTTTATTTTCTCACCAGATGTCTCGGCAGTCCGTTCACAAACAGCGGCTGCAACTCGCCCATGATAAGAGGTCTCGCATATTTCTCGTAGTCGTCCGTCAGACCCTTGCCGTCCGCTGTGATCCACTCGTCGGGCACGTTTCTCTCCACGTTTGCGATCGCGTGGATATCGTAAGCACTGGTGCCGCACTGGTACGGGTCTTCACCGTTTCTGTCAAGCGTGATCATCATGCCGGTCTTACCCTCTTCCGCAGCCATAACCGCGTCGTGACCAACCTGAAACGCCTCGTTGATATCTGTGAGGGAAGCGAGATGTGTCGCCGCTCTCTGTAAAGTAGAGAATTCGATCGCACGGGTCTTGAGACCTGTCTCAGCAGCAATCTTATCGGCAAGCATAACCGCCGTGCCGGACATCTGCTTGTGTCCGAACGCATCCACTGCCACCTCTCTGCCGATCTCACACACATATCTGCCGTCCGCAACTTTCACGCCCTCGGAAACCGCGATCACTACGGAAGATTTCTTCGCCGCCAGATCCTTCACGTCCGCGACAAACTTGTCGATATCAAACACCTTCTCAGGCAGATAGATCGCGTCACAGCCTTCGCAGTCGTCACCCTTTGCAAGCGCCGCAGCCGCCGTAAGCCATCCCGCGTTACGCCCCATGATCTCCACGATACAAACGGTGGGCTTCTTCGCGCCGAAAGACGCGTTGTCGCGGATGATTTCCTTTAAGGAAGCCGCGATATATTTCGCCGCAGAGCCGTAGCCCGGGCAGTGATCCGTCACAGGCAGATCGTTGTCAATGGTCTTAGGCACGCCCATGAATCTCTGGGACTTGCCGTGAGCCGCCGCGTAATCGGACAACATCTTAACCGTATCCATAGAGTCATTACCGCCGGCATAGAACAGGCACTCGATATCATGCTTCTCCATGATCTCAAACACCTTCTCGTAAACGTCCTCGTGTCCCTCGATCTGAGGCATCTTAAAACGGCAGGAACCCAAGAATGCGGAAGGAGTTCTCTTTAAGAGCTCGATTCCCGTCTCGTCATCCAGATACTCGCCAAGATCGATCATACGATCCTCCAAAAAGCCCTCGATACCGTGAACCATACCATAGATTTTCTTCACACCCAGCTTCTTTGCCGCAGCGTACACACCTGCCACGGAAGAGTTGATAACGGCTGTAGGACCGCCGGACTGACCAACAACAATGTTTCCTTTCATGTCTGCTCTCCTTTTTCTTTATTTACTCTTTCTCGCAGTACACACTCGAAAAACCTTCGGTTTTCCTCGTTCACGGGCATTCGCCCTATCACTCCACAATCTGCCAGAATTGACTGCCAGCAGTCATTCTGCCATCTTATGTCGTGGCACTGCTCATTGCTTTCGGTGAATATTATACCAAATATTTCCGCCTAAAACAAGTACAAGCTCGGAAATGCCGACGAACCGCCGACTAGTCCTAAGTCCTCATTGTATTTGCCATGTAAACGTGTTACACTCTAATGTAATATTTCATTAAAACAGCTGATTTTATTCGCAAATTGCGGGAAAGGCACACTTTTATTATGAAGAAATACATTTTAAGCTGCTGTTCAACCGCCGACCTTCCGGCGGAGCATTTCTCGAAACGCGGCATATTTTACGCCAGTTTCCACTATGAACTGGACGGCAGGGAGTATCTGGACGATCTCGGAAAGAGCATGTCCTTTGAACAGTTTTATCAGTCGATGACGGACGGCGCGGAAACCAAGACCTCGCAGGTCAACGTGGCGGAATTTACGGAGTACTTCGAGCCATTTTTGAGAGCCGGCAAAGACATCCTGCACCTGTGCCTGTCCTCCGGCATCTCCGGCGTGATCAACTCCGCCATGGGCGCCAAGGAAATCCTCGCGGAAAAATACCCGGATCAGACGATTTATATTGTAGATTCTCTGGCGGCGTCCTCGGGCTTCGGTCTTCTGATGGACAAGCTTGCAGATCTTCGCGACGTTGGTCTATCCGTGGAGGAGCTTTATCAGTGGACGCTCGACAACCGCCTGCGGCTGAACCACTGGTTCTTCTCCACTGACCTTACCTTCTATATCAAGGGCGGTCGCGTCTCGAAGACCTCCGGCATGATCGGCAATATGCTGAATATCTGCCCTCTCTTAAACGTGGATCATATGGGAAGGCTGATCCCCCGCTACAAAATCCGCAGCAAGAGAAAAGTCATGTATACGATTGTTGATAAAATGGAGGAATGCCTAGAAGAAGGAACCGAGTACAGCGGAAAATGTTATATTTCGCAGTCCGCCTGCTATGCGGACGCCAGATTCGTCGCCGACTTAATCGAAGAACGGTTCCCGCATCTGGACGGTAAAGTCGTGATTCACAGCATCGGCACCACCATCGGCGCGCACACCGGTCCCGGCACGGTTGCCGTGTTTTTCTGGGGGAAGGAGAGAACTGACTGAATGTCAGACCTTTCTTACACATACAAAACTCAAATCAGCACAGAGAATGCCGCATTTCAGGCATTCTCTTACGCGAAACTTAGTGCTTCTTGGCATCCCGTCCCATGGCGGAACGTCTTTAGAAGCACTTTTCGCGTTGTTATTCGCCGCAATAATACGCAAAATACCTGTCCCGGACCGCCTGATACGCATTTCTCGGCGGATAAATTTTCTTCCCGGTATCCATCCTGATCTCCTGCTTGCTGATGCACTCGATGTGCTCCATATTGATAATAAAGGCGACGCCGACGCGCATAAACTCATCGTATGGATTTAACATCTCCACGAGTTTTCCCATCGTGACGCGCAGCATACACTGGCTGCCGTCCGCAAAATGCAGGTATTGAAATTTGCCCTGTGCCTCGCAGTAAATGATATCATCCACCGCCACACGCTGTACCGTGCTTTCAATCCGCAGCAGGACATATCTTTTGCGCTCCTCCTGTATCTCCGTCAAAAGTCTGTCCAAAAGAGGAAACAGCTTCTCCTCCACAAGCGGCTTTACCAGATACTGCGTCGCCTCCACCTCGAAAGCGTCCAGAGCATGCACTCGGGAGGTTGTAAGGAACACGATCCGGCAGTGATTTCCCATATGCCTCAATTCCCTTGCTGCCTCAATTCCAAGTTTATCCGGCATGTAAATATCCATCAAAATCAAATCCGGAAGATACGCTTCCTCCGCGATCATGTTTAATAGCGTATCGGCGCTTTCAAAGCTGTCCACGCGGAAATCTGCCTTCGGGTGGCTGTCCAGATATTTTGTAAGCATCTGCTCCGTTATATGCAATTGTTCTGTCTCGTCATCGCAGAGTGCAATCTGATACATGGGTTTTCTCCTGTCATACTGCCGCAGCAGCGTCTCCGTCAGCGGGAATATTCATAACCAGACGGAAGACAAACACACCGTTGTCATATTTAAAATCATACTCCCCGTCAAACTTCTCCGCCGTTCTGACAATGCTCATCACGCCGATCCCTCCTGAATCCTCGGGTTTCGGCAGTCCCTTTTCCATCCCAATCTCCGCCTTACATGTATTGCTGCAGTAGATGACCAGCTTATTTTTCTTTTTTCTGACCATCAGGCGAATGACGCATTCCCGTCCACGCTCTTCTTTTCTCGCCTCCATACAGCCGTACAGGGCGTTCTCCCACGCGTTCGCCAGTATGGTCATCAGGTCAATATTGGGAATGCCGGGGTTGCTGCCCAGCTCCACATCAAGCATTACCTTTATCTGCTCTTTCTTTGCCTGCGCTGTGTACGCCACAAGAATCCTGTTGACCGCAGCATTATCGCAAAGTTTCTCTAGCGATTCATCCTCGCCGGCTGCCGTCAGAAGTTCCATATTACGCTCCAACAGACGGTGAGTCATCTCCATAAGCTGATTTTCCTGCCTGTATGTTTTTTCTATGCCGATATGCAGATATAGGCGAAATACGAGTATCTGCAAAATTCCTGTCAGGAAAAAGTTCATGGCGATCTGCATCAGACGATAGGGCGTCTGATCGTGAACCTTTGGATTTAATATAAAAGCAATGCCGAAGAAGAGACTCAGCATCATAATTGCCACGCTGAACCGATCCAGTTCATATTCCACATAATCGGAAAATCCACGGATCGTCTTCTTTACCTTTTTGTCAATAAACCACGCGATCAGTCCGAGCAGCACAATACGACCCGCAATATCTGCCCACACATTTTTGTCAAAAAGGAATACCGCAATCTCAATGCCGCCGATCATAAACACCGACATCAGATAAAAGACAAGCGCCAGTTTATACATGGAGACATACACCGAATCGCGGCTGATCCAGACGGCAAATATACCAAAGAACAGATACGTCACAAGCGCACCCATCCGGGCAAATCCCTGCTGCGAAATGGTGTACCAAATACAGGTTGCAGCGATCAGAACCACATAAACGCACAGACACACCGCCACCGTCTTTCTCTTTTCAAATCTTGACTCACTGATCAGGAAAAAGAGCAGAATCACTCCTCCGATACTGACTATCATGCGAACCATCGCTATCATCACGGAACCGCCTAACATTCGTTTCTACCCCCCCCCTGATTTTTTTAACTGTCATATTATTTAAAATAACCTGACTGATAAACATACCGTCCGCTACAATGAAATTGGCAGAACCGTCATATTTCTCCGCCGACATGAGAACGCTCCTAATTCCTACGCCGATGCGCTCCCGGCTGCAGGGAATCCCGTTTTTAAACAAAACCTCCGCAGTACAGGTGTTCTTGCAGACGAAAACCAGCTTCCCCGACTTCTGCTGCAAAGAAAGCTCTAACCTGCGATTTCCCGCCTCTCTCTTGCACGCATTGACCGCGTTTTCCAGAATATTTGCAAGTATCGTTACCAGATCGTAATCGGAAATCTCCGTTGTCTCCCCGAGGCGGACGTCGACGCTCACCTCTACGCCCTCCCGCCCTGCCATGCTCACATACGCACAGAGCAGACTGTTCACCACGTGGTTCCTGCAAAAGTCTCCGTCAAACTTTTCTTCCTCCCGTGCCTCGTATTCCTGAAGATAAGTAAGAATCGCCTCATAGTCCTTCTCTCTGGCATACTCCGCCACCACCATATTGTGATGCCGGAAATCATGTCTCGTCTGTCTGGCACTCTGCTCCATCTGCTCATAAGAGCTGATCTGCGTCCGCAGATACTTTTCGTGCAGTTCCATCTGCTTCAGGCGACTGCCGTAATCCTGCTGCACAATATAGTAAAAAAGCTGTATGTGAATGATCAGCATCATACTGCTTGCCAAAAAAATCATAGCCATATGAAGCAGGTCATGCCGCTTCACACTCTGATTATAAAAAATCACAACCGTCATCACGAAAAACGCAAAAGATGAAACAGCAGCCGCCGTCCTATATCCGATGCGAATTTCCTTATACATGCGCATCAGCTTTTGCTTCAACAGCCTCTTATACAGAAATAAAGGTCCCAAATTTAAGACGAGGCGCAGACCCCAGACTGCCCAGTCACCCGCTCCGGCAAAAGAATGCGTAGCCATCGAAATCGCCAGATAGATCAGCGTCCAGAAACTATAGTAAGTGGACACCGTAAAAAGGGATTTCGCCGGCTCTGATCCGGACATGAAAAAGACATAAGCTCCCCCGAAAATAAGCATCGACGCCAGATAGCCGCACAAGTAGAGCAGGATCACAAACTGCGCACCCTGAAACCAGTTCTGCGCACGCATGCACACGGAGAGAACCATCATGACAGCCTGGGTTAACACGACCGCTGCCGCGGATATTGCCGCCGTCTTTTTGCGGCTGTGCTTGAATTCCAGCACGAGACTGTAAAACCACACACCGTGCATCAGATTATTTATAATGTTAGTAATCAGCGCATTTATAATATTTATGTTTTTCATAACTTTTATCATACTACCTTTAAGTCATGCTGTGCGCCTTTTGGTATAGATTGCGTGTTTTGTGGTATACTTTGTCGATTTCGGTTTGCATAACGCAAAAATTAACGCATCAGATACACAAAGTATCCCCCGTAACCGATCAGCATAAGCAGACCGCCCACACGCCCCAGCCGCTTTTTCCGGCAGACACACAGCCACAAAAGCACCGCCGATGCAATACACACGATACCGTCCGTCAAAAATTCCGGAGCATACTCCACCGGCGTAATGAGAGCCGAAGTGCCCACCACGAAAAGAATGTTGAAAATATTGCTGCCAACGATATTGCCCACCGCGATATCAGCCTTGCCTTTAATCGCCGCCGTCACGCTTGTCACAAGCTCCGGCAGGGATGTGCCAAAGGCAACGATCGTCAGACCGATCAGCCGCTCGCTCATGCCGAAAATGAGTGCCAGCTCCGTCGCCGCGTCCACCGCCACGTCGGAACCAAGCACGATCATGGCACCGCCAAGAACAATGAGCAAAAGCATTTTCCAGACCGGCATCGGTTTACCGTCCGGCATCTCCTCCGGCAGACCGCCGCCCTTTTTGGCAATAACAAGCAGATACCCGAGGTAAAAAAGCATGAGCGCCCAGAGAATCAAACCGTCGGAAAAATGCAGCAGATTGTCGCCCCCGGCGCCCATCGCCACAAGAATCACCGACACCACAATCACAAAGGGAATCTCATATCTGACCGTAGTCTTCTGCACCGCTATCGGGGTGATAAGGGCAGTCAGCCCCAAAATCAGCAGGATATTCATAATATTACTGCCAACGATATTGCCGATGGTGATCTCTGCGCTCCCCTTTAACGCCGCCGACACGCTGACCGCCGCCTCCGGCAGCGAGGTACCCATCGCCACAATGGTCAGCCCGATCACAAGCTGCGGAATCCCGAATTTTTCCGCCAGCCGGCTCGCGCCCTCCACAAACCAGTCCGCCCCTTTTACCAAAAGCACGAATCCCAACGCCAACAAGCCAATCTGCATCACAACATCCATATCCTCTTCCTCCTTCTCGTAAGCCCCGAAAAAAAATGAAACGAGGCTTTCAACATTTTTCATGCTAAAAGTCTCGTTCTTTCTCTCATTTCAAAATACCCGATATGAAACAGAAAGCGTGTAAACATGACATATGTGTCAGGGTATGTTGCTTACACAGGATAACTACTCCCTCTTAACTTGTGAGATAATGTAACATAAAGTATGCCCGGTTGTCAAGGCTGTCATTCATTCCCACAGCTTTTTGCCGCCACTCTTTACCGGATCTTAGCAAGCGCCTCCTTCGACAAAATCTTCTTGATATTGATTAAGAACAACACGCTCGCCGTCGTCGCAGAAATAATGTCCGAAACCGGCTCCGCGTAATAAACGCCCATCACGCCGAAAAAATGCGGCAGAATGATCGCAAGCGGAATCAGCAAAATAATTTTCCGAAGTACGGCGATAAAGAGCGACACCTTCGCCTGTCCGAGCGCAAGGAAGGTGGGCTGGATGCCATTCTGCAGACCGAACACGAGCATACCCGCCATAAATACCGGCATCACCTTGCCGACCAGCTCTACGAGTTCCGTCTCATTGGTGAAAAATCCGGCATAAAATTCCGGGAACAGCATGGTCGTCGCCGTGGACACAAGCATAAACCCGAAACACAGACCAATCATCCAGCGGTACAATTGTTTTACCCGCTCAAAATTTCCCGCGCCGTAATTGTAACTGACAATGGGCGTCATGCCCTGCGTAAAGCCGCCGATGGGCGCGGAAAAAAGCTGCATCACGCTCTGCATAATGGTGAGCGCGCCCACATGGAGATCCCCGCCGTACGCCTGCAGCCCGTGGTTCAACACAATGCTGATAAAGCTCTCCGTCGCGCGCATGATAAAGGGCGAAATTCCCAGTGAAAAAATGCTGACAAGAATCCCCTTCTCCAGCCGTAAAAACTTTCTTCTTATTTTCAGAGAAGATTTCTTACTCAACAAAAAACCTGTGACCCATGCCGCGCTTAAAGCCTGTGAGATCACTGTCGCCACCGCCGCGCCTTTTACTCCCATGTGCAGACCGAAGATAAAGATGGGGTCGAGAATGATGTTCGCCACCGCGCCGATGAGCACCGACAGCATCGCCGTACCCGGTCTGCTCTGGCAGATAATAAAGGCATTCAAGCCAAGCGCCAGTTCCACAAACAGCGTGCCCACCAGATAAATTGTCAGATAGTCCACCGCATAGTCTATGGTGGCATCGCTGGCGCCGAACTGGTAGAGCAGCGGTCTCTGAAACGCATAGAAAATCGCCATAAGCACAACCGTACAGATCACCAGAAAACTGACGCTGTTGCCGAGAATTTTTTCCGCGTGGTCCCTGTCCTGCTTTCCCAGCCAGATCGCCGCAAGGGGCGCCGCGCCGCTGTTCACAAACCCAGAAAAAGCGGAGATAAACACGGTGATGCAGAAAGTGACTCCCACCCCGGTCAGGGCATTGGCTCCCACGCCTTCCATGTGTCCGATATAAATTCTGTCTATAATGCTGTATAAAATGTTGATAATCTGCGCAAGGATGGAAGGCAGCGTCATACTTGCCATCAATTTACCGATGGACTCCGCCGCCATGCGCTCCTCGCGGGTCATTGTCTTTGCCGCGCTCATATGAAACATTCCCTTTTTCTAAAATAGATTCATTTGTAATCTTACTCGTATAAGCCCAAAAAAGCAACCATGTTTCTATTTTCCACGCAATATGTTACTATAAAATAAATGAATACAATTTGGAGAAAACACATGAAGCACATAAGAAAAATCTTTTCCGCCCTCATCCTGTTTGCGGAGATGAGCGCCCTCTATATACTGCTGCCCCGCGCCTTTTTCACGCCCGCCCGCGCCGTGGCTTTCATTGCGGCATGTTTCATCGGCTTTTTTCTATTTCTTTTCATCAATATTTGTCCCCGGCTGACCTTCGACAAATCCGCCGGAAGGCGAAACCGGATTCTGGAGAACGGCGCGGCATTGTTACAGCTTTTCCTCGCCACGACCATAGCCGAATCCGCCTTTGTCATCCTGTATTCGCTTTTCGTGCGGACAGGCGGTTCCGGGCTTTGCTACGGTATCGGCAGACTGGTCAGTCTGATCCTTCTCGTGCTGATGGAGTCCGTCCTCTTCTGGAACGGCATTATCTGCGTATATACGACCTCCGTCCAGCTTGGCGTCAAGTGGCGCGTCATCGGCATTGTCTGCGGATGGATTCCGCTAGTCCACATCTGGGCGCTTTGCCGGATTATCGCCATCACATCAAATGAAGCGGCGTTTGAAAAAGAGAAATACCTGCTCGATCAGACCCGCGCCGAGAGCCGTCTCTGCGAGACGAAATACCCGCTGTTACTTGTGCACGGCGTATTTTTCCGGGATTTCCGTTTCTTTAATTACTGGGGCAGGATTCCCTATGCCCTAAAACGAAACGGCGCAGCCGTCTACTACGGAAGCCAGCAGTCCGCAGCCTCCGTTGCCGACTGCGGACAGGAACTTTCGCAGCGCATACGGGACATCGTGCAGCAGACCGGCTGTGAAAAAGTGAACATCATCGCCCACTCCAAGGGCGGGCTGGACAGCCGTTTTGCCATAAGCGCCTGCGGCGCCGCGCCGCACGTTGCCTCCCTTACTACCGTCAGCACACCTCACAGAGGCTGTATCTTTGCCGATTATCTTTTGGATAAAATACCTGTGAAAGTGCAGAAAAGCGTGGCGCGCAAATATAACGCCGCCCTGAGAAAATTCGGGGACCACAATCCCGACTTCTTAGCCGCCGTACAGGATCTCACGGCATCCGCCTGCGCGCGCAGAAACGAAGAACTGCAGGACTGCCCCGACGTCTTTTATCAGAGCGTCGGCAGTCGGATGAACTGTGCCTCCAGCGGCAGGTTCCCGCTAAACATGGCATATCCGTTAGTCAGACACTTCGACGGCGCAAACGACGGGCTTGTGTCTGTGGAAAGCGCCGTGTTCGGGGAGCATTTTACGCTGCTGACCACCGAAGAAGGCCGCGGCATCTCCCACGGAGATACGATTGATTTAAACAGGGAGAATATTCCCGGATTTGATGTGAGGGAGTTTTATGTAAACCTCGTTGAGAATTTGAAGGATAAGGGGCTCTGAGACATCTCAAATGTCTATAATATGCTTGCATGGGGAGCTGGAGGTGAAGTGCCCTCACCTTCCGGCTCCCTTGTTAAGCATATTATATGCCTTATATACAGATTTTTCAACCATAAGTTAAAGTCCCGATCTAAGATTAACTGGCAGGACAAGCGCCACTGTTCAACTACCAGAAGACCGTATAATAACACCCAAAATTAGTTCAACCAACAGAAAGGCTACATCATGGCGAATATCCTTGATATCTCTATCTTTGAAAAAGGAACCGGCTGTATATCCCTTGGAAAGCTGACTCCCGACATAGTTGCCTTTTTGATTGAAAAGGCGCCCCATTTGTCAGGAATACTTAATTCCGATACAGATATCCTTTTTTGAAAGACAGGATCAAGCACACAGAGTTAAATAAAGATGACTTTATTTCAGACAATGAATTTTATAATTGTTTGGAACAGATACCTGCACTTGCCGCGCAGTACGCCGTAGAAAAGGAACAGAAACAGCGCTGTTCTCTTACTTTCGGTGAGGCATTTGACAATTACATAAAAAACCGGGAGTCTGTTTTAACAGTATCGACAATTCGGGAATACAAACGCACAAAGCGCGTCGATCTGGCTGAATTTGACCATGTCCGTCTTGAAGACATCACACAGGAACGTATTCAAGAATTTATCAACCGCAAGGCACGCGACAAGTCTCCCAAAACAGTCCGAAACATACACGGTCTTATAACTGCAGTATTGAAGACTTATCTCCCCAGCTTTGCAATCCATACCACACTCCCGCAAAAGGTGCCCCCAACGCTTTACATACCAACTGACGAGGATATCAGGACACTTCTGGAACATATAGACGACGAAGACATGATGATAGCTGTCCTGCTTGCGGCTTTCGACCCGCTCCGGCGCTCTGAGATTTGCGGTCTGGAAGATACGGATTTTAACGGAAACATTGCTCATATCCAGAGGGCAGTCGTTTTGGATGAAAACAAACAATGGGTGGACAAAACAACAAAGTCCGTCGCCGGAAACCGTTATGTCCCCCTCCCCGGCTTCGTTATGGACAGAATCAGCGGCAGAACAGGTCGCATCATAAATTTAGCCTAACCAGATTTCCGACCGCTTTATCGACCTCGTGGCACGTTCAGAACTGCCCCATTTCCGTTTTCATGACCTGCGCCACTACTGCGCCTCGATCCAGCATGCCCTCGGAATCCCAGATGCCTATATCATGCAGCGCGGCGGCTGGGGATCTGATACCGTACTCAAACAGGTTTACCGGCACGCCCTGTCTGATAAATCAGAGGAAATGAACAACATACATTGCAAATGGCCATTTTTCTAAACTATGCAACACAAAACGCAACATGAATTTTAAAAAGCGCTGATTTCCAGCGCTTTTTCTTATGCGGATAACAGGACTTGAACCTGCACGGTCTCCCACTGGAACCTAAATAAAGAGATTGCCGTTTTTTCCCTATTTTACAGTATTCTACCGTGTTATTTCATCCATATTTCAGCCTAATCTGTCCCGCTGATGTTATCCCGTGTTATATTCTGTTTTTCCCGTTGCTGTCAAAATTGCTGTCAAACTGTCAACCATGCACCTATATATTTTCCCCTATCTATGTTATGATCCAGTTATTATAGTTTTCATATGGGAATAATATATTTTTTTATTAAAGTTAATCACTGTCTTTATTCAAAACGCCAATGATAACCGTAAGAATACCAACCACCACAGCTTTTACTATTTGTTCCATAGTCCCTGCCTTCCCTCCATTCCACTATTCTCTTACGCCGCCTTTACAAGCTGATATGCCCTGTCAATCATCGGGTTGCCATCCATCGTGCGGGCAAAAAGATTCTCATTATAATTTGCTGTCCTGCGAAGCGGCTGAACATGAGTGGCAAAATCAGACACCGCGTTGATAAATCGGTAAGCGTTATTCCCCACACCCCGCAGATCGGGCGCGTCATAGTAGCGGCGCAGTATATCCTCACGCAGTTTCAGCGTATTTTTCTCCCGTGTCTCTGTAGCATCCTTTTCCAACGGAAGTAATCTCTCAACATATTCCGCAACTTGACTGTCAGTAACTTTCATCCCGCGCAAGCGTTCAAATTCTTCCCCGAGGCTCTCCATGTAAGCCTCTGCCATAAACAGAGTATTTTTTGCCTCCTGCATCTTGTCTTTGACATTTCCCTTATGGATCATAGACCAAGAACGGCTTGCTGTAGCCAGAGCGAGATTCAGTGTATTGTTACAAACAACTCTGATCGGCGTTAATGCTACCCTCACAGCTCCGCTTCCGTCGTGGGAATTGCTGAAAACCAGATAGGGCGATATCTGCTCCCCCGCTATGATATACTCCCTCGGCAACCTCGCCAGAAGCCACACCCGCTTTCCCTCCTGCAAGGAACCCGCCGTCTCATAGCGCACGCCATAACCAAGCAAAGTGTCCGTGAAAGCAAATGCTTCCCTGTTCTGGATGATCTTGTAGCGATCACTCACCACCCCAAGCACCTTTCTGTCCCTGTCACGAATATTTACCCTGTAACCAGCAATCGCGTCCCCTGTTTCTGTAAAGATGGACTCCTGCATCACATTCCAATCCAATCCTGCCAGACGCAACGCATCTACGGATGTGGGCGCATCCTCCACCTTTGTCCCCAAACCATGCCAAGGCTTTTCCCTCGTGTAAAACATAGTTTCTACATTTGCCGACATACCTTTTTCCTCCATTCTTTTAATTTGACAAAAAGTCAGACCGACGGATCGGCTCCATCGGTCTGCTTATGATAATAATATATACTTTGATGTTGAAAACCTTTGATATACCTTAATTCTTCTGCGTCCGATGCTATGAGGCTTTGATAAGGTTCATCGCCTGTAACAAAGTTACACAGTCTCTACAGCCTTGCTGATACGTCACTCTGCCATATAAAGCACCGCTTTCCGTGTGAAGGGAAACCAGCCGATCTACAATTAACCGTTGCTCTTTATCCAGATTGAGTTCTTCAAACAACTTAATCTGTTTATCAATCTGACCTTGTATGTCTTGATACTGCTTATTCTCCAGCAAAATCTGATTTATCCGCTCATTGACGGAATAATCTGTAATAACCTCAAAAACATTTCGTTCTTCTGCCATAATTTACACGCTCCTTTTCATTCTCTTTTATCGCAAAACGGGATGATACATTCTACCATCCCCGCAATAAATACCAATACATGCTGTTTTATACACAAGAAAAGAGGGATATTCCTTCCTGTCACAAGAATATCCCTCTTAATAAATACTTTTGATACGGCAGATTACTATATATATTCTGCCACTTCCTCATTAGTAAGACCATACTTTTTCTGAATAATCTCACTAATTTCGATGTCCCCATGCCCTAAATCACGAAGAACATCCACGGTTCCCTGTATTCCTTCTTTTTTTCCTTCTTTTTTTCCTTGCTTTTTTCCTTCTTCTACACGTGTTTCTATAAGCGGCTCCATACGGGCTTCTATAAGTGGCTCTATACGGGCTTCTATAAGTGGTTCTACGATCGGCATAAAAATCTCCAACAGTGCCTCACTCATGTTATCATCTCCCTTCAATTCCTCTAACACTTCTCTGTTTACCTGTGCACTCACTTCCAAAACAGAATCAGCTAATTCCCTGTCCCCCTGCTCAGTAAGTCGGCTGATTCTTTTTAGCAGTTCTTCCATATCCCGTTTCTCGATCCTGTCCGACAAGGCTTTCAGCCATATATGTGTATCTCTCTCCAGCTCCTTAGTGACAATGATCTGTGTCGGGAACAAAACCATACCCTCAATATAGTATACGCCGCGATAAGGGGTCGTTATTGTATATTGGTGCTTTTCAAAATATCTGAAAAGTTCCACCGGCTTTGCGTCTCGGACAAGGGACACTGTGATATCATCTGCTTTTATCGAATCTACGGTCTCCCCATAGGATTTATACAAACTTGCATATGCACCCACCTTATAAAAAGTGTCAATATCCAGATGATCCTGCGGGGATTTGTATTCTAAAATATTATGCCCTCTAAATATCGCCCCTATTTCATTATCAGTAGCAACGCATTTATCCTTTTTGATTACCAGAAGGTCAACCTCCAGCGGCTTGGTATTCAGATTATATTCCTTGACAAATATTAGATCATCCCGATTCTTTGCCAGTTCCAAATTCATCGCCGCTACAAACCCCGGGTGCCACTGTACCTTTGTATCTTTCATCCATAATCTCCTTCGTTCATTTTGATTATAGCATATCCAGCCATCATAAGGAAGTCATCATGCACGCTTTTCTCTTGTTCTTTTTTTTGCATCACATGCGGCTTATAGGCTATCGAGTTCAACCACATTAATCATGTATCACCCCAAACAACTAAAAGAGTGTACAGCTTTTCATTGCCATACACCCTTCTTCCATTTCTTTATTACGCTTTTATATGTATTATCTCCACTCACCAACTTTACCGAGTGAACGCGCCCAACCCCTTCGAAGCGCACTCTCAATTTCTACGTCAGACACAGCTCCCGTGTCAAATTCATGTATAAAATCATTTCTCATATCATCATTGTACTTATAGTTTGGCGGTATTACAAGCTCCACTTCTACAATATCCCCATTTGAAAGATTAACTCTTGCCATTACTTTTTCCTCCTAATTTTGATTTTTTTATGACATTCTTATTGTATAACCTACTCCATATGCCTTCTATGCATTTCCTCATATAACAACGATTGCGTGACAGATGATCCACCATCTTCCGAAAGTTTCTTTTCCATCTCCCTTAATTGCTCGTCACTACTTGCGCGTAGATTCCTTCGACACTGATCTTGCGCACCGCCTACCGCTTTATTTAATACTTTCAGCGCTACGCCATATGCCTTGTTAGCCTTTTCAAAAAAGTCATCTAAGCTCACTCTCCATCCTCCTTTGTTTTTTATTAATAAAGGTTCTAATCCACCTCTCCGTATAATTAAATTCCTTTGCAAGCTCTTTTAAGTTACCGCCATTGTACCTTAGATTCACCTCCTTTATTACATAACTCTTTTTAAAAAGCCTTGTTGGAAAGGTAATTTGTTGCCCCTTTAGCTCATTAAATATTGCCACCGTCGCTTCAACCCCTATTATTTCTGCAATTTCCCCATATGGTTCCTGCAAACTGGAGATATCGACTACCTTCACTCCTATAACCCCCCAATCCCCTAAATATCTACAAATATATCATTTCTACATTGAGTATTCACTTCCTGTAATTCATTGAATTATTCCTTGTAAAATTCCGTTTACCCCTTAAACAACCTAATAAATCTAAAATAAACTTGGAGGTTTTACAAATGGAATTTGATGATTTTGGCGATATCCTCTTTTTTAACGATGTACGCTACATTTTAGGCATAAGCAAATCCACTCTTTTGAAATTATTGCACAGCGGCACCATACCAGCCTTTAAGGTGGGTAGACAGTGGCGTTTTAATAAGGAAATGATAATTGCCTACACCAGACAGCAAAACAGGTCTCAGAAAGGCTTATAACGCCCTCTGAGACCTATTCTTTACTAAAGAAGCTCATATACTGGCATCTTATCCATTAAATTATACTCCATCAAAAACTGATTATCCCTTTGCATTTCAATTTCTAACTTCATTCCCAGCATATAGAGCATATCGGGGATCACCACAATCGGTTCTTTGGCACTGATCGAAACCAAATTGATCCGTCTTTCCCCTAACTGATTAAGGATATCTCTGGTAGTATCATAACAGAAAAGTGCGGTTTTTCCTCTTATACATTTGCAAAAATTTTGATGAATCGCCACACCCTCTGCAAATTTCATCATATTTTCCAGTTTGTTTCGTTGCCGCCTTGATCCTCCACCTCCCTTCATCTCTTTCCTCAAAATCTCTTTGGTTGTGCTAAGTTTGACGTAAAAACCTTCACAAAACACATTTTGGATTTTTATTACAGCATATTCCCGTGCTTCGAGCAACCGCGAAAAATCCAGCACATTACTCATAAATATCTGCCGCCACTGATCCGATATGTTTATGCGGACTTCTATCCGCATCACCCCTTTCATCCTCGCGCTCTGCTTATCACCCCGATCTGCACTTTGCTTTTCCTTGTTGTAAACAACAACCTCGCTTCCTTCTTGATCCTCGATATTATAGGAATTATTATAAATCTTGTCACCGTAAACCTTATTATGGTAATACCGTGGTGCACCTGTTCTTATCAATAGCCTAATAACCGTATCTATTATTTCTGACCTTTCAAACCTTACATCCTGCGTAAAATCCACCCGTGACATTCTGAATCCCCATAAACCAAGCTGAAACCTACTAAGAATCTGATCAACTCGCGACAAACATTGTAATAATTCAACTTCGTTCACATTAAAAAGCGTTGCATCCTCCTGTATTCCTAATACCTTACAAGGTGTAATCTGCAAACATAATTTACCCCTCCCTTTATATCTGTGCCAACATGTGATAATGATTACTCCACTCCCCGCAAACCCATAATATCTAAGTCGCGTGTAAGATTCTCTTTGTAACGATTCAAACTGAATGCCCTTTAGTCGTTCAAATACCCACATCATTTTATCTTTCGAGTCGATATAACTTTGCATTTCAAATGTATGTATTTTTAACATATCAACTCTCCCAAATATTCTTAGCTATACTCAATTCAACTTAGTTAGACATTAAGTAAAACTAAAGTATAAGAGGTAGACAATACAATATAAACGATATATCCATGCTTTATAGACAATTCATTACTAAATTATCTTATATTTTCATCATATATTGCTCCTATCTACCTCTCCTGCTTCTATTCCTTACCAAGCTCTAATTGATTACATAAATTGTCCACGCTCCTATTAAGGGTCTGATCCATCACATGAGCATAGATATCTAAGGTGGTACTGATCGTTGAATGCCCCAACAACTGCTGAATTACTTTTGGATTTTCGTTTGCATTAATAAGCAGACTTGCTACTGTATGCCTCAGATCGTGAAAGCGTTTGCGCTCCAATCCCGCCTTCTGCAATAATCGCTGGTACTGGCGCAGAAACTCTCTAGGACTGATATAGTCCCCATCCAGCTTGCAAAAAACCATCCCCAAATCACGATAATCTTCCCCATACAACCTCTTTTCACGCTCTTGCTCCTTCTTATGCCGCAATAATTCCTCCACCATAAACTGATTCAGCGGAATAGTCCTTTTTGACGATTCTGTTTTAGGGGTAAGCAAAACCAGCTTATACTTTGATTCGGCGTCCTTATCCGTGTTATTGACACGATAAAGATTATGTATCACCTTAAGCCGTCCCGCCTTAAAATCCACGTCCTCCCATTTCAAGCCTAATATCTCTCCCCTTCTCAGTCCTGTCATCATTTCCAGAAGATAGAGCGTATACAGCCTGTCACTTTTTGCCGCATCAAGAAACCGCAGAACTTCCTCCCGTGTAAGCGGTATAATCTCCACTTTCCTTTTCTTTGGAAGCACAACCCCGTCGGTTACATTTTCTCCTATCATGCGATTGTTGACAGCTTGTTTGAGCGCACCTTTAATGATAAGATTGATATAGCGTACTGTTGTTGGCGAGTCATGTTTGCTTTTGATTTTTGCACTCACACTTTAACTTAGCATTATAAAAGCGTTGTAAATCCGTTGTTTTTAGCTTACTTAGCGGTATTTTCCCTATTTCCGATCCTTTAATATGGACGTTGATATATAACTCGTAGCTCTCCCTTGTCGTAACCTTTAAATCGGGCTTATAATTGGCTATCCAGAGTTGCATCCAGTCCTCTAACGGCATACTTGACGTTTCTATCAGCTTGCCGCTCCGACAGCCCGATTTTAGCTCCGCGATTTTTTCCTTAACCTCCTTTTGCGTTTTACCGTACACGGTCTTTCTCTTATAGCCGCCGTCCGTGTCAAGAGTCACCTGTCCCATCCAGCGTCCGTCACTCCTTTTACATAAAGTTCCTTCTCCGTTGCTCCGTTTTCCCATTGCGTCTCCTCCTTATTTTTGCGCACAAAAATAGAGCAACCACAACGGGTTGCTCCGCTTGAGCCTTATTATTTACTTAGCATTTCATCCAGCTTCACCTTTGGAACAATAATTCTGTTCGCCAATTTCACGGATGGAATATTGCCCTCCCGAACCATCCGATAACACAGGTTCCTTCCGATGCCCAAATACTTTGCTGTTTCCTCTACCGTGAAAGTTGCTTTTTCGTAGTTTCTCATAATACCATCCTTTCCCACGATGTCCACCTATATCGAATTAATAATATATAAGTTTATCTCGTGCTTTTTGATTTATCGGAGTGTTATTTGAGGTCTAAAAACTTATTCAAATCATTTAGAGTTTTATTTAATTCTATATCTTCTGCGCCTCCACCACCAATTTTACGAATTTTTTCCCGCGCATGACACCACGCATCGAGCGGTTCTTTCTTTAATTCAGCAAAATACTCTAGCATTTTCTGTTCATCATCTATGTATACACGAACCATCTGTACCTTCTTCTTGTCGAAAATACCAATTTCCCCACTTTCACCATTATACTCAATCTTAGGATAATTGATAATTTTATCAAAGGTATCGTCACTCCTTTTATGTACCAATAATCTTCGTTTGTTAAGCAAGCCTGTCAAAATCTTTTCATCCGTATAATCCGATTCATAAAATACGATATGCCAATTATCTTTCTGCGCTCTAATTTCTTCTCTTATTTCCGCGCAAATAAGCTCCTTGTTCATCAGCAAGATATCTTCTTTCCCCATATTGATTAGTATGCCCGCACATTCCTTATTCAATTTCAATAACCAAAGTTTTTCCTTGCGCGAAACCCTTGTAGTAAAACTTATCCCATCTTTATTCTCTCTAGCCATTGCAAACAAACAACTCATATCTCCTGTTCTAGCATTTAGATAGTTTTCACCATAACGGCAATCTTTGATATTAAGTTTTCGTATGATATTATTAAAAGCCAAATCAAGAATTGGCTTGTAGTCCAACCCCTTAATCCACGTCTCCATCACAATTTGCACGATAGTCTCTTTCGCCCGTTCGTAAAACGCTTCAATCCGCTCTTTATCCTTTTTACAAAGAGAATCAAATAAATACTCCCGCAAAATTTCCGTAGAAAAGAAGAGAAGAGAACATATTTCTATCATCCTCGGTCGTAACTCTTTTTCAAAATTGCCCAGCCTTTCTTCTGCTTCCTCGTGGCTTCCCATCAGTTTATCCCCAAGCTCCGTTCGATATGCCTCATCATCGGTTTTCTTTAGCAACCACGCGATAAATGAACACATAAACTGATTAAAATAGTACCTATCGTCTTGAATGCGCTTTAGTGCTTCACTGTTTTCCCCGTTCTGTACAAAATCTCCCACGTTAAGATAGACTAAACGGGAAATAGTTGACTCCTGCTCCTTAAAATACTCGCCCGTGATGATGGCATTGGTATAAATATTAACGTCGTTGACTAACCCCGTATAAACCGATCTGACTACTAAATCAGTTTTCTCCTTGACAGCATATTTAATACTACCTTCTTCCTTCTTCACATCATCAAGCACAAAGATACCATTCCGATACCTAACCAACTCTACTTCCAACTTCTTAAGTTTTATTTTGGTGGTATGCAGATGGCTAATCTTATCGCCTCGACTATTTCCGCACTTAAAAAAATTTCCTAAAGCCACCGCCAGCTCTGTCTTACCGCTTGCCACCTTCCCATCCACCCATAAGGTCATGCCAGCCCGTTCCCCAAGTTCATCTAAAAAATGCCCCAATACAGTCATAACCGCTATACAATGGAAAGGATAGAACGTCCTTAGATTCATCGAGTTATACCGTACTACTTTTTCAGCAACCTCCGCATTATCCATATTCTCTTGATAACCCAAATCAAAGCCCTCTTGTAAAGCCACAACATCATACCGTTTGCCATCTTTGGTGATAGCACAGTCTGATCCGACATAAAAGTATTGATTCCCGACCTTATGAAGCCCAGCCGCATCAAAAAAGATAGCGTTCGTATCTTCGGGAATAATTTCGCTGATAATCTGCTGATATTTCGTCCTTGATATCACAAGGATTTCTTTTGCCCCCAAATTACCCAGCCATTTCTCATTTCTATACTCGCTCTTAGAAAGTTGCACCCCGTAAACATTGTCCCCTACCAATACACTGACTCTGTAAACATACTCTGGCATTTGATTGTCAGATACATATAAAGGTATACTTGCAACCTCAAGTAATAAAAATTTAATCTCTTCGCGACCGACTACATAATGCATTCTGGAGTTGACATAAATATTTGCCTTTTCTTTTTTTGCTTTCTCTGGCTCAATCTGGCTCTTTAGCCACGGGTTTGTAGTGTTAACCTTGATGGTATGTTTCCCTAAACAATATTTTTCATAAAAAAGAATTTCCATAAAAATTTTCCCCTTTCACATATAATTCTATTTCTATTATATAACAGAAACGAAAAAACGGGGTCTTTATATATTTCTAATTTTTTTATGTAAGTTGCATTTTTCCCCTTTTTTCTCCCGTTGCTGTCAAAATTGCTGTCAAACGCAAAAAATAAGGGCTTTCAAGACACTCCAAATGTCTCGAAAGCCCCTATTTATGCGGATAACAGGACTTGAACCTGCACGGTCTCCCACTGGAACCTAAATCCAGCGCGTCTGCCAATTCCGCCATATCCGCCTGTCAGGTCAAAGCAGTTTATGACATCCATGTCACCTTTGTTTCACCTGCCCATGTATCATATCATTTTCCCTGCGTCATGTCAACGACTCCGCCGTCATCCAACCGGCGCCGCATCCACCGTCTGCTCCCCGATATGCCGGATCACCCTGCTGTTGACTCTGATCAGGAAAATCACCGTCATCACCAGCGACATCACCTCCGCAATCGGGAACGCCCACCACACATACGTCACTTCCCCCGACAGAGCGAGCAGATAAGCCGCGGGCAAAAGCACCACAAGCTGTCTGGCTATGGAGACAAGCATACTATAGACCGCATTGCCCAGCGCCTGAAAAGCCGTACCGCAGACAATGCCGAACGCCGCAGGCAGAAAACTGATGCAGATAATGCGCAGCGCCGGCACGCCGATCCGCAGCATTTCATCCGACGCCTCAAAAAAGCCCAGCAGAACCGCCGGTATGGTCTGGAAAACCACTACGCCCACCGCCATGATACACGCCGCATATAAAATGGCGAACTTCATCGCCTGAATAAAACGGTCTCGTCTGCCCGCGCCGTAGTTGTACGCCAAAATCGGCACCAGTCCGTTATTTAAGCCGAACACCGGCATGAAGATGAAGCTCTGAAGCTTAAAGTACACGCCAAACACCGCCGTCGCCGTCGGGGTAAAGGAAATCAAAATCAGATTCATGCCGTAAGTCATCACAGAACCGATTGCCTGCATAATCATAGAAGGCACGCCGATCTTATAGATCTGCCCGACCACCTCTCTTTCGATGCGAAGCCCCTTAAACCGGATATGAATGTCCTCATTCTTCTTAAAATTTACGATAAGCGCAATCGTACCCGCAATGGTCTGCCCTGTCACCGTTGCCACCGCCGCGCCCGCGACACCCATTTTCGGCATTCCAAAAAGTCCGAAAATAAAGATCGGATCAAGTATGATATTGATGACCGCACCCGTTCCCTGTGTAATCATAATATAGAAGGTTCTGCCCGTGGACTGCAGAAGCCTTTCAAACACAAACTGCGCAAAAAGACCGAAGGAGCAGCTGCACACAATGCTCAGATACTGCACGCCGAACTCCAGAATCTGCGGATCGTCCGTCTGGCTCAGATAGAACGCGCGGGTTGCAAACAGACCGATCAGCAGAAACAATACATAGCTGAACGCCATCAGCACAATGCCGCTGACCGCCGTATTATCCGCACGCTCCTGATCTTTCTCCCCCAGAGCCTTTGAGAGCACCGCGTTGATACCGACACAGGTGCCGCCCGCCACCGCGATCATCAGTGTCTGGATTGGAAATGCAAGTGACACGGCTGTCAGTGCGTTTTCATTGATGCGCGAGACAAAGATGGAATCCACTACATTGTAAAGCGCCTGCACGAGCATGGATATCATCATCGGCAGGGACATGGTGATCAACAGTTTATTCACGGGCATAATGCCCATTTTATTTTCTTTCGTCTGTTCCATACCTTCCTCCTGATCCTTTTAACTTTTGTTGTTTCAACGAATAAAAAAACATTTGAACTGCAGAGAACCCGCTGCAATCAAATGTTCCGGCTAAGTAAAGCCATTTGCTTTTTAAAAATAGACTTTAAAGTGAACCACGGGGGATATCAAACCGGGGTTCGAATCCCCATTTACGCTGAGGATCCTTTTAGTGAACCACGGGGGATTCGAACCCCCGACAACCTGATTAAAAGTCAGGTGCTC
>ERZ779637.153-NODE-153-length-49707-cov-13.972106_pt1 | contig 49707 bp, 50 predicted proteins | sample MGYA00514196_ERZ779637 | MGnify/ENA primary metagenome ERZ779637 (study PRJEB29562, sample SAMEA4376700) | mouse gut metagenome | isolation source: Cecum | study: EMG produced TPA metagenomics assembly of the A DSS colitis mouse model was used to assess the...
GACTGCCCGGTTCCGAGGTGCGGGAGGCGAGGGAGCGGGTGAAGGTGGCGCTCAAAAATGTGGGCGTCAAGCTGCCGCCCATGTGCATCAACGTCAATCTCTCGCCGGCAGATCTGCCCAAAAAGGGCACTATGTTTGACCTGCCCGTGGCGGTGGGCATTATGATTGCGCTCGGTAAATTGAAGCAGGAATCCGTGGCGGGAACGCTGCTTTTGGGAGAGCTGGGGCTGTCGGGCGAGCTAAAGCCTGTCCGCGGTGTGCTGCCGATCGCGAGGGAGAGCGCGCTGCGGGGCATTGGAAGATGCATTGTGCCTGCGGAAAATGCGTGGGAAGGAGCGTTGGTCGGGGAGATGGAGAGTATCGGCGCAAGAAGCGTGCGGGAGGCGGTGGCGCTGCTTTCCGGGGAGGATGCCGCTGTGCCTGATGCGGACGGGGACAAAGACGGTTCGGGGACGGGAGATAAATCTGCGGTGAAGGGGGATTCCGGCGGGAATGAAGGCGGGAGCTGCCATGGGTTGTCGATTGCCGCAGCCGCCGTTCCCACAGAGGAGAACGTCAGGGAGGAGCAGCTTGACTTTGCCCAGATCAACGGCCAGCAGGGGCTGAAGCGGGCGGCCGAGGTGGCGGCCGCCGGGTTCCACAATCTGCTCATCATAGGCGCGCCGGGCTCCGGCAAAACCATGCTGGCCAGACGGATTCCTTCCATTCTGCCGCCCTTGACGAGAGAGGAGAGTCTGGAGGTGTCTGCCATCTACAGTATCAGCGGCCTGCTGCAGTTCACAGGTTCTCTGCGGACGACCAGGCCCTTTCTGAATCCCCATCACACCATAACGGGACAGGCGCTTGCGGGAGGCGGGCGGATTCCCATGCCCGGGATTATCAGCCTCGCCCATCGCGGCGTGCTCTTTTTAGACGAGCTGCCGGAGTTTAAACGGGAGACGCTGGACATCTTAAGGCAGCCGCTTGAGGATAAGCGGGTGCAGATTGCCAGAAGCAGCGGCTCCTACGTCTACCCGGCGGATTTTATGCTGGTGGGGGCCATGAATCCCTGTCCCTGCGGCTTTTATCCCGACAGGGAGAGATGCCGCTGTACGCCCTTTGAGGTGAGGCGGTATCTGAACAGGGTATCGGGGCCGATTCTGGATCGCATGGATATCTGTGTGGAGGCGATGCCCATGGCTTTTGCCGACATGACTTCCAACAGACGGGAGGAGAGCAGCGCGCAGGTCAGGAAACGTGTGATGGCGGCCAGAAAAAGGCAGGAACAGAGATTTGCCGGGACGGGACTTCATTTTAATGCGGATATGGGAGCCGGGGACGTGGAACGCTACTGCGCACTGGGGGAGGCGGAGCTTCGCTATATGGAGCGGATGTTTACCGCCCTCCGGCTTTCTGCCAGATCCTACCATCGAATTTTGAAGGTGGCCAGAACGATTGCGGATTTGGACGGCAGGGAAGGGATTGGGGAGACGCACTTGGCGGAAGCCATCTGTTATCGGCAGTCCGACCACAAATACTGGAGCTGAGAGGGGACGAATGGGTGTGACAGAGGAGAAAACAGGGAAAGCGACAGGGCGTAGTGGAGAGACAGAAGAGGACGAAGCGAAGGAGAAAGTAAAATGACAGGGACGGCAGCAACGAAAGTGACAGCAGCAGAAAGCGTGAGGGCGGCAGAGACAGTGGGAAGAAAGAAAATGAGAGAGACGGCAGAGACAGTGACTGAGGAAGAAAAGGCGTACATACACTGGCTATATCAGGCCGTGGGCGTGGGGAGCAGAGGATTTCTGCGGTCGCTGGCGACTTTAGGGACGCCCCGGGAGCTTTATCGGCTGACCGTTTCGGGCGCGCTCTCGGAAAAGGTTTCGGAGCGGTACGAGAAAAAAGTGGCAAAAATGTCAGAATTTAGCAGAGGATATGATGTCGCCGGTATGTATGGGCGCATGAGGGAGCGGGGCATCTTTCTCGTGACAGAGGACGAACCGCAGTTTCCGGAAAGGCTGTCGCGGATACCTGACAAGCCGTACGCCCTCTATTTTGCGGGACGGCTTCCGCAGGCGGAGAAAAGGGCGGTGGCGGTGATCGGCGCAAGGGAGTGCACTGCCTACGGGAGATATATGGCGGAGCAGTTCGGGGCGGCTTTTGCGAAGGCGGGCATACAGGTGATCAGCGGCATGGCGAGAGGAATCGACGGCATCGGACAGACCGCCGCGCTCAAGGAAGGCGGGTATTCGCTGGGGGTTCTTGGCTGCGGGGTGGATATCTGCTATCCCGGAGAAAACAGGGAGCTTTACGAAACTTTGCTTGCAGCGGGCGGCATCTGCTCGGAATATCCCCCGGGAACCGAGCCGCGGGCGGTTCTTTTTCCACCCAGAAACCGCATCATCAGCGGCCTTTGCGACGCGGTACTCGTGGTGGAGGCACGGGAGAAGAGCGGCACGCTGATCACGGTGGATATGGCGCTGGAGCAGGGGAGGGAGGTCTACGCGCTGCCGGGCCGTGCCACCGACCCTTTAAGCGGCGGCTGCAACAGACTGATCAGGCAGGGAGCCGGGCTGGCATCCTCTCCCGAGGAGGTTTTGGAGGAGCTTATGGGCGGGGCCGGGAGAGGGCTTTTTGCGGGATCGAAGGGGAAGGCGGTGCAGGGCAGGCTGGTCTTTTTGGAGGGCGTGCAGGGGGAACTGTGGGAAATTCTGGATTTTAACCCGCTTCCCGCACAGGAGCTGCAGCGCAGATATGAGGAAAAATACGGAAAAACCGTCGCCCTCCCGATTTTGTTTAAGGAGCTTTTGGAGCTGTGCGCGGGCGGTTACGCGGGGCAGGTGGGCGGCCGGTATTTTATGAGGATAGGCTCTTGACCGGATTTCCCGCTTTACCTATAATCATCTTAGGAGCGGAATGTCCGGAAGGAGGGAAGAAGAAATGAAAGGAGAAGAGATCATGGGGATGACAGACAACCAATATAAGGGATTTTTGTTAAATGAGTTAGAGGACTGGGAGGAAGTCCTTGAAATAGCACGAGAAGAGGGTGCGCAGAACACGGCAAAGAAAGTAGAAAGGCAGATTGAGAAGATAAAAAAGATGTTGGAATTTTAGTGGAAAACAGGCGGGAGCGAAACCGCCTGTTTCCATTTTTTTCGTCCCGGAAAATGAATTTACCCTTGCAACCGCTCGTAATTTGGTGTATAGTGTTGCACGTTGGACGGGGAAGCGGTGTGAGAAGAATATCTAACCGCTCACAGCATAGGCTGTTTCGCGAAGATGTTCTAAGTCTGCTTTGCAGACTTTTCTCACACAGGAGAATGCCTAAAAGAGGCATTCTCCGCTTGGATTTAAAATAATGAGTAGGGGAACGGCTATGGCGAAATATCTGGTAATTGTGGAGTCACCGGCGAAGGTGAAGACCATCAAAAAATTTTTAGGCGCGAACTACGAGGTGGCGGCCAGTCAGGGGCATGTTAGGGATCTTCCCAGAAGCGTCCTCGGAATTGACGTGGAGAACGATTTTGAACCGAAGTATATCACGATCCGGGGTAAGGGAGACATCCTGGCGAATCTGCGCAAGGAAGTGAAGAAGGCCGAGAAGGTCTATCTGGCAACCGACCCGGACCGCGAGGGGGAGGCTATCTCCTGGCATCTGTATTTTGCTTTAAAACTGGAAAATAAGAAGGTATACCGCATTACCTTTAACGAGATCACGAAGACGGCAGTGAAGGAGTCTTTAAAGAATGCCAGAGAGATCAATATGGATCTGGTGGACGCCCAGCAGGCCAGAAGGTGTTTAGACCGCATGGTGGGTTATAAAATATCACCCGTTCTTTGGGCGAAGGTGAAGCGCGGGCTGTCCGCGGGACGTGTGCAGTCGGTGGCGCTTCGGATTATCTGCGACAGGGAGGAGGAGATCAACGCCTTTATCCCGGAGGAATACTGGACGCTGGATGCGAGCCTTAAAGTGGAAGGGGAGAAAAACCCTCTGACCGCGAAATATTACGGCACGAAAACCGAGAAGCGCACGATTTCCTCCGCGCAGGAGATGGAGCGGCTAAAAAAAGAGCTTTCCGGCGCAGCTTATAAGGTGAGCTCCGTAAAGACCGGTGAGCGGATCAAGAAAGCGCCGCTGCCCTTTACGACCTCCACGCTCCAGCAGGAGGCCAGCAAGGTGTTAAACTTTTCCACCCAGAAGACCATGCGCCTGGCGCAGCAGCTCTACGAGGGTGTGGAGATTAAGGGAAACGGCACCACGGGTATCATCACCTATCTGCGTACCGATTCCACCAGAATATCCGATGAGGCGGAGGCGGCGGCAAGAGCTTATATTACGGAAAAGTACGGAGAGGAGTATGCGGCGGCCGTAGAGCAGGAGAAAAAGCCGGATAAAAAGATTCAGGACGCCCACGAGGCGATTCGTCCCACGGATATCAGCAGGCTTCCGCTGGAGATCAAGGAGTCTCTGTCAAGAGACCAGTTTCGCCTCTATCAGCTGATCTGGAAACGGTTTGCGGCCAGCCGTATGGCGGCGGCGCTGTATGAGACCACCTCCGTGAAGATAGACGCGGGGGAGCACCGCTTTACCGTGGCGGCGTCGAAGGTGAAATTTGACGGCTTTATGAGCGTCTACACGCAGGAGGATGACAAGGAGGAGAGCAATACCCTGATCCGTGGTATTTCGGAGGATACCGGATTACAACTGCTTTCCCTGGAGGAGAAGCAGCATTTCACCCAGCCGGCCCCCCACTACACGGAGGCGTCTCTCGTGCGCGCCATGGAAGAGCTGGGGATCGGCAGGCCGAGTACCTATGCGCCTACCATCACGACGATACTGGCGAGACGTTATATCGTGAAGGAAAATAAAAACCTCTATGTGACGGAGCTGGGCGAGGTAGTCAACAACATGATGAAGGACGCCTTTCCCTCCATCGTGGACGTGAATTTTACCGCCACCATGGAAGCGCTTTTGGACGGCGTGGAGGAAGGCAATGTCAAGTGGAAGACGGTGGTGAAGAATTTCTACCCGGATCTGCAGGAGGCTGTGGAGAAGGCGGAGAAGGAGCTGGAGGAAGTAGAGATCGCAGATGAACTGTCCGACGAGTTCTGTGAGCTGTGCGGCAGGCAGATGGTGATCAAGTACGGGCCCCACGGCAGATTTCTGGCCTGTCCCGGTTTCCCGGACTGCAGAAACACGAAGCCTTATTTTGAGAAGATCGGCGTGGCCTGTCCGAAATGCGGCAAGGACATTGTCCTGAAAAAGACCAAGAAGGGCAGGAAGTATTACGGCTGTATTGACAATCCGGACTGTGATTTTATGGTATGGCAGAAGCCGGTGGATGAAAAATGTGACCGCTGCGGTTCCATCATGCTGCAGAAGGGCAATAAGCTGGTCTGCGCCGACGAGTCCTGCGGTTTTGTCAAGGATATACCGAAGGAGAAGGCCGAAGCCTGACAAAAAAGTGCAGCCATGGGAAAAGGCACGGAAAGAAATTGGAATATTTGATATAAAATATAGGAATTACAGGTTAATTGCGCGCCGCACATTGAAATTGTCTGAATAGTGTGATAAAATAATCAGTATATGACAGGCAGACCGGATACAGGGAGCGAGAGGTATATACATGAGCAGCGTGCAATTATTAGATAAGACCAGAAAGATCGGGAAACTTTTACACAATAACAATTCGGGCAAGGTAGTATTTAATGACATCTGTGACGTGTTGAAGGAAATTCTTGTCTCCAATGTGCTGGTTGTGAGCAGGAAGGGAAAAGTCCTGGGAATCGGGGATATGCCCACGGTGGAATCTATTACGGAACTGATCGTGGATCATGTGGGTGGTTTCATTGATCCCATGTTAAATGAGCGGCTTCTGGGGGTGCTTTCCACCAAGGAGAATGTCAATCTGGAAACACTCGGGTTTGAGAGCCCGGGCATCCGCCAGTTTCAGGCGGTGATCGCGCCGATTGAGATCTCCGGCGAACGGTTGGGGACGCTTTTCCTATATAAATGCGACGACCAGTATGACATCGACGATATTATTCTTTGCGAATACGGCACTACGGTGGTAGGATTGGAGATGCTGCGTGCCGTCAGCGAGGAGAACGCGGAGGAGAACCGCAAGGTGGCGGTGGTGAAATCGGCGATCTCGACCCTCTCATTCTCGGAGATGGAGGCAATCACCCACATTTTCGACGAGCTGGGCGGCATGGAAGGCATTCTGGTGGCGAGCAAGATCGCGGACAAAGTCGGAATTACCCGATCGGTGATCGTGAACGCCCTACGAAAATTCGAGAGCGCGGGCGTGATAGAATCCCGCTCCTCGGGGATGAAGGGCACTTACATCAAGGTGCTAAACGATGTGGTGTTCGACGAAGTGGAAAAGTTAAAAGAGCAGGGAAGGTTTTAAACAGTCGGAAGTTTAGAAATAACTGGCAGAAGGATCTGCGAAAAGTGCCGTTTTTGCGCGCAGCAGATCCTTTTTTGTCGTTTTGCAGGGACACTAATTTGTGAAAATCAATCGAAAAACCTTGTATTTTTTTATAATTTATTTATAATGGAATATGGATTGTATTAACGTGGAAGGAGTGCGATTATGAGCTCATTGATTGATACGAATGCATTTGATTATGTGAATGTGCTGGATAAGGCGATGGACGCGTCTGCGCTCAGGCATGAAGCGATTTCCAATAACATTTCCAATGCGGACACACCGAATTATAAGAGGCAGGATGTGGACTTTGAGACGCAGCTAGCCAAGGCGCTGCGCCATTCCCGCTATAAGAGTATGGATGCGAAGGTGGCGGACTTGAAGATGAGACGTCTGGATCCGATTCCCTACAAGGACTATTCGGGCTTTTCTTACCGCATAGACGGGAATAACGTGGATCCCGATACCGAGGGTGTATATCTGGCGAAGAATCAGATCGTTTACCAGGGCCTTTACCAGAGTGTGTCTCAGGAATTTAAGAATTTACAGACGGTAATGAAGTGAGTGAGAAGAACCTCTAAAGCTCGACAGCAGTGGCTGTCTCGCTAAGAAGTTCTATGTCTCACTCTGGAGAATGCTTAAAGGACAGCATTCTCCGTGGGTTGTGATATTATATTAAGGAGGAATTGCTATGGCTTTATTTACTTCGTTTGACATCAACGCCACAGGCATGACCGCGGAGCGTTTCCGTATGGATACGATTTCCCAGAATGTGGCAAACGCGAATACGACGAGAACCGAGGACGGTACGCCCTACCGCAGAAAGATCGTGGTGTTTGAGGAGAAAAATTCTCCCACCCATTTCCATCAGATTCTCATGAAAGAGAACGAGCGTTTCGCGGGTAATGGCGTGAAGGTGACGGGCGTTTACGAGGATAACGTGACGGAAGGGAATATGGTCTACGACCCTTCTCATCCCGATGCGGATGAGAACGGCTATGTGATGTATCCGAATGTAAATATCATCACGGAATTTACGAACCTGATCGACGCGTCCCGCGCTTATCAGGCGAACAGCACTGCGTTTGGCGCCAGCAAGAATATGGCGACCATGGGACTTAACATCCTGAACGGATAAGGACGACATGTAGATAAATAACTGATGTTATTTAAAACGGTTCAGAATATATTACGGGGAATGTTGGAGGAAATTGAAAATGGCTTTGGATATCACGGAATTATATAACGTCTCTGCGGGGGAGATACGGGAGGCTGCCAAGGCGGCGCCGACGACACGCATTGAGGATTATAAGGAAAATGGCTTCGATGCGGTGCTACATACAGCGATTGACAATCTGAATACCACGAATAATTATCTTTCGAACGCGGAAAACGAGGAGATTAAGTGGGCACTTGGGGAGACGGAAAATCCTCATGATCTTGCGATCGCGCTGCAGAAAGCTTCCACTGCATTACAGTACACGGTGGCGATCAGGGACAAACTTCTGGATGCGTACAAAGAGCTGATCCAGATGCAGGTTTAGTTCCATTTAGCATGTGAGAGGGAATGCCGAAGGAGAGCGAATTGCCGTGGAAAAGATAATTGAGAAATTGAAGGAATTGGGAAATAAAATAATGGAGTGGTGGAATCGTTTCACAGCCAAGCAGAAGACGCTGATCGTGGCTGTGGTAGCGGTACTCATCATTGCGCTCGTATTTATCATATACAGCCTGCACAGACCTGAGTACGTGCTGCTTCGAGAGTGCGAGACCACCAAGGAAGCCTCGGAGGTGACGGAGCTTCTGGACGGCGAGGGGTATCATTACCAGATCACGGACGACGGGCTGACGATCACCATTCTCAGCGAAGAGCTTGGGCAGGCGAATCTGCTTCTGGGCGCCAACAATATTCAGGCGGCCAGCTACGGGATCGACAATGTGACGGACGGCAGTTTTTCCACCACGGAGTCCGACAAGCAGAAAAAGCATGTGGTATATCTGGAAAAACAGCTGGAAAATGATTTTCTGACCATGTTTACGTCTATAAAGCGCGCGCGGGTTAAGCTGAACATTCCGGAGGACGACGGAACGCTGATTGCCCAGGAGCAGGAATCTTCCGCGTGGGTGCTTTTGGAGTTGAGGGACGAGTTCTCACGGGAGAGCGCGGCCTATTTGGCACGCGCCATAGCCACGGCTCTGGGCAATGAGACTACGGACAATATCGTCATTCTTGATTCGGAAGGTAATATGCTGTTTACGGGAGATGAGAATTATTCCCCTTCCGGATTGGCGAACGCCCACCTCTCTGTGAAGACCGAGGCGGAGAAAAATATGATAAACAACGTGCGCAGGGTTTTGCTTGGCACGAACGAGTTCGACAACGTGGAGGTATCTCCCAATCTGGTGCTGGATTTCTCCAACCAGACGAGTACGGAGCATACATATACCCCGGCGGACGGACAGACGCAGGGCGTGCTGAGCCACGAGGATCTTTACAATGAGGAGAACGTAAGCGGCGTGGGCGGTGTGCCGGGCACGGACTCCAACGACGACACGACGACCTATGTGCTGGAGGATAATTCCAATTCCCGCTCCTCAAGGAACGAGCAGTCGAGGGATTATCTGCCCAACGAGAAGATTACCACCATCGAGACGCCGGCGGGCGTGATCAACTACGGCTCCTCGTCTCTGGCGGTTTCCCTGATCCGCTACAATGTGGTGCGGGAGGAGGATGTGGACGCACAGGGGCTTTTGGACGGTGTGAGCTGGGAGGAATATAAGCTTGTCAACAACGAGCGTGAGCGGATTGAGCTGGATGAAACTTTTTATAATGCGGCTGCGAACGCGACGGGTATTCCGGTAAATAACATTACATTGGTAGCGTACAGTGAGAATCTCTTCTTCGACGCGGAGGGTTCCCGGATAACGGCGACGGATGTCCTGCAGATTCTCCTGATTATCGTGATTCTGGCGCTGCTGGCCTTTGTGGTGCTGCGCAGCATGAGAAGCGAGAAGCACGAGGAGGAAGAGGAGGAGCTGACCGTGGAGACGCTGTTGCAGTCCGATGTGCAGCTTGAGGAGATTTCCTCCGAAAACGAATCCGATGAGAAGAAGCTTGTCGGCAAATTTGTGGAAGAGAATCCGGAGGCGGCGGCAAATCTGCTGCGCAACTGGTTAAATGAAGACTGGGGGTAGGATAAATGGCAGCGAAAGCGGATGAGCAGATTAACGGACTCCAGAAGGCGGCCATCTTGATGATTGCCCTTGGACCGGAGAGGTCGGCGGCAATTTTTAAGCACCTCAAAGAAGATGAGGTGGAGGAGCTGACACTGGAGATTGCGAACACAAGGAGCATCACGCCTCAGGTCAAGGAGAGCGTGGTAAACGAGTTCTACCAAGTGTGTCTGGCACAGCAGTATATCGCGGAGGGCGGTATCAACTATGCGAAGGAGCTGCTGGAAAAGTCCTTCGGCTCCGAGAAAGCGTTGGACGTGATCGGCAAGCTGACGGCATCTTTGCAGGTAAAGCCGTTCGAGTTTGTGAGAAAGGCCGATGCGGCGCAGCTCTTAAACTTTATTCAGGACGAACACCCGCAGACCATCGCATTGATTTTGTCCTATCTGGCGCCCGGGCAGGCGGCGATCATCGTCTCCGCGCTCCCGCCGGACAGACAGGCGGACGTGACGAAGCGTATTGCGGTAATGGACCGGACGAGTCCGGACGTCATCAAGGAAGTGGAGAAGGTTTTGGAATCCAAACTGTCATCGCTGGTAAATCAGGATTATACGATCATCGGCGGCGTGGATGCTGTCGTGGAGATCTTGAATACGGTGGATCGTGGTACGGAGAAGCATATCATGGAGACCCTGGAGATCGAGGAGCCGGAGCTTGCGGACGAGATCAGAAAGAAAATGTTCGTGTTCGAGGATATTCTGCTTCTGGACGACCGTGCAATTCAGCGCGTGCTGCGTGATGTGGATAACTCCGATCTGGCGATCGCACTGAAGGGCTCCAATGAAGAGGTGCAGAATGCGATATTCAACAACCTTTCCAAGCGTCTTGCCGTTATGATCAAGGAGGACATGGAGTTCATGGGGCCTGTCCGTATGAAGGACGTGGAGGAAGCGCAGCAGAAGATTGTAAACATCATCCGGAAACTGGAGGATGCTGCGGAAATTGTTATCTCCAGAGGTGGAGGTGACGAGATCATTGTTTAATTCGAAGTCAAGAACCTTATATAAAGCCGGCTGGGTCAGAGTGGACGGCGAAGAGAAATGCGTGATAGACAGTAACAGCATTGTGGCGGAACGCATCGAGGAGTGGGAGAACATCCGAAAGGCGAACGCGGCCGCGCTGCCCGCCTTCGACGAGGAGAGCGGCGAGGGTGAGGGCGAGCCGGAGTTCGTGAGCGGTATCGAGGGAGAGGAGCTTGACGCTCTCTTTACGGGCGGCGAAGGCGGCGGCAATGTGATTAAGGCCGGCGATGCGGCAGAACCGGATTTTGATGAACTGAAAGCGGAGGCCGAAGCGGAGGCGGAGCATATCATAGCGGAGGCGAGAGCGCAGGCTCTCGAGATTGAAACGCAGGCCAGGCGTGATGCCGAGATAGGGCGTGCCAATGCCGTTGAGGAAGGCACGAGGCAGGGCTATGACGAAGGATATGCCAGAGGCATGGCCGAAGTGGACGGCATGAAGCAGGAGCTGGCGGAACGGAAACGACAGCTTGAGGCGGAGTTTGACGAGCTTTTGGAGGATCTGGAGCCGCGGTTTATCGAGACCATCACCGATATTTACAGCCATATCTTTGGCGTGGATTTGATGGATAACAGGGACATTCTGGTGCATTTGATTGATTCCACTCTGCGGAAGGTGGAGAGCAGCAGAACTTTTATTGTGCATGTGTCGGCGGAGGATTACCCCCATGTCAATATGCAGAAGCAGGCGCTCTTGGAGGGTGCAGTGGCGGGCAGGGGAATCATCGAGATCATCGAGGATATTGCGCTTGGCAAGGGCGACTGCCTGATTGAGACGGACGGCGGCATCTTTGACTGCGGCGTGGGCACGCAGCTGGAAGAGCTCACGAAAAAATTACGAGTGTTATCCTATGAAAAAGTTTAGATTTTCGGCAGGAAGAAGCGTCGGATGAATACAGCGATCAACTACTTTAAATACAGCAGCATAATGGATGATACCTTTTTTAAGAAAAAGGGCAGAGTGGAAAACGTGGTGGGACTTACCATCGAGTCGGCCGGGCCGGAGGCGAAGCTGGGCGATCTGTGTATCATCTACCCCGTGGGGGAGGAGTACCCGCCGATCACGGCGGAGGTGGTAGGATTTAAGGACAGACGCACGATTTTGATGCCCTGTGACAACACCGACGGGATCGGGCTTGGATGTATCGTGGAGAACACGGGCAACCCTCTGACGGTGCCGGTGAGCGAAGACCTTCTCGGAAAGGTGCTGGACGGTCTTGGCAGGATTGACGGTGAGTATATGCCGGGCGTGCCTTACAGCGTAGAGGCGCAGCCGCCGGATGCCATGAGCCGGAAGATCATCGCGGATGTGCTGCCTCTTGGCGTGAAAGCCATAGACGGCCTGATGACGGTTGGAAAGGGTCAGCGTATCGGTATTTTTGCAGGTTCCGGTGTGGGAAAATCCACACTGATGGGCATGTTTGCGCGCAATACGAAGGCGGATATCAATGTGATCGCCCTGATCGGTGAGCGCGGCAGAGAGGTGCGGGAGTTTGTGGAGCGCGACCTCGGAGAAGAGGGGATGCGCCGCTCTGTGGTGGTGGTGGCCACCTCGGACAGATCGGCCCTTGAGAGAAACAAGGCGGCGAAGACAGCCTGCGCGATCGCGGAATATTTCAGGGATCAGGGGAAGGATGTACTTTTGATGATGGACTCCCTGACCCGTTTTTCCATGGCGCAGAGAGAGATCGGTCTGGCCAGCGGAGAACCGCCGGTATCGAGGGGGTATCCGCCCAGCGTGTACTCGGAGATGCCTAGGCTTTTGGAGCGGGCGGGCTGTGCGGCTGTAGGTTCGATCACCGGACTGTACACGGTGCTGGTGGACGGCGACGATATGAACGAGCCGATCACGGATACGGCAAGAAGTATTCTGGACGGTCATATCATGTTGAACAGGAAGCTGGCGCATCAGAATCATTATCCGGCGATCGACGTATTGCAGAGTATATCCAGATGCATGAGCCAGATTGTGGATAAGGAGCATAAATCCCTTGCGGGCAGGCTTAAAAATGTGCTCGCCACCTACAATGAGGCGGAGGATCTGATTAACATAGGCGCTTACAAGAGCGGCAGCAACAAAAACATCGACTACGCCATCGAGAAGATCGAGGCGGTGAACGAGTTCTTGATGCAGGATGTGGATTCAAAATATGATTATGAGGAAGCCGTGGATATGCTGCGGGAGCTTTTCGCGGAAGCGGAGGCGTAACAGGAAAGCCGCAGGCTGAGCTGTTAAGCGGAGTAAGGAGTGACCTGCCATGGCGAAATTCAGATACAGGATGCAGAGCATTCTGAATATCAAGTATCAGCTTGAGACGCAGGCGAAGATAGAGGTCGGCCGGGCGCAGATGCGGCTGAATGAGGAGCAGGAGAAGCGGCAGATGCTGATCGACCGCAAGGAGGCCTATATGGAGGAAGGCCGCCGGATGCGGAAGAAGGCGCTGCGTGCGACCGATCTGCGGGATAACCGCAACGCCGTGCTCATCATGGATGAAATGATCGCGGTGCAGGAGCTTGAAGTGCGGAAAGCGGAGGAGGCGCTGGAAAAGGCGCGGGAGAAGCTGACGGCGGTCATGCAGGAGCGCAAGATGCACGAAAAGCTCAAGGAGAAGGCCCTGCTCCAATTTTTGGAAGAAGAGAAAGCGGCCGAGTTCAAGGTGGTGGACGAACTGACGAGCTACACCTACGGGCAGCGTGGAAAGGAAAATGGGAATGGCAGCAGAAGCGACGAATATGGGTATGGAACCCCCCATTGATAAAAAAGCGGAAAAAAAGAGATTAAAGGAAGAGCGGGGCAAGATCAAAGCGGATCAGAAGGCCCAGAAAAAGGAGGCCAAGCAGCGCGCCAAGGAAATATCGGAGCAGGAGGCGCAGCTTGACGACGATGAGGGCGGCGGTATCTCCGTCTTTTTGGTAACAGTCGTTATTGTAATTATCTGGGTGGCGATTCTCTGCCTCTTAATCAAACTGGATGTGGGCGGCTTCGGCTCCGGGGTGCTTGCTCCGGTGCTCAAGGATGTGCCTGTGATCAATAAGATTCTGCCGGTGGATTCCACGGTCACTACCGATGATGGGGAGTCCTACGGCGGCTACACCAGCCTGCGGGAAGCGGTGGACTATATCAAGGAGCTGGAGCTGCAGCTGGAGGACGCGCAGGCGGCAAGCAGCGTGGATTCCGAGGAGCTGACGGAGCTTCGGGCCGAGATTGAGCGTCTGCAGACGTTCGAGGATGCGCAGGTAGAGTTTGAACGCATCAAGACCGAGTTTTACGAGGAAGTGGTCTACGCCGAGAACGGGCCGGGGCCGGAGGAGTACCAGAAGTATTACGAGAACATAGACCCTACCGCGGCGGAGTATCTGTATAAGCAAGTGGTGCAGCAGTTGGAGACGGATGCGCAGATTCAGGATTATGCGCAGGCATATGCGGAGATGGAGGCCGAACAGGCTGCCGGCATTTTTGAGGCCATGACTGACGATCTGGATCTGGCGGCCAAGATACTGAGCCAGATGAAGCCGACGGACAGGGGCGAGATTTTGGGAGCGATGGACGCGGATACGGCGGCCAGAATCACCAGGATCATGGATCCCGACAATTGAGATTTTTAAATTCTATAGCAAACAGCTTTATATGAAGCGGAGAAATGCCGATATATACCATGTAGCGGATGCGTTTTATCCATTACATGTGTTATATATATGCGCAGGAATGCACAGGGTAGATGACTGCTTCGCAGTCTGCGTTCCGCGCGGCGGACAGGAAACCTGTCCGAATTATAATTTAATTTCAGTACCTTGAAAACTACAGAAAGGAGGAAAGAGCAAGGAATGACGGTAAACAATGTAAACGCCCTGTCGTCTTTTGGGACGGTACAGGGAAGTCAGGCATCCGGGAAGCCGGAGGAAGTCGTGCAGGAACGCTTTGATAAGCTCATGAACAAGATGAGCGATCAGCTCACCAGCCTGCAGAAAGCGCAGGCAGGAAGTTCTGTGGCAGCCACGGCGTCGAAGCAGGCGGTGGCGGAGAGTGTGAAGAGCGCGCAGGAAACCGCACAGCCGAAGGATGCGCTCAGACAGGACGGCGCAGCCGAAGCGCAGAAGCCGGGAGAGGCGGCCGCGGATGATGCGGCGGGCACGGCGGAGCGGGATGGCAACGGCATGACGACCGAGGCGAAGGATGTGCAGACACAGGATACCGAGACACAGGAAACTGTGGAGAAGGCGGCCGAAGAGCTTGTCGGTGAGATCGCCGATGTGATGGACATTCCGCTGGAGAAGGTGGAAGAAGCCATGGAAGTTTTAGGACTCACAGCGGTGGATCTTTTTGATCCGGCGAATTTGAAACAGCTGTTATTGAATCTGGCAGACAATACGGATGAACTGGCTTTGGTCACAGACGAGACGCTCTACGGCAATTTGCAGGAGCTTTTCCAGGCGGTAAACGAGACGCTCGGAGCGCTGCAGGAGGAATTGGGACTGAGCGCTGAGGAGCTTGAGGCCCTGATGGCGCAGATGAGCGCGGCGGAGAAATCTGTAGAAGCGGAAGAGCCTGTACTTACCATACCGGGCACAGAGGAGCCGGAGGTGAGCGTGGAGGGCATGAAGGATTATGCGGTATCCGTGCAGAAGGACGGCGGCACCGTACAGATCAAGGTGACGGTTGACGATGCCAGCGGCGAGAAACATGTCAGCGAGCAGGTCACGGACACCGGAAAGCCGGAGACCACTCCTGTTTTGAAGAAGGAGTCGGCGGACACGGGACATCAGGGAGAGGAGCACGCGGCGGGAAACAATGCGGGCAGCGCTTTCTTACAGAACCTGACGGGACGCATGGAAGAAGTGGAAGCGCCGGCGGAGCGGCCGGTATACACGCAGCCCGAGGCGAATCAGATCATGGATCAGATCGTGGAGTACATGAAGTTTAATATCAAGCCCGAGACGCAGGAGATGGAGATGCAGTTACATCCCGCAAGTCTGGGTACGGTGCATGTACAGATCGCGGCGAAGGACGGTGCTATCACAGCACAGTTTGCGGCACAGAACGAGACGGTGAAGGCGGTTTTGGAAACCCAGATGATTCAGCTTAAGGAGCAGTTTGAAGAGCAGGGCATCAAGGTGGAGGCCGTGGAAGTCACAGTGGCAAATCACGCTTACGGCGAGCAGTTTGGCGGCGAGCGGGATGCGGCGGATCAAAACGGCGAAAATGCGAAGAAGGGTGCGAGAAGAATCAACCTGAATCTCGACGAGATCGAAGAGGAAGGCATGGAGGAGCTCGACGATTCGGAGCGGATCGCGGTGGAGATGATGCAGGCAAACGGCAATACGGTGGACTATACCGCGTAGAGAATTGAGCAGCTGCAGTTATTGTGCAGTTAACGTGTGGTATAGGTCGAAGCATTTACTGCTGAGACCGTAAGAATATGATTCAGCAATGCAAAATCCCATCGCTGAAAGCGGTTCTAAGCGCCAGTGGCGCTTGTTTAGAACGGACCGGAGCGGAGACTTTAAGATGGATTTTGCATCATAACTGCGAGAGAATCGAGCAGTTTATGAAAGGAGTGAAAGTATGGGAGTAGTACAGAAAGTAGAAAACGGCAAGTTCGTGGAATCCAATTCCGCAGCGTCCATCGCGGAGGAAAAGAAGAGGGCGCAGGCCAGCAATACACTGGATAAGGACGCTTTCCTACAGCTTCTGGTGGCGCAGATGAAATATCAGGATCCGCTGGAGCCCACCTCCAACACAGAGTATATTTCCCAGTACGCGACCTTCTCGGAATTAGAGCAGATGCAGAACATGAGCGCATCCATGGATCTTTTCCGGGCGTCAAGCTTAGTGGGCGAGACCGTGCTCTTGAAGGTGAAGGATTCTCAGGGAAGAGAGACGACCGTGCAGGGTAACGTAGATTACGTGGTCTATGAGAAGAATAAGGCATATTTGTCCGTGAACGGCGACCTTTATTCTATGGACGATCTGGATACGGTGGCTGATCCTACCTACCTTGAGGCATACAAGCTGGGGGCGGATTTCCTGAATATCTTAAACAAGCTTCCCGAGATCGAGCATCTGTCTCTTGCGGATCGTGATAAGGTGGAGAAGCTGGATAAAATGTATTCGGGCATGAACGACTACCAGAAGAGCTTCTTAACTGACGAACAGGTAGAGCTGATGAAGAAATACGTGAAGAAGATGAAGGACATGGTGGCATCCGCTGAAAACAAGGGCGATGATGACGGCGGCGACGACGACGGTGACGGCGACGACAAATAAGCCACAGCGGGGCGATGATCTCAGGGAGGAGAGAGTATGAAGATTCAAGGCAGTTCTTTCCCTTCGATAGAGCAGCTTCAGGATCAATATTTGAAGACAGGCAGATTCAAGGACGAAGCGCCTGCGTCGGGAGGCATAAGCTTTCAGGATATTCTGTCAAAAAAGACAGACGGCATGGAACAGCCCGGGGAAGTCAGATTTTCCAAACATGCGGCAAATCGTCTGACGGACAGGAATATTGAGCTGACCGAGGAACAGGTGGAACGCCTGAACATGGGAGCAGCAAAAGCCTCGGCGAAGGGGATAAAGGAATCATTGGTCATGGTAGATTCCCTTGCATTTATCGTGAGTGTGCCGAATCAGACGGTTATCACGGCGATGGATCAGACGGAGGCTGATGAGAATGTATTCACAAACATAGACGGAGCGGTCATTATATAAGCCGGACCTTACAGGAGGCTTAACGTCCTCGACTGACAGAGAGGACAGACGGTTCCATACAAGTTTAAGGAGGTCATTTCACTATGATGAGATCACTTTTTTCTGGCGTGTCGGGCCTTAAAACCCACCAGACCAGAATGGATGTTATCGGTAACAACATTGCAAACGTAAATACAACGGCATACAAGTCGATGAACATGGTATTCAGCGATCTGCTCTACCAGCAGACGCAGGCGGCTTCCGGCGCGAACGCGGCCACAGGGCGCGGCGGTATCAATGCCAGACAGATCGGTCTGGGCGCCAAGACATCGGCGATCAGCACAGCGATTACAAGACCGGGTTCCGCACAGTCCACGAACAATCCGTGGGATGTGATGATCACGGGCGAGTCGTTCTTCATCGTGAGCAGCGGCACCGGCGGACAGAACTTCTTTACGAGAGACGGCTCCTTCACCATCGACGGCGCGGGCAATCTGGTTATGGCGAGCAACGGCTACCGCGTGATGGGGTGGCAGGTAGATGGGGAAACAGGGGAGATCCTTTCCGGTCCGGTGCAGGCCCTGCAGGTTATGAACGATGAGAACATGAAGGCGCCCGCGGAGGCTACCAGCATGGCTGTCGCGGCAGGTATTCTGGATAAGAACGACCCCGGCGTTCACAGCAAGGCGGGACTGGTGAGAACCCTGACCTTCTTCGACGCGAGGGGCTACTCTTACACGGCGAAGTTCAGCACACACGCGATGAGCAAGGACGGCCAGTATTACGTACAGCTTGACGACATCACGGACAGCAACGGCGTGTCCCTAAAGGATTTCTATAATGTCAGTGACATTTCGCAGATTGCGACCTTTGGAGCAGGCGGGAGCCTCGATCCGGAGACCAAGGTGTACCAGACGGCGCAGGGCGTGACGTACATTCCGTCTTATACGCCTGCGGGGGGCGGTACGGCTACGCAGGCATTCAGGGTGGATTACAGCTTTGAGGAATCCCTCAAAGATTTTGCGTCGAACCCGATCATGAAGCTTGGCGGTAATACCGTACAGGTAAAGGAAGGTACTTTGAATGATGGCGATTCCATGCCCGCGAAGGTTACCATGACGGGAAAGGTTACCTTGACAAAGGATGTGCTCCAGAATGAATATAAGCTGACCTATGACGATAAGGATGGGGCATACTATTATCTCCCGGACGGCGCTACTACGCCTGTGAAGCTGGCTAATGAGCCGGCGGCAGGCAGCGCGGATGTGACAAACTGGCAGACGGTGCTCAGCAAGCTGGGCGGTGCGGTTACGATTTCCGCTGATGCGGCGACAAACAAACCGCTGCTTGAGGTGAATGATGACGGCTCGGTGACAGTCACCTTTGAGGCGCAGTTTGATCAGGAAGACGATATGACCGATGCGGTTTACAATGCGCAGACTGGCAAGTTTGCGAAGACGCTGGTTTATCCCGGCGCGGACGACGCGGCGACGAAGGAGGTTATCGAGAAGGCGTACGGCTTGGTGGACGACGATATGATTACCTACACGATCAACTACATTACGCCGGACGGCCACGCCAGTGTGACCAAGGATGAGAAATATAACGGCAACATGCTGGTGTACGACACCAAGACCGGTAACTTCTCCTATATAGGCCAGCAGGAGCAGGACGCGGCCACCCTCGACTTCTCGGCTACTGCGACGGACATGACGGGCGCGACGGTGGATCTGGGTCATTTTTCCGACATCTCCATCGACTTTTCGACCACGACCAACGTCAATAACGGCAAGACGTCCACGTACGGCTATGACAACGGCGACGGCACCTCAAACAACAACGGCAGCGGCCGCAAGCCCGGTTCCCTGATCGGCGTGGAGATCGGGCAGGACGGCAAGATCACGGCTTCCTACGACAACGGTCTCTCGAAGCTTCTGGGACAGATCGCGGTGGCGAAGTTCGCCAATGCCGCAGGTCTTGCGAAGGCGGGCAACAACCTCTACAAGACGACCATGAACTCCGGCGAATTCGACGGCACCGGCATGGATATCACCTCAGACGGCGAGGGTTCCATGGAATCCGGCGTGCTGGAGATGAGTAACGTGGATCTGGCGGGCGAGTTCACCGAGATGATCACGACACAGCGTGGTTTCCAGGCGAACAGCCGTATTATCACCACCTCCGACTCCATGCTGGAGGAGCTTGTAAATCTGAAGAGATAATAATTGAGGAGTTGATGCTCCTATCTATACCAAGGCTGTAAAAGTACAGCCTTGGTATTTGTAAAATCAAGATGGTATGATATATTTGTTAGCAGGCAGGAAATAATGTACAATGGAAAAATAGAAAGCAAAACATTTAAAAAGAAAAAGAAAATAGATATTAGATCGTTTGTTTTATGGTATATTGGAATTGTATTCTCCTTTTTACCCATTTTTTTTGATATGATTGTGTTTTTGAGTGATCACGAGCGGGTTACAAAGGAGTATTGGACGGGCGTTTGCCTGAAGGGAGATATTCTTTGGATTTTAGCGACGGTAATCGTCCTTACGGTAGTGGATTACTTTAGCGATGGAAAAAAGAAAAAAGGATATAAAGTGCGGTTTGCAGTAGCCGGAATCATTATGTGGGGGATTGTATTCGGTTTCTGGATTGTTTTTAAATATGTTTATGCGGCAGACTTTAAAGGGGATTGGCCTATTGCCATCACTCTTATAGTTGCCGGATTTACGTTAACATGCTGTACTCCATTACAGGTGAAGCTAATGGAAGTGAGGGAATGATATGGTATATCTGTTTGGTTTGTTGGTTCTCTTGTTTGGTTTTATAGGTATTGTACCGCTTGCAATGACATTTGCGTTCAGACATCATGCGGATGTGGAAATACAATATACATTTCCGCAGAAGCTGTTTCACAGTGATATGGATCATTTGAGGTATGAAGAGATAGAAGGGAAAAACATTTCCAGAATATCCCTTCAAAACAGAGGCTCGGTACGTTTGGCAAGGGGTAATATTTTATCAATGGAAGATTTGGAAAGTAGAAAGGGGGAGGCGTATTCTGTTGAATTGCCATAGGTAAAAATGAAGTTTGAGGAATTTTGGATAGATATTTGTAAGATACATTTGTTTACGAAACACTATTTGCTGCTGGCGGAGGAATTGTCTGAAGAGGGTGAGTTGTTTTTGCAGCCGTTGAAAGAACATAGGGATGCCTATGATCATGTCGTGAGAGTTTATGCGGTCCAAAACCATATCAGCGAATTGGATAATCCAGATGAGTATATGCAGAAAAATATGTCAAAGGCGTTGGGGCATGAATACAGGGCCTTTTTTGATACGGCGGATTGGCTGACCCTGATTTGCCGGGAAAGAATTAACCGTCTTTTGCAGGGAAAGTCGGGGGCGGATATTGAAAGAAAGTATCCTGCTTATAAAGACTTAAAAAGACTGCTTCTAAGTTTGCCTGATGAGATTGCATTGCTGCGTGAGAACAAGGATATTGGAAAACATAGCACAAATGTTTTGGTCGAAGTGGAACAGTATGTGAAAATATTGGATACATTGCTTTCATATTATAAAGGGCTTTCGACAGCGATAGAAGAATTGTGAATCGTAAAATGAAGTAATACCTGATAGGAATACAAATAGGTAGAAGGGGATTTTTTTCGCGGAATACCGCGGAAGGGTTCCCCTTTTTTTCGAGCACGGCGACAGATTGGTAAAATTTCTTTTTGCAGTTTTTGTAGATGTGTGGTAAAATAAATGAGTTGTATTGTATAGGAAGATGCAAAGGGGGCTGTCTATGGTAGAGGTCACGAAGATTAACGGCGTGAAAGTGCTGATCAATCCTGATTTGCTGGAGCTGGTGGAGGAAACCCCCGATACCGTGCTGTCTTTTACGACCGGACGGAAAATAATTGTAAAAGAAAGTAGACAAGAAGTGAAAAATTTAGTAAAATCGTATAGAAAGGATATTTTTGCAGACTAGTGTAAAGTGGGTGTATACATATGGATATTGCTTCATTAATTGGTTTGTTAGCGTGTTTGGCACTGATGATATTCGGTATGGTGTTCGGAAAATCGTTTGCCACCGTAGCCAGTTTCCTGCACGCCCCCTCGGCGTTGATTACTTTCGGCGGTGCTTTGTGCTGTGTTATGGCAAGTTATTCCATGCCGTCTTTCGTTGCAGGTTTAAAGAGCATTGCTCTTATCTTTAAGACGTCCACGATGAACGTCCCTGAGATTATACAGAAAATTATACAGCTTTCCAACGTTGCTCGTAAAGAAGGACTCCTTTCTTTGGAGGAAGCAGCGAGCGATATCGATGACGAGTTTTTGAAAAAGGGAATCCTGCTGATTGTTGATGGTACGGATCCTGAACTTGTGCGTGCCATCATGGAGACGGAACTTGTCAGTGTGGAGGGACGGCACAAGGAAAAAATTGGTTTCTGGGAAAATCTGGGTGCCATGGGTCCTGCGTGGGGTATGATTGGTACCTTGATTGGACTGATCCTCATGCTCAAAGATTTGTCCGATCTTGCGGCTGTCGGTCCGAATATGGCGACGGCTCTGATTACAACTTTCTACGGTTCCGTCCTTGCGAACTGGATATGCGCGCCTGTTGCCACAAAGCTGAAAGGTAAGAATGACGAGGAGATGATGATGAAGGAGATTGAGATTGAAGGTCTTCTTTCTATTCAGGCGGGTGAGAACCCCCGTGTCATCGAGGAAAAATTGAAGTCCTTCCTTGCGCCTGCCGACAGAGGCTCCTCCAGTGAAGAGGGCGGAGGTGAGGAAAATGGCTAAGAAGAAGCAGGAAGATCCGCCAAAAGGTTCACCGGCGTGGATGGCGACATTCAGTGACCTGATGAATCTCCTGCTCTGTTTCTTCGTGTTGCTCTTTGCGATGTCCAGTGTGGACGAGGCGAAGCAGGATGCGATCATAGCGTCCCTGAACCAGGCGTTTTCCGTGTTTGACGGGGGCGCGCAGGCGATTGGCGACGGCAGGCTGATCAGTAACGGCGTCAGCCAGCTCAATGAGCTGGATGATTTTATAAACAGTACAGGTAAGTTGGACGAAGGTCAGACCATAGACGAGGATATGGCGAAGGATGCCACCGAGGCTAAGGAGACGCTCGAAGAGGCGCAGATGGAGGAATCCGAGGAGCTTGCTGAGAAAATTCAGGAGGCGGTTGACGAGAAGAATATGGCGGACGAGGTGGAGGTGCAGTTTACTGCACAGTTTGTCCAGTTGACGCTTAAGGGATCGTTACTCTTTGACTCGGGCAGCACGCTCCTAAAAGATGAGGCGAAACCGGTTCTTGATCAGGTGGGTCTGATTTTGGAGCGTTACGGGCAGGGAACGATAGAGATTGAGGGACATACGGATAATGTGCCTATGTCGGGGGCAAAGTATTCCAATAACAACGAACTGAGCTCCGGACGTGCGCTGTCGGTGTTTGATTACATCCTCTCGATCACGAATCTGAACCCGGCGAATATCAAGCATGCGGGCAGGGGAGAATACCTGCCGGTAGCGGACAATGCCACGCCTGAGGGCAGAGCGAAGAACAGAAGGGTTGAGATCAAGATATATAACTCTCTCAGTTCTTATTAAGATAAGTGCAGAAGGAGAAAACGAAGGCTATGAAGAAGAATCTGATTTCCGTTATTATTTTGGCGCTGTTGATCGTAAACATTGTATTGACCGCCATAATGATGTTCAGTGTGACGGGCGCTTCTAAGAAGACCGCCGCGCTGGTTGACAACATTGCCACGGCTTTGAATCTGGAACTGTCATCCGGTACGGAAGGCGGTGCAGCGGAGGAGAACGTTTCCATGGCGGACACCGAGACCTACTCTTTCCCGGAGCAGATGACGATTCCGTTAAAAAAGAGCGAGGGTGACGACAAGGATCACTATTGCATCGTTTCCATCACGCTCTCGATCAACACCAAGGCTGACGGCTACAAGGACTACGGCTCTGCGGAGAGTCTTGCGTCCATGGAAGGCTTGATTAAGGATGAGATCAACAGTGTGTTTGCCCAGTATACAATGGAGGATGCACGCGACAATCAGGAAGTCATAAAGAAGGAAATTATCAGCAGAATACAGACTATGTTTGATTCCAAGTTTATCTATAACGTGTCCTTCGGCGACATTATGTTTGGATAGTACTTAGACAAAATGACTGCCACAGGAGGTGAACTTTCGTGGGTGAGGTACTATCACAGAGCGAGATAGATAATCTGCTTGCCGCTCTGAGCAACGGTGAGTTGGACACGAATGAACTGAATGGCGCGGATGATAAACAGATTAAGGATTACGACTTTAAGCGTCCGACCAAGTTCTCAAGAGAACATCTGCGCACTTTGGAAATTATATACGAGCATTACGGGCGGCTGCTTTCCACGAGCCTGCAGGTATATCTTCGAAAGAATATACAGATATCGGTAACCAGTTCCGAGACGGTTATCTTTTCGGAGTTTTCCAACTCCCTTTCGAATCCGGTTATTCTGGGTGTAGTCAATTTTCATCCGCTGGGTGGAATGATTTTGATTGAGCTGGCATCCCAGTTGGGATTTACCATGATAGACCGGATGTTGGGCGGTGCTGGTGACCCGTTGGAAAAGGGCAGGGAGTTCACCGAGATTGAGATGACGATCATAGAGAAGATGATGGTAGTCTGTATGCAGCTTATGCGGGAACCATGGAAGAACGTGGTGGACATTAATCCCATGTTGGAGAGAATTGAGACGAATTCCCAGTTCGCACAGATTATTGCACCGAATGATATGATAGCCATTGTCACCTTAAATATGAAGGTGGGTGAAGTGGAAGGGTTTATGAATGTATGTCTCCCCTTCTTCACGTTGGAGAGCGTCATGGATAAGCTCAATACGAAGTTCTGGTACGCGAATCTGCAGGAATCGGATGACGAGGATTTCGAGGAGTATATCGAAGCGCTCATCAAGAGAGTGGATGTTCCTGTCAAGGCAGTGCTGGGAAAGACGAGCATATCGGTTGCCGATTTTGTAAATTTGCAGATCGGCGACATCATACGATTAGATACCGAGGTAGAACAGGATCTTACGGTGTATGTGGGTAATATCAGAAAATTCACCGCACTTCCGGGAACCAGCCGGGAGAAGAACGCTGTGAGAGTCACTTCGGTGATCAGAGAGGGGGAGGAATAAAAGCATGGACGGAATGTTATCACAGGATGAAATAAATGCGCTTTTGAATGGTACAGACGATTCTTCTGGAGATGCCGCGGATGAAAGTACCGCAGGTTTCGACGGAGATGAAGCGGATGATTCGCTTCTGTCGGATATCGAGAAGGACGCTGTCGGCGAGGTTGCCAATATCAGCATGGGCGCATCTGCTACCACCCTGTTCTCCATTGTAAACCGCAAGGTCAATATTACGACGCCTGTGGTTAAGATGGCAACTTGGAAGAATGTGCTGGAAGATTATGAAAAGCCCTGCGTATTTATTCTGATTAAATATACCCAGGGACTGGATGGATCGAATATCCTGATCTTAAAGGAGCATGATGTAAAGATCATTACCGACCTGATGATGGGCGGTGATGGCAGCAATACGGACGGGGAGCTGGGAGAGCTGCATCTCTCCGCGATCTCAGAGGCGATGAACCAGATGATGGGTTCCTCTGCCACGTCACTTTCTACCATGCTCGGAAAGATGATTGATATCAGCCCGCCGGAGGCAAGTCTGGTAGACCTGACGGCGTTTAAGTCAGGCGGCGATATCGCAGAGTTCCTGAGCGGCACTTTCGTAAAGATTTCCTTCAGGATGCAGATTGACGAGCTGGTGGATTCCACGATTATGCAGTTGTACCCAGTGGAGTTCGCGAAGGAAATTTATGATACCTTCATTACCAGCCAGGGTGGCGATGAGACACCTGCACCTGCCGCGGCTCCCGCACCTGCACCAGCGGCGCCAGCGCCGGCTCCTGCACCGCAACCAATGCCGCAGCAGCAGATGCCGCAGATGGATATGAGCCAGATGCAGATGGGAATGCCACAGATGCAGATGGGAATGCCCCAGATGATGCCGCAGATGCAGATGATGCCCCAGATGATGCCGCAGCCTAATATGAATGTGCAGCCTGTTCAGTTCCAGAGTTTCGCCAGCGATTTCAACCCGCTGCAGAGTCAGGAAAATATCGAACTGATCAAGGATGTGCCGTTGGAAGTAACGGTAGAGCTGGGCAGAACATCCAAGTCCATTTCGGAGATTCTGGAATTTGCACCGGGCACGATCATTGAACTGGATAAGATTGCCGGTGAACCGATTGATATTCTGGTCAACGGCAAGTTCGTAGCAAAAGGTGAAGTAGTAGTTATTGAGGAAAGCTTTGGTATTCGGGTAACCGAAATTATCAAATAATATGTGATAGGAGAAGAGAGATGGCAAAAAATATTTTAGTATGTGATGATGCAGCGTTTATGCGAATGATGATCAAGGACATCCTGACAAAGAATGGCTATAACGTGGCAGGAGAGGCTGAGAACGGCGCAAAAGCGGTTGAGAAGTACAACGAGCTGAAACCCGATCTTGTGCTGATGGACATCACGATGCCTGAGATGGATGGTATCCAGGCTCTCAAGAAGATTAAAGAGGGCGATCCCGGCGCTATGGTTATTATGTGTTCCGCCATGGGTCAGCAGGCAATGGTTATCGAATCCATTCAGTCCGGCGCCAAGGATTTCATCGTAAAACCTTTCCAGGCTGACCGTGTCTTAGAGGCTGTGAAGAAGGTTGTCGGATAATGCTTCTTACCGCTGCATTATCAGACAGGACTGACTCCTATGTGCAGTTTATGACGGTATTGCTGCTGTTTGTGTTTGTGTTGGCGATCACTGCCCTTGTGACCAGATGGATCGGGGGTTACCAGAAGAGCAGGTCTGTGGGCGCGAACATGGAGCTGATTGAGTCGCTCCGGCTGTCAAATAATAAGTACGTGCAGATTGTTCGGATCGGACGGAAGTATTTGGCAGTTGCAGTCTGCAAAGATACTGTTACAATGTTATCAGAGATTCCCGAGGAGGATTTAAGCTTTCCCGAGGGGTCTTTAGGTAGTGCATCCACTTTTAGGGATGTACTCGCAAAAATACAGAAAGAAAGAATCCTGGAAAAAGAAGACGGGCGAGACGAATGAAGAGATATTTTTCCGGATATCATTTGGCAAAATTAATATGCCTGCTGATGGTGGCAGGCATATTGTATCTTAGCTGGGGGCAGAACGCCTATGCAGTGGAGGATAACAGACCCGAAGCGGTGACGGAATCAGTGGTGACTGATACCCCTTACCGGGACTCCAATCTCACCGGTACGGAAAATGAGAGAACCAATGTGGACCCGCCCGGTGCCTCGGAGAGTGCCGAAGATCTGGCTGAACTGAATATCGCCAATACGGTGACGGTTACGTACAACAATGGTAATGGCAGTGTGAATGGTGCACTGCGTATTCTGATGATTCTTACCTTGATTGCTATTGCACCGTCATTGATTATTATGTTAACCTCGTTTACGAGGATTATTATTGTACTCCACTTTACGAGACAGGCCTTAAACACACAGACGGCTCCACCGAACACGGTGTTGATCGGCATAGCTCTGTTTTTGACTTTCTATGTGATGCAGCCTACGATGGCGGCGGTTTACGCAGATGCCATCGTGCCCTTCGAGGCGGGAGAGCTGACGCAGGAGGAGGCTTTGACGGCGGCGGCGGCGCCGATTCGTCAGTTTATGTACGGACAAACCCAGAAGAGCGATGTGAACTTCTTTATGGATTTAAGCCGTACCGAGTGGAGCGGTGAACTGGACGACATACCGATCAGCGTGCTTGTGCCCGCATTTATCATCAACGAGCTGCGGCAGGCATTTATTATCGGTTTCCTTATATATATTCCGTTTATTGTCATTGATATGGTGGTGGCCTCCGTACTGATGAGTATGGGTATGATGATGCTGCCGCCGACCACGATTTCCATGCCATTCAAGATTCTGCTTTTTGTGCTGGCGGACGGCTGGTATCTGGTGATCAAGGGAGTGGTGGAAAGCTTTTATTACTGAGCGGGCGCTCAGCGGGAGGAACGGAGTGTGGTTAAATGACAGTTAATGACGTCACAGCCATTGCAGGAGATGCAATCTATACGATTATCAAGTGCAGCGCGCCTATGCTGTTGGTATCCCTGATCGTCGGGCTGATTGTGAGTATTTTCCAGACGGTGACCTCGATTCAGGAGCAGACGCTCACCTTCGTGCCGAAGGTGCTGGCAATTTTTATCGCATTGATGGTTATGGGTCACTGGATTATGAACAATATGGTAGAGTTTATGACAGGGTTATGGACAGATTTTAACCGCTATCTCAGATAAAGTACATTTGCGCTGTGGGAAAGTGACATTATGTTAGATATCAGCTTTACTTACGCAGATTTGGAATATTTTTTGTTGATTCTCGTGCGGGTCAGCTGCTTTGTGTATGTTGCTCCGTTTTTCAGTATGTCAAATGTACCCAGAAGGGTGAAGATCAGTTTCAGCATTCTATTTGCCTACCTGCTCTATCTGTCGGTGGATCGTAACGAGGTGGTTTACAACACGCTGCTGGGCTATGCGCTGATTGTGATGAAGGAGGCGCTGACGGGATTTCTCATTGGCTGGGGGGCGCAGATATGCACGACGGTCACTTCCTTTGCGGGAAGCATCGCGGACATGGAGATCGGTTTGTCCATGGTCTCCCTGATGGATCCGACCACTAAGGAACAGGCCACCTTCACAGGTGTGTTTTATCAGTATATGTTTACGCTTTTTATGATTATTTCAGGTTTATACCAGTACCTTTTGCGGGCGCTGGCGGACACCTTTATCTTAATTCCGATAAACGGCGCGATCTTTAAGCGGGAGGCGCTGCTGGAGTCCATTCTCCTGTTTCTGGGGGACTATATCGTCATTGGATTCCGCATTATACTGCCGATCTTCTGCGCCATGATTTTTTTAAATTGTGTGCTTGGCGTACTTGCCAAGGTGTCCCCGCAGCTTAATATGTTTGCCGTCGGCATTCAGCTTAAGGTGTTTGTGGGATTGGGAATCCTCTTTCTTTCGGTGCGGATGCTGCCTGCCCTGTCAGACAACGTATTCACACAGATGAAGCGTATGATTGTATCTTTTGTGGAGGGGATGTCTTGATTTTACAGTATAATCTCCAGTTCTTTGCCAAGGACGGGCCCGGCGGAGAAAAGACGGAGGAGCCTACCAGTAAAAAGCTGGAGGACGCCCGAAATGAAGGTCAGGTGGCCAAGAGCAAAGAGGTGACCAGCGCCTTTGAGATGCTGGCAGCCTTTTTGATGATCCGCTTTCTTGTGGAATATATGGGTAAGGTTTTTGTGGGGAGTATGCAGGGTATCTATTCCCAGATCCCTGAGTATGTGAGGCTCTATGACGGGCATATCCAGACACAGACCTTCCGGATGCTGTTTGTGAGCTCCCTGCTGCGGATTTTGCAGGTTATCGCGCCTTTTCTGCTGGTCGGTTTTCTGGTGGCGTTTATCACAAACGTTTTGCAGGTGAAATGGAAGATCACGACGAAACCGCTCCAGCCGAAATTTAATAAACTGAATCCGGTGAGCGGATTTAAGCGGATTTTTTCGGCAAATTCGCTGATGGAGCTTTTGAAATCCGTATTGAAGCTGACGTTAATCGGATATGTGGTGTATGATTATCTCAAGAAAAATATGCCTTCGATTTATATGCTCTACGACGTTTCGCTGAATCAGGGAATCGCCCAGATCGGGGCGCTGGTGATTAATCTGGGAATCCGGATATCCCTGTTTTATATGCTGATCGCTGTCGCTGACTTTGCTTATCAGAAGATCAAGTTCAAGAAGGACATGAAGATGACGAAGCAGGAAGTCAAGGACGAATATAAGAATCAGGAAGGTGATCCTCAGATCAAGGGCAAGCAGAGGCAGCGAATGATGGAGGCATCCAGACGCCGCATGATGCAGCAGCTTCCCGAGGCGGATGTGGTTATCACGAACCCGACCCACTTTGCCGTGGCGATCAAGTATGAGCCTGAACTTTACGACGCCCCCTATGTGGTGGCGAAGGGCGCCGATTATCTGGCGCAGAAGATTAAGGATGTGGCGAAGGAAAATCACATCGAGATTGTGGAAAATAAACCCCTTGCCCGTATGCTCTACGCGAACGTGGATGTGGGCAGCGTGGTGCCGCCGGAGCTGTATCAGGCGGTGGCGGAGGTGTTGGCTTTCGTATATCACTTGAAGGGGAAGGTCTGAGTCTACATGTTATATAATGGGTGTTATTTTATGAAAGGAGGTGATTCGCGGTGCAGAAGCTTAGGATTGGAGATGTAGGCGTTGCTTTATACCTGTTAGCGGCGTTTATTATGCTGATCGTTCCGATTAAATCCAGTCTTTTGGATGTCCTTCTGGCATGTAATATCGCGGTCGCCTTTACAATTATGTTTGGCTGTATGTTTGCCAATGAAGTGCTGCAGATGTCTTTCTATCCGACAATCCTGCTCTTCACGACCATTTTCAGAATTGCGCTGAACGTCTCTTCGACGCGTCTGATTCTGTCTAAGGGCAATGCCGGAAACGTGGTGCAGACTTTCGGTGAGTACGTGGGCGGCGGTGATCTTGTCATCGGTATTCTGGTGTTCATCATTCTGATTATCGTGCAGTTTATGATTATCAACAAAGGTTCCGAGCGTGTGGCTGAGGTAACGGCGAGATTTACGCTGGACGCGATGCCCGGTAAGCAGATGGCCATTGACGCGGACTTAAACACCGGAGCCATCACGGATGAGGAGGCGAAAAAGCGCAGGGAAAAGATTCAAGAAGAAGCCTCTTTCTTCGGTTCCATGGATGGTGCCGTGAAGTACGTGAAGGGAGACGCGACTGCGGGTCTGGTGATCACATTCATCAATATCGTGGGCGGTATTGCTTTCGGTGTGGTACGGCAGGGGATGGAGATGACGGATGCGCTGAACAAATACACGATCCTTACCATCGGTGACGGTCTGGTGAGCCAGATTCCGTCTCTTCTGATCTCTCTCGCCACAGGTATTCTTGTGACGAAAGGCTCCAAGGAGGCGGATTTCGGCACGGTTCTGATCAGCCAGCTCTTCGGCACACCCAAGGTATTGTATCTGGTGGGCGCGGTTTTGGCTTTTCTGGGCATTGTTACCCCTTTGAATCCGGTGGTGTTCGTGGGACTCGGTCTGTTGTTTGTGGTAGTCGGCAGAGTGATGGCCGGTACGATAGAGACCGCCGTGATCGAGCACGAGGCGGACGAGGAGGAAGCGGCGGCGGAGGAGATCAGACAGCCGGAGAACGTGACTTCGCTTTTGCAGGTGGATCCTATCGAGCTGGAGTTTGGTTACGGCATCATTCCGCTGGCGGACGTCAACCAGGGCGGCGACCTTTTGGATCGCGTGGTTATGATCAGAAGGCAGATTGCGCTGGAGCTCGGTACGGTTGTGCCGATTATTCGTCTGCGTGATAACATACAGTTGAATCCGAACCAATATATTATTAAAATAAAAGGGGTGCAGGTCAGCGAGGGCGAGATCCTTTTCGATCACTATATGGCCATGAACCCGGGCTATGTGGAGGAGGAGATTACCGGTATTCCCACCTTCGAGCCTTCTTTCCATCTGCCGGCTATCTGGATTACGGAGGGGCAGAGAGAACGGGCGGAGAGCATGGGGTATACGGTGGTGGATCCGCCGTCAATCATTGCGACGCATCTGACGGAGATTATCAGACAGTACATATCCGAGCTTCTGACGAGACAGGATGTACAGAGTCTGGTAGACAACTTAAAGGAGACGAATCCTTCTCTTGTGGAGGAGCTGGTGCCCAAGCTTCTGGGACTCGGCGAGATACAGAAGGTGCTGCAGAACCTCTTAAAAGAGGGGATTTCCATCAGGGATCTGCTGACAATATTCGAGACCTTGGCGGATTACGCGACCACCACCAGAGATACCGATATTTTGACGGAATATGTCAGACAGAGCCTGAAACGCGCGATTTCGGGCAAGTTCTTCCCGGCCAACGAGACCACCAGCGTGGTGACGTTGGATCCGAAGCTGGAGCAGGAGATTATGGCAAGCGTCAAGCAGACGGAGCAGGGAGCCTATTTGACCCTCGATCCCGCGAAGACCAAGAGCATCATGGAATCTCTCGGCGTGGAGATCAAGAAGCTGGAGGATCTGGGAAAGATTCCGCTTGTGATTACCTCCCCCATTGTGCGTGCTTACTTTAAAAAGCTGACGGAGGACTACTATAAGGATTTGGTTGTTGTGTCCTACAACGAGGTGGAATCCAGCGTTGAATTACAGTCTGTTGGGATGGTGACAGCATAATGATTATTAAGAAATTTACTGCGAAAACCGAAAAGGAAGCGATCGAGAACGCCAGAGCGGAACTGGGGGAAGGCGTTGTCGTGATGAACGTAAAGCCCGTGAAAAACAAGGGCCTTTTCGCGTTTCTGAAATCGCCGATGATGGAGGTCACGGTGGCCCTCGAGGAAGAGAGCGAAAAGTTGACTGCGGCGGTATCCGCCATCAACAGCGTGATTGCCTCCAGCCAGAATAAGGAGGAGGAAGACGCTAAAAGTACACCGGTTATTGAAACGTCTGAGAGGCGGGATCGGGATAACAGCAATATTATAAAAGAAAGACGGGAAAATAACAGCGCTATAGAAGAGAAGCTGGACAGTTTACAGTCGCTCTTAGAGCAGCAGCTTCAAAAGCCCGAGGAGGAGAAGGAAGAGTCTGGGGAGGAAGAAAAGGAAGAGACGGAGACGGACAAATTCATGCACCTTCTGCACGACACCATGCTGGAGAACGAGGTGGATGAAAAGTATGCCAGGGAGATCATGGACGAGATTGAACTGATTAACAAGCCGAATATTCCCTTTGACTATGCGCTGGCGAATATTTATCAGAAGATGATCCTCAAATTTGGCAAGCCGAGCGGCATAGAGCCCGCGTCAAACGGGATTAAGCTGGTGTTCTTTATCGGTCCCACAGGCGTCGGGAAGACCACCACGATCGCCAAGATCGCCTCGAAGTTCCGCGTAGATGAGAAAAAGAAGGTGGCGCTTCTGACAGCGGACACTTACCGCATCGCTGCGGCGGAGCAGCTTCGCACCTACGCGAATATCCTGGAGGTGCCCTTCCGCGTCATCTATACGGTGGAGGAAATCAACAAGGCGCTGGAAGACTTTAAGGACTATGATTATATTCTGATCGATACGGCGGGGCATTCCCACCAGAACACGACACAAAAAGATAACATGCGTAATATTATACATTCCGTGGACGACAGAGTGGAGAGCGAGGTGCATCTTGTCTTAAGCGCCACGACGAAGTACAAGGATCTGATCAGCATAGCGGATTCCTACAAGGAGATGGCGGATTACAAGCTGATTTTCACGAAGCTGGATGAGACGACGACGCTGGGAAATCTTCTGAATCTGCGGCTTTATACGGGCGCGTCGCTGTCCTATGTGACATACGGGCAGAATGTGCCGGACGATATTGAGGATTTTAACCCGCAAAAGACGGTAAAGAGACTGCTTGGAGGAAAGAACTAAGGAGGAGGCCTAATGGATCAGGCTGAACAACTGAGAAGGATAATAAAAGGCAGCGCTCCGCCGAAGCGTCCTCTGGCCAGAGTCATCACCGTTACGAGCGGCAAGGGAGGCGTGGGAAAATCTAACACGGCCATCAATCTTGCCATCCAGTTTCGCAAAATGGGGCAGAAGGTGATTATTCTGGATGCGGATTTCGGGCTCGCCAACATAGAGATCATGTTTGGGGCGGTGCCTAAACATAACTTGTGTGATTTAATTTATCAGGGCAAAAGCATCAGGGATATCATCACCTGGGGGCCCATGGAGGTAGGCTTTATATCGGGCGGCTCAGGGATCACGGGCATGTCGAATCTGGATAAGGATAATCTGGGGACGATTATTGATAATCTGGCGGAGCTGGACGAGATGGCGGAGACCATTATCGTGGATACCGGGGCCGGGATTTCTGACACGGTGCTGGAGTTTCTGGTGGCCAGCGGAGAGATCCTTCTGGTGACTACGCCGGAGCCGACCTCGATCACGGATTCCTATTCGCTTCTCAAGGCGCTTGGCCGTCATCCGCGCTATAAGGCGGAGAGGACGCAGGTGAAGGTGCTGGCCAACAAGGTGTCGGGAGAGCAGGAGGCGCTGGCGCTCTATGCAAAGCTGGAAACGGTGGTGGAGCGCTATCTGAAAGTGCCGATTTCTTACCTGGGAATGATCCCACAGGATCAGATGCTGGCGAAGGCCGTGATGCAGCAGATGCCGGTGTCGTTAGACAATCCGAAGGCAAGATCGGCCATCGCCTATGAGATCATAGCGGCAAAGCTGATGAATAAGGAGATAAGCAAAAGTATTCCGAGGCGTGGTATGGCGGCGTTCTTCTCCCATATCATGGCTGGAAAATAAGGCGGCCGGAGGTTTGGCCGGGAGGTAGCAGGACATGTCAGAAATTTTGTCAAAGTATGTGGCGCCGGGAGGAGAGGTAGAACTCAAAGCCATAGACAGGGAGCGGAATCCGGAGGAAAACGGACAGCGAAAAGCCCATCGGAGCCGGCTTCTGAAGATACTTACGGAGAGCCGTGTGGAGGTTGCCATGCCGATTGTGGACGGCAAGCTCATTCTCCTGCCGGTGGACGGCGAGTACGATATGTATTTTTACGGGGATAACGTTGTCTACCAGTGCAATGCGCGGGTGACGGACCGCTACAGGTCTAACGGGCAGTATGTGCTGGTAATGGATCTGACGAGCAATCTGCGCAATTATCAGAGACGCGAGTATTACCGGTTCAGCTGCGCGCTGGAGATGGATTCCAGACAGCTCGGCGAGGAGGAGATCGCGATTGCGGCACAGGAGGAACTGTTGCCGGCCCTTCCCTTAAAGAGCAGTGTGATTGTGGATATCAGCGGCGGCGGACTTCGGTTTGTGGCATACTACGCCTACGAGGTGAACAGCCTGATTCTGTGTAAGTATCATCTGCAGTTTGAGGGAAGGGAGAAGGAGTACCGGCTTGTGGGGAAGGTTTTGGCGGTGAATGAGCTGGAGAAGGAGCCGGGTGTGTTTGACCATCGTGTACAGTATGTTAATGTAGATCCTCAGGACAGGGAGGAAATCATTCAGTATATTTTTGATGAGGCGAGGAAGGCCCACAGAAAAACGGGGGGCTGATCTAGTGTGAGAAGAACTTCTAGCCACTCACAGCAGAGGCTGTTTCGCGGAGAAGTTCTAGGAGTTGCCTTGCAACTCCGTCTCACACAGGAGAATGCCAAAAATACGGGCATTCTCCGCGCTGATTTGAGCCACAGCAAAGCTGTGACATGGAGGCTGGTATGAAAAATATATTGCTGGTTGACGACTCTGCACTCATGAGAAGGGTGCTCTGTGATATAATTGAATCAGATAAACGATTCCGGGTACAGGACAGGGCAGTAAACGGTCTGGACGCGTTGAGTCTTCTCAGCAGGAAAACCTACGACGCGGTAGTGCTGGACGTGAATATGCCGCAGATGAACGGGCTGGAACTCTTGAAGGAGCTGCAGAAGCGTAAAATTTCGGCGAAGATCATTATGGCGAGCACGGACACTGCGGACGGCGCGAAGGTTACGCTGGACGCGCTGGAGCTGGGAGCGCTGGATTTTATTCACAAGCCTACCAGTGCACTTGACTGTCGTAACGGTACTTTCAGCCAGGGTCTGTTGCGGATTCTGGCGGCAGTGACGGACGTCGAGACATTGGCTCCGACACAAACGCCGGTTTCGGCAGCGCCGGTAACGCCGGCGATGCCTTTCGGAGCGGGTGCGGCGAGAAACATGGCAGGCAGGACGGGAGCGGTTCCGGCGGTGGAGAAAAAGGCGTCGGCGCCGCCTTCAGGAAGGGCGGTTTACAATCCGGGAACCCAGATTGTGGCGCTGGCAAGCTCTACGGGCGGTCCAAAAGCTTTGCAGGCGGTGATTCCGAAGCTTCCGGCAAATTTGAAGGTGCCTGTTGTGGTGGTGCAGCATATGCCGGCAGGTTTTACGGCGTCTCTGGCGGAACGGCTGAACTCACTAAGCGAGGTTACCGTGAAGGAGGCGGCGGAGGGAGATGTGCTTATGCCCGGCAATGTGTATGTGTCCATGGGCGGTAAACACATGAATGTTCTGAATATGGGGGGCAAGTATACGATCCATTATTCGGACGAACCGGCAAGAGAAGGCGTGAAGCCCTGCGCAAACTACATGTATGAATCACTGATAGACAGCCGATTTGACAGAATCGTATGCGTGGTGATGACGGGGATGGGTGCGGACGGTACAGAAGGAATCCAACATCTGAAAGAGAAAAAGAAAATACATGTGATTGTCCAGGAGGCGAGTACATGCGCTGTGTACGGTATGCCGAAGAGCGCCGTGAACGCGGGACTGGCGGATCAGATTGTGCCGCTGGATCAGATTGCGCAGGAAATCACGACAAATGTGGGGGTAAAATAATATGGATGTAAGCCAGTATCTTGAGATTTTTCTTGATGAAACCAATGAACATCTGCAGAACTTAAATACGCAGATTCTCTCTTTGGAGCAGGATCCGGAGAACATGGATACGATCAATGAGATCTTCCGGGCGGCCCATTCCTTAAAGGGTATGGCGGGAACCATGGGCTATAAGAGAATGCAGACCCTGACCCATGATATGGAGAATGTATTCTCCGAGGTGAGAAACGGCAATATTAAAGTGAAGGCGGATATGATTGACGTGCTGTTCCAGTGTCTGGATGCGCTGGAGGAGTATAACACCAACATCAGGGAAAGCTCCGATGAGGGTACCAACGATAACGGTGCGCTGATCAAGCGGTTAAATGATATTATGAGCGGCGGCTCCGGTGATGATGCCGCGCCGACAGCGCAGGCGCCCGAGACGCAGGCAGCGGCTCCGGCAGCGGGCGGCGGCTTTGCGGGGATCAAGCTGAATGAGAGCCAGCAGAGCGTGCTGAGCGAGGCGATCAAACAGGGCAAGAGCGTTTACGGGCTGACCGTAAAGGTACAGGAGTCCTGCATTTTGAAGGCGGCAAGGGCGTTTCTGGTGTTTAAGGCGATTGAGGAGACAAGTGAAATCATTGTTTCCGATCCTTCCTCTCAGGATATCGAGGACGAGAAGTTTGATTTGCACTTCAGCCTGATTATTGTCTCTGAGGCGGATTTGGAAGAGGTTCTGAAAGCGGCAAGAAGCGTATCCGAGATAGAGGAAGTCATCGGCAGCGTGATGAATCTGGATGATGTGGGAGCGGTGGAGCTGGAAGAATCTCATGCGGCAGAGACGGCAGAGCCTGTTCCGGCGGCTCCGGCTGAGACGGCGCAGGCGCCCGCGGAAACACCGGCGGCTCCGGCAGAGGCGGCACAGGCACCTGCACCCACACCTGCTCCGGCGGCGAAGAAGGCGCCTGCGAATAAGCCGGTGGTAAATCGGACTGTCAGAGTGGATATCGAGAAGCTGGATACGCTGATGAATCTGGTCAGCGAGCTGATTATCGCGAAGAACTCCCTCGTATCGGCGTCCGCGATGTCAGGCAATTCCAGTCAGGCGGTGAACGAGCAGATCGAGTATCTGGAGAGCGTGACCACTTCCCTTCACGAGTCGGTCATGAAGGTGAGGATGGTGCCTATCGAGAGCACGGTGAACAAGTTCCCCCGTATGGTTCGCGACCTGCAGAAGAAGCTGGGTAAGAAGATGGAGTTGTACATGAGCGGTGAGGAGACGGAGCTTGACCGCACCGTGGTAGACCAGATCGGCGACCCGCTGATGCACCTGCTGCGCAACTCCGCAGACCACGGACTGGAGTCCGCTGCAGTGCGTAAGGAGAGAGGAAAGCCGGAGGTCGGGTCTATTTTCCTCGACGCTTATCAGGATGGTAATAACGTTGTCATCGAGGTGAGGGATGACGGTAACGGTATTGATACAAAGGCAGTGAAAAACAAAGCGATAGAGCGCGGCGTTATCACCCCGGAGCAGGGCGAGGCCATGAGCGAGAAGGAGATCATTGATCTGCTGTTCAACGCGGGCTTCTCCACCGCGAAGGTAGTGTCGGATGTGTCGGGCCGAGGCGTGGGTCTGGATGTGGTGAAATCCATGATCGAATCTCTGAGCGGCGAGGTGGAGGTGAAATCCAAGCTCGGAGAGGGCAGCACGTGGACGATCAGGCTGCCGCTCACACTGGCTATCATTCAGGCGCTGATGGTGGAGATCGGCGATGAGAAGTACGCCATTGCGCTGGGCTCCATTCAGACCATAGAGGATATTCTTCCCAGTGATGTGAAGCTGGTACAGGCGAAGGAAGTGATTCAGCTGCGAGATCTGGTAATCCCGCTGATACGCTTGAATGAGATCCTGGATATTCCCAGCAAGAAGGAGCCGGAGGAAAATCTCGTTGTGGTTGTCGTTAAGAAGGGCGATAAGCTGGCGGGTCTTGTGGTGGATGAACTGATCGGACAGCAGGAGATTGTTATCAAGTCACTCGGCAAATATATCAGCAAGTGCAAGATTATCAGCGGCGCAACGGTTCTCGGCGACGGTGAAGTGGCGCTGATTCTGGATGCCAACGCATTGATCTGATAAGAGGGAGGAAGAGAGCATGAATGAAGTAGAGGAATTAAGGCCGGTGGGAGAAACCACCCAGTTTATCGTGATAAAGCTCGGCGACGAGCAGTATGGCATCGACATCAAATACATAGACAATATTGTAAGAATGCAGCACATTACCAGAGTGCCGAAGGTGGACGAATATTTAAAGGGCGTGATTAACCTGCGCGGTGAGGTCATTCCTGTTATGAGCATCCGCATCAAGATGGGGCTGGAGAAGGATGTGGAGACCAAGTCCAGCAGAATTATCATCCTGAAGCTGGAGCAGCAGGGAACCATCGGCGTGATCGTGGATGAGGTCAGAGAGGTTGTGACGCTGGAAAACGAAAGAATTGAGAAAGTGGCTTATGACTCGAAGGATGAGAAGGCAAACTTCCTCTGCGGAGTCGGAAAGAGCGACGGGGGGTTGATCTCCCTGCTCGATTTGAATGCGGTTGTGCTGGAAAGCGTATAGGAGGAGCGATAGTGGGCGAAATCTGTTTAGACGAAATGTCAAATGAATATTTCGACGTTCTGAGAGAGTTAGGGAATATCGGCGCCGGAAATGCGACCACGGCTTTGGCGCAGATGATGCAGTGTAAGGTGGATATGGCGGTTCCCAAGGTGCAGCTTCTGGAGTTTAGGGAGCTGGGCGAGGCCATGGTCGGCGAGGAGACGGTCATGGCGGGTATCTACCTCGGCATCGAGGGCGATATCAAGGGCAGCATCATGTTTCTGTTGGAGAAGGCGGCGGCAAAGCATCTGGTCGGCAAATTGATGGGGATGGAGTCGGAGGGCGAGGAGTTCTCGGAAATGGAATTTTCCGCACTGAAAGAGGTGGGAAACATTATCACGGGCTCGTACTTAAATTCCCTGTCGAGCATAACCAATCTGGCCATCTATCCTTCCGTGCCGGATCTGACAGTGGATATGGCAGGAGCAATTTTGAGCGTTCCGGCGATAGAGTTTGCCGCTCTCGGCGATAGGATGTTGATGATTCAGACGCAGTTTTTTGATGAGATGGTGTTGGACGGATATTTTATCCTAATTCCTGATCTGGATTCATATGGCAGGATGTTAGCGGCGCTGGGGATCAATATCTGATCGGACGGCGGACATGGGCATGAATTTAAGAAAGTGTAAACGGGAGAACGCGGTGTTATGGGTGTAGAGATAAAGGTCGGAATGGCCGACTTAAATGTATGCGTCAGTCCTGATAGAATTTGTACGCTGGGACTGGGGTCTTGCGTAGGTATTGCGCTTCGCGATCCGGTCACAAAGATCGGCGGGCTGGCGCACATTATGCTGCCGGACTCTACGACGATTCGTAACAACTCCAATATACCGAAGTTTGCTGACACGGGAATAGAGGAGCTGGTGAAGCAGGTGACCAGAAAAGGGGCGAACAGAAGCCGTCTGGTCGCAAAGATTGCGGGCGGCGCACAGATGTTTGGCTTTAACAGCAACAGCGAGATGGTACGCGTGGGCGAGAGAAATGTGCAGGCGACCAAAAAGAAGCTGGCGGAGCTGCGTATTCCGATTCTGGCGGAGGATACCGGCAAGAATTTCGGGAGAACGGTTATTTTTTATCCTGAGACCGGGGATTTTGTCATCCGGGCGGTAGGTAAGCAGGAGTACAAGATCTGATCCGAAAGAAGCGTTGATTCGGAAGAGGGAAGAGGATAAGAAATAAAAGATAGGAAGATAATGGAAGGGTAACAAAGTGGACTGGGAAGAGAAGAACAGCGAAGAAACGGCGGAGACTCCGGAGACTGAGGAGGAGCCGGAAGAAGGGCTGGAGCCGGAGGACGAGATTGAGACTGCGGCTGAACGTGAGGCGAGGGAAAAACGGGAGGAAGAGGAGAGACAAGCGAAAGCGAGAAAGCGCAGATTGATCCCTCCTTTTGTCATGTTACTTGCCGGGGCGGTTGTCAGCATTTACATGCGGATTTTGCGCTATGATCTGCAGACAATGCTGATTGTTCTGCTGTGCGTGCTGCTGGGGTTCTATTTTGTCGGAAGAATCCTGCAGATTATGCTTGACAGGTTTGAGCAGCAGATCGAGGAGGCCCATATGGAGGAAGGCGAGGTTATAGAAAAAGAACCTTCGGAGTAAGATAAATTATAAATGGTAAAATGGGATAACTGATCAGGACAGGTCGAGGCAATTACTGCAGAGACCGTAAAATGTGATGCAGGAGTTGGAAACAGAACTGTGAAGGTACTGAGCAGTAATAGGGGCTTAGAATGGACGATACAGGCAAAAAGAAACTCTGGGAGGAGTACGCAGGCAGCAAGTCCCCGGAGGTACGGGAAAAGATCATATTGGAGTATGCGCCTCTGGTGAAGGTGGTGGCCGGGCGTCTGAGCATGTATCTCGGGTACAATGTGGAGTACGAGGATCTTGTGAGCTACGGGATATTCGGACTGATCGACGCCATTGATAAGTTTGACTGTCTAAAGGACGTCAAGTTTGAAACCTATGCCAGTCTGAGAATACGGGGAGCGATTCTCGACCAGATTCGCAAGATGGACTGGATTCCCCGGACGATCAGGCAGAAGCAGAAACGGATCGACGCAGCCATTAAGGAGATCGAGACGAAGTCAGGCAGGAGCGCCACGGATGAGGAGATCGCGAAGCTTCTGGGAATTACGGATGAGGAGTACATCGACTGGCAGTCCCAGATGAAGATCACCAATGTGGTGTCGCTCAATGAGTTTTTAGAGCAGGGGAGCGAGGTTTCCAACGAGGCGGGGAGTACAAAGAGCGCGGCCTTCGATTCGCCGGAAGAAATTCTGGAGAGAGACGAACTCAAGAAGATGCTGGCGCAGGCTCTTGAGCTGTTGACGGAAAAGGAGCGCAAGGTGATCGTTCTATATTATTACGAGGATCTGACCCTGAAAGAAATCAGCAATATACTGGAGGTGTCCGAGTCAAGAATTTCGCAGCTCCACACGAGAGCTTTACAGAAGATGAGAGGAAAACTGGGGAACTACATCGGTATTCTCACGGATACGGAAAAGAGAAAGTAGAGGCTGGGGTATATGAACGGATATTTCAGACTGGTGAACAGGGAAGGGTCGTCGTCACTCAAGCTGTTTCCGCCGACAGGAGAGGGAAAGCCTGTCGATGTGACGGATGTGCTCGAGTATCTGACGATGAAGGATTACGCCTGCGACCTGCCGACGCTCAAGCGGGCGGTGGAGAACGTGGTGAAGGAGGAGCAGGAAATCCGTGTCGGGAATGAGACGAGGTTTCCCGAGAGAGAATGTTATAAGCTGAGGGTCGGGCCTGACAAGATGCAGGCCTTTGCAAAGTTTTACGCCGCTTCCGAAGGCGGCGAAAATATGACCGCCGAAGAGATGATCAAAGATCTGCAGCTTCGGGGGATCAAGTGCGGCATCCGCACGGAGGCCATTGCGGGTTTCTTTGCGAAAAGAAACTATCTGGAGGAGATTCTGGTGGCGGAGGGGCGTGAACCCGTTCAGGGAAAACATGCCTGGATTGAATATAAATTTAATACGGATAAAAAAGCGAAGCCTACGCTGAACGAGGACGGGAGCGTAGATTTCTTTCATCTGAATATACTAAATCATTGTAACAAAGGAGAGGTGCTGGCGGTTCTGCATCCGGAGGTGCCGGGCGAACCGGGAGAGGATCTTTCGGGAAACCGGATTCTGCCCGCGGAGGTGCGCAAGGAAACACTTAAGTTTGGACGAAATATTGATATTTCCGGGGATCGCACCGTGCTCACGGCCCAGGTGAGCGGGCATGTGGAGCTGGTGGAGGGCTCGGTTTTTGTCTCCGATGAGCTTATGGTGGAGAATGTGGACAATTCCACCGGCAATATTGATTATGAGGGAAATGTACAGATTAACGGCAACGTGGCTACGAACTTCCAGGTGAAAGCCAAGGGCGATATTATGGTGAAAGGTGTCGTGGAAGGCGCGCAGCTTACGGCGGGCGGCAATATTATTATCGCAAGAGGCATGAACGGCATGGGCCGCGGCGTGCTGAGGGCAGATGGCAATATTGTGGCGAAGTTTTTGGAAAATGTAACCGCGGAGGCGCAGGGGTATGTGGCGTCGGAGTCCATCCTGCACAGCAGGGTAACGGCGGGCGGTGAAGTCAATGTGGATGGCAGGCGCGGCTTTATCACAGGTGGAAAGGTCAGCGCGGCGGGCAGCATCAATGTGAAAACCCTCGGTTCGGAGATGGGAGCAGATACCATCGTGGAGGCGGGAACCGATCCCAAGCTGAAGGAGCGCATCAATCAGCTCCAGAAACAGATCGGTGAGGACACGAAGCTTCTGCAGACGGTACAGCCGACGCTGCTTTCCGCGAAGCAGAAGCTGGCAAAGGGCGTGAAGCTGAGCCCGGAGCAGATTCAGCAGATACAGTCCATGGCGGCGTTAAACAAGCAGAAAACCGATGCGATAGCGGCGGCAAATAATGAGATTGAAGAACTGCAGAAGCATATGACGAGCGCTTCGGAAGCCATGGTGCGCGTAAAAGGGGAGGTATATCCCGGCACGCGGATCTGCATCGGAGACGTGTCCATGGTGGTGTCAAAGACTACGCACTACTGTCGTTTCATCAGAGAGCGCGGAGATGTGAAGATGGCGCCGTTCTAACGTGCGAGAAGAACTTCTAGCCGCTCACAGCAGAGGCTGATTTTGCCAAGGCAGCATAGCTTCCTTGGAAGATATAAGTCTCGCACAGGAGAATGCCTGAAATGCGGCATTCTCCGCGTGAAGGGAAGACAGAAGGGGGAGTAGATTGAAAAATCACGCTGATGCGCTGATTTTTCAATCGCGACTTTGCAAAGGAGCATTGCAAAGTCTGTGATGGCAGACGCAAATTGGTGATTTGCGGCTTTGCGTCAGCAAAGCAGTGCCCCCATGACGCAGGAATGCTCCGGAAAGAGGTAGCTATGGCGATAGGCTTTGTGGAGATGCAGGGACAAATCACGAGGGCGCAGGATTTTACCACTGTCAAGCACAATGAGGACACGAAGGGGCTGGTGGATCAGACTAATTTCGGTCAGCAGATGACAAAACAGGTGGAAAAGCAGACGCAGAGGGTCAACGAAAAAAACAGGCCGGAAAACCGTCAGAAAAAATTCGACGCCAAGGAAAAGGGGAGTAATGAATATCACGGTGACGGAGGCCGGAGCAGGAAAAAGGCGAAAAAGGATCCTGACGGCAAAGTGCTGTTAAAGGGCGTGAGTACCTTTGACATTCAGGGGTAGCGTCCGGAAGCGGAAAGCCGGACTACGAAAGGGAGAAGCATGAGCGTAATTGAGATCGTTCTGATTATCATCGGGGCAGGGATATTCCTTTTGGGATATTTTCTGCCGACAGGAAAGAAGGACGCGGATGAGGAAGTACAGTTAATCAGCGAGGCCGAGATCAGGAAACTGGTGGAAGGGGAGACGGAAACAGTCAGAGAAAAGGTTTCCGATATTGTGGACGAGACCATCGGCTATTCCATAGAGAAGACGGAGCGCGCTATGGAGCGCGTGGCCAATGAAAAAATTATGGCTGTCAACGAGTATTCGGACACCGTATTGGAGGAAATCAATAAAAACCATAAAGAAGTGACCTTCCTCTACGATATGCTTAACGATAAGCACGAGACGCTGCTTGCGGATATCGGACAGGCGAATCAGGTTACGGAGGAGATCAGGCAGACGGTGCGCGATGCGGAAATCACAGCCGGAGAGACCGCGAAGAAGGCAAAGGCGGCTGAGGAGGCGGCGGAAGGCGCGCTTGCGCGAATCCGCCACGCGGAAAGCGCAGCCAGAGAAGCGCAGGAGGCAGTGCAGGAAGCGGTACAGTCCGTGATGGGCGCGGTGGAGGATACCCGCACGGATCTGTGGTCAATCCACAGTGCGGGGACTTATTCGCCGGAGATAGTGGAGGAAGTGCAGGCAGCCCGGGTATTCCCGGCTGCGGAGGAGATACAGACAGGCGGAGGACTGCCCGCCGTGGAAGAAAAGCAGGACATGCGGGCATTTCCGGCCGTGGAGGAGGAAGAAACGTTCTATGGGCAGGAGACGGGGGATATGTCAGCCGTTGAGGAGTCGGAGGAGCCCGTTGCGGAGAAGGACGATTTTCAACCGATCAGACCCAGGCGCGTGGAAATCATCCATGAGCCCGAAGCGGATTATGTGGCCGAGCCGGAGCTTTCCGCCAGCGCGGCCTTTGCGGAGATGGGGATTTTCGGAAATAAGGAGCCGACGGGCAGAAGAGATTTCAGCGGCTTCAGCGGCAGAGAGCTTGGCGGCAGGGAGACAGGGGCTGCGTCCGTGCCGGAGGAACCGCACGGCGTGGATATCCGCTTTGCACAAGGGAAAGATAACGGGCGTAATAGTAATGAGAGAATTTTGGAGCTTCACAAGGCGGGCAAGTCTAATATGGCGATAGCCAAGGAGCTTGGCCTCGGTCTTGGCGAGGTGAAATTGGTAATAGATCTGTTTGAGGGCATGTAGCATGGAGAAAAAATACTATTTCCGCGGACTCGGCCTGGGAATTATCGTAACGGCTGTTATTATGGGGATTGCCTTGTCAGGCGGCGGGAAAAAAGAAAAAATGACGGACGACGAGATTATTGCCCGCGCGAAACAGCTCGGCATGATTGAGGATTCCACGTTGTTGGAGGCTTCCGGCGAAGAGAACACGGAGGACGGACAGGCGGGGAATGAGGCGCCTGTGCAGAAAGAAAACGCCGTGAAGAAGGATGATCCCGTAAAAAAGGATGTGGCGGTGGCGGCGCAGAAGGAAGAAGAGAAGAAGCCGGTACCGGTGCCGGATGCGGAGACGCCTGTGGCGGGTACGCCGGAGTCTCTGCAGGAGAAGGAGGACAGGGCGACTGCGGCGGAGTCAGGGGAGTCTGACGCGGCGGAGAATGCAGGCCGGAAGCCGACGGAAAAGAAGCCTTCCGCAGACACCAACGAGATGACAAAGCAGGATGAGGACGTCCCGGGGACGAGTACGAAGCCGGCGGGCGGGACAAAAACAGTGACCATTGCAAGCGGCGACGGTTCCTATACGGTGGCGAGAAAGTTGGCGGAGGCAGGCGTTGTGGACTCTGCGGACGCTTACGACAGTTTTTTATGCGCGAACGGTTATGACAAAAAACTCAGACCCGGAATATTTACCATTCCGTCGGATGCCGGTGACGAGCAGATTGCGAGAATTGTGACGGGACAGCAATAACGTGAGAAGAACTTCCGGCGCGCAGCGGCAGAGACTGCATCGCAAAGTCAGCAAAGCTGACTTGGAAGTTCTAAGTCTCACGTAAGAGAATGCCTGAAAAGAGGCATTTTCCGTAGATGAGTCAGACATTAGAACAAAAAGGAGAGACATTATGAGATCAATTAAGGCAAGAATTTTGGCGGCGGTGATTGTATGCACCCTTTTGACATCCCTCATTTGCGGCGGGGTCAGTATCATAAATTCCAGAAAAACCGTGTATCAGGATTCCCAGAAGGAAATGCAGTATGCATGTACCAATCAGGCAGAGCTGCTCAACGCGCAGATGAGCAGGGTAGAGCAGTCTGTCAACACGGCATATAATGTTGCGCTGCAGCAGCTTACGGATGTGCAGGCGTTTAAGACCGATAAGGCTTATGTGGATGCCTTCAATGTCATCATGGATCAGATGCTTTATGAGATCGGCGGCAATACGGAGGGTGCGCTGACGGCATATATCCGCTATAATCCGGAGTTTACGGAGCCGGACAGCGGCGTGTTTTGGAGCCGGAGCAGCGACGCAGAAAATTTTGAAGCGCTTGTCCCCACGGATTTCTCCATGTATTCTCCTGATGATCTGGAGCATGTGGGCTGGTATTACATACCCGTAAAGAACGGGAAGCCGACCTGGATGGATCCTTATTTAAATTCCAACATCAACGTCTATATGGTGTCCTATGTCATCCCCATTGTCATTGACGGGGAATCCATCGGCATTATCGGTATGGACATTGCCTTTGATAAGTTTACGTCCACCGTGGAGAATGCGACGGTGTTTGAGACAGGCTCCGCTTTTCTGGCTGATGCCAATGGCAATATCGCTTACCATAAAACAATCGAGGCCGGAACCGCGGTTTCACAGGTTGACGAGTCCGGTGTGATGGCCGGTGCGCTGGCGGATCCGTCGAAGGAGGGATTGCCGGTTAATTACACCTACCAGGGTGAATTAAAAGACATGTGTTATAGAACACTCACCAACGGCATGAAGTATGTGTTGACGGCGCCGGAGTCTGAGATGAAGAGCGCGGCAAGCCGCATCACCATGTTGATCGTGGTGGGTATGCTGATCGCGGTGGCGATCTCAGTAGTGATTGGCGTGCTTATGGGGCTGGTGATTACCAGGCCGATCACCCAGATCAACGATATCGTATCTAAGACGGCGCAGTTTGATTTCGCGAAGAACGAGAACAGCGACAAGCTCTGCAAGCGGCAGGATGAGAGCGGCAGCATGGCAAATTCCCTCAGGGAAATGCGGGCAAGCCTTCGCGCCATGGTGCTGGATATCAAGACAACCTACTCGGATCTGGATGACACGCTGGAGAAGCTTTCCGACACCACGGAGCGGGTGAAGGGCATGAGCGGAGAGAACACGGAGACGACGCAGGGCCTTGCGGCGGCTATGCAGGAGACGGCGGCGGCTATGGAGACCGTGAACAATACCGTGAGCCAGATCAGAGAACGCGCGCAGGTGATCAGGGACAATTCCAGAGAGGGTGAGCGGGCGTCCTTAGAGAGCAAGCAGCGCGCCGGCGATCTGAAAAATACGACGGGAGAGGCGCAGAATAAGACAACGCAGATGTACCGGGGCGTGCAGGAGAAGAGTGCGGCGGCTATGGAGCAGGCGCGGGCAGTGGAGAAGATTAACCAGCTCACCCAGTCCATTCTGGATATTTCCGGGCAGACGAACCTGCTTGCATTGAATGCGTCTATCGAGGCGGCGAGAGCGGGTGAGGCCGGAAGAGGTTTTGCTGTGGTTGCAGATGAGATCGGCGGGCTGGCATCCCAGACGTCCTCCACGGTGAGCAATATCAACGGCATCACCACGGAGGTGAATCAGGCGGTTGAGAATATGGAGTCCTGCCTGCAAGAGATTCTTTCCTTCCTGGAGGGGACAGTGCTTAAGGATTACAGCGACTTTATGGGCGTTGCGGAGAAATATACGCAGGATGCCTCCGATTTCGAGGAAAATATGAAGGCCATCGGCGTTGAGGTGGAAACCCTGCTTTCGGCGATCGTGGAGATCGCGGATTCGGTCAACAACATCACCTTGACAGTGAGTGATGCTGCCAACAATATTAGCAATATAGCGCAGAAGACGCTGGACGTATCCCAGCTTGTGGAGGGCAATGCGGAGCTGATGGAGACCAACTCGGAGAATGTGGTGAAGCTGAAGAATATCGTGGATATGTTCCACAATTAAGCGGATAAATACGGGTAACAGTTCAGCTCAGGACTTTGTATATTCGGCCAAGTGTGTGCGAATACGTAAAGATTGAATGGTTACATATATGGTAAAATTTTCGGGAATCCCCCTTGTAAGGGGGATTCTTTTGTGTTATAGTATCTAAGTGTGCGCGAAACGCACGAAATCCAATTAATCACATATACCCAGCCCATGCCGGTGCCCTTTTTATGTGCAGGCCCGCATATGGAAGTTTGCTGTTTCACAGCATACGGGCCGCGCGGCGAGCAGAACTCGATTGTGGTGGCAGGGAGGCGCAAGGTATATGGCAGACAACCAAACGGAGGTAGAAGAACTATGAGCGTTATTTCAATGAAGCAGTTACTGGAGGCAGGTGTTCATTTCGGACATCAGACAAGAAGATGGAACCCTAAGATGGCTCCCTATATCTTCACGGAGAGAAACGGCATCCACATCATCGATCTGCAGAAGTCTGTCGGCAAGGTGGACGAGGCTTACAGAGCCGTGTTTGACGTGGTGGCGCAGGGCGGCACGATCCTTTTCGTAGGAACGAAGAAGCAGGCGCAGGATGCGGTGAAGACTGAGGCTGAGCGCTGCGGCATGTACTATGTAAATGAGAGATGGCTGGGCGGCATGCTCACAAACTTTAAGACAATCCAGTCCAGAGTAGAGAGATTAAAGGCGATCGAGAGAATGGCTGAGGACGGCACCTTTGAGGTACTGCCCAAGAAGGAAGTCATCAAGATCAAGAAAGAGTGGGAGAAGTTAGAGAAGAACCTGGGCGGTATCAAGGAGATGACCAGAATTCCTGACTGCATTTTCGTAGTAGACCCCAAGAAGGAGAGAATCTGTGTACAGGAAGCTCACACACTGGGTATCACCCTGATCGGTATCGGTGATACGAACTGCGATCCCGAGGAGCTTGATTATATCATTCCCGGCAACGACGACGCGATCCGTGCCGTGAAGCTGATCGTGTCCAAGATGGCTGATGCGGTAGTTGAGGCAAATCAGGGCGCAGAGGCTGACGATTATACAGCGGAAGCAGAGGCGGAGAAGGTAGAAGAGGAATAGGAGTTCAGCCGGCAGGTGTACAGGCTGAGCGAGATATGGCACAGATAATTCAGGAGGGAAAATAGATGGCTATTACAGCAGCAATGGTAAAAGAGTTGAGAGAGATGACCGGCGCGGGCATGATGGACTGCAAGAAGGCTCTGAACGAGACCGACGGCAACATGGATGCGGCGGTAGAATATTTGAGAAAGAACGGACAGGCGAAGGCGGAGAAGAAGGCTGGCAGAATCGCAGCCGAGGGTCTTTGTCGTGTGGCGGTGAAGGATGAGAAGACGGCGGCGGTTGTGGAGGTAAACTCCGAGACCGATTTCGTAGCGAAGAACGCAGACTTCCAGGCGTATGTGGAGGCTGTCGCAAAGCAGGCGGTTGAGTCTGACGCGGCTGACATGGACGCTTTCTTAAGTGAGAAATGGCATCTGGATGAGTCCAAGACCGTGAAGGATGCGCTGGTGGACAAGGTTGCAGTGATCGGCGAGAACTTAAGCATCAGAAGATTTGAGAAGGTGGTTGCGGCGGACGGCTGCGCGGTGACCTATGTGCACGGCGGCGGCAGAATCGGCGTTATCGTCGAGGCGGCTACGGATGTAGTGAACGACGCAGTGAAAGAAGCCCTCACGAACATCGCGATGCAGGTGGCGGCTCTCTATCCGAAGTATGTGTCCACCGACGAGGTTTCCGAGGAGTTCAAGGCGCACGAGAAGGAGATCATCGCGGAGCAGATCAAGAACGATCCCAAGATGGAAGGCAAACCCGAGAAGGTAATCGAGGGTGCGGTAAACGGTCGTCTGAACAAAGAACTGAAAGAGGTATGCCTCTTAGAGCAGATCTATGTGAAGGCTGAGGATGGCAAGCAGAGCGTTGCGAAGTATCTGGAGCAGGTGGCGAAGGAGAATAGCGCGAACCTTTCCGTTAAGAGATTTGTCCGCTTTGAGACCGGTGAAGGGCTGGAGAAGAAGGAAGAGAACTTTGCGGAGGAAGTGGCGAAGCAGATGGCGGGAAACTAAGAATTTCGCAAAGCAGATCGGCTTATAAGCGAAAGCTTTAGCAGGTCAACTTAATCATATAAGGCTCTGAAAGCCCGCAACCCCATGCGCT
>ERZ779637.155-NODE-155-length-49557-cov-14.788211_pt1 | contig 49557 bp, 37 predicted proteins | sample MGYA00514196_ERZ779637 | MGnify/ENA primary metagenome ERZ779637 (study PRJEB29562, sample SAMEA4376700) | mouse gut metagenome | isolation source: Cecum | study: EMG produced TPA metagenomics assembly of the A DSS colitis mouse model was used to assess the...
CAATGTGTGTAGCTGACATGTACTAATCGGTCGACGGCTTAACCAAAACGAAAAGGTATTCTAAGGTTCTAAAGAACAGAACCCAAGAAGAACTACAGCTTTGCCAGAGAGAATGTTGACGCATTCTCCGCAGACAAAGCAGACGGATAGAAAGAAACGGAGATTCAGTATTTGGTTTTGAAGGTATGTGCCTTCAGAGAAGTTCCGCCGGGTCAGTGCGGAGCAGATTTATTGTTTTCCTCGATAGCTCAATGGTAGAGCACGCGGCTGTTAACCGCGGGGTTGTAGGTTCGAGCCCTACTCGGGGAGGTAAAGGAAAGCCTGTAAACGTCTGTGTTTACAGGTCTTTTTTTGGGGAAATACAGCACCATCCCGCTACGGCAAATAGAGGCGGCGACCGTCACCTGATGCTATTTTAGTCTTCCACGGCATAAGGTAGCCATACCCGCTCGCGTTCCGGGCTGGATCCAAATAAAATATCATAGTCCACCACCATGAAATGTCGTACCGCTTCACTTTGACTGTTATTATATGCATGGAGTACGCTGCCTTGATTATCTGCCACCAGGATACGTGTATTTGTTTTTAGAACCTCACGCTGACGTTTCAGAATAAGAGACATATCCGAATCCGGGAGTCCCGCGTATGCAAGCAGCATCTGCGGCAGATAATTGATGTTTTCGCCGTCCAGCTCCATCCGGTCTGCTTCGAAATTGCTCCATATCAGCACGGGTACGGAATAGTGTCGTCTCTGTGTTTCGGAATCGGTACCGTCCAATCCCATTAACTCTAATGCCTCTTTGGAAAAACCGGGCATATGGTCCCCATACATTGCAAGCACGACAGGTTCGTCTGTCTGCGCAAAATAATCCGTCAGCTCTTCAAAGGCTTTATTAGCGAGATAAATCCCGTTGATGTAACTTACCAAATCCATATAAGCTTCCTCGTCCAGATTGCCTTTCAGATTCACGGAAATCGGATAGGGATAAGGCTTTAGGGAGTCATGCTTACGGTCCAGACCTTGTATATGATTTCCTATGGAAACGGCATATATAAATTTCTGCTGGGCAGGATTCTCCTCGTATTCCTTAATAATCTGCCGGGCAAGGCTTTCATCAGAAATATAGCACGAATAAATATCGGTATAATCCATGTCATCCTCAAACACAATCTGATCAAAACCCAAAGCCGAATACATCGTGCTTCTGCCATAAAAGTTTCCATCATAGGGATGGATTGCCACGGTATCATAATCCAACGCATTGAAATAATCCACAATGGACGGTACCTTGCGTTTTTCAAGCGCCGAAGCGATGCCGGTATAGGATGTAAAGTATTTTGTATTCAGCCCGGTCAGGAATTCCGTTTCGGAGCCAATTGTGCCGCCGCAGAACAGATTGGTTGTAAGACATCCGGAGGAACAGCTTTTTTCAAGCTTCCGGTAGATTTCCATCGGGTCGGATGAAAAAGTAACGTTGCTGCCCGTAATATTATCCGTGTTCCACCACGATTCGTTCATTATGACGATTACACTCGGACGGGTGGCGGATTCTGTTCCCTCGTTTGCCGGACGGCTGTCAGTGAAAAAGCGGTAGCTGTCCTGCACGTTGCTCATGTTAATATTGGTCAGTTTGTCGCTTTTTATAAAATTATAAACGATGTACTGTTCACTTTCTTTTCCTTTTACATCTATGGTATCAAGGGACGTCATGCTGTATGCGTTTCCGATAAAGTAACCGCCATAACCAAGCAGCCCTGCCAGACAGATGCAGCCAAGGGCAAGACTTAATGTATGCCGACGTTTGAGCAGTGAGGGTTCCTTTTGTAAAAAAAGAGGATATTTCCGACAAAGCCGGTCAGCGGCAAATCCACCGGCACATAAAAGAAATACATATATCAATACTTTAAGCTGTGAAGAAGTGAATTTCAGGTTGAGATATCGCAGCGCGATTCCCGCCGCTTCCGTAACCATCAAGTCATTAAAACGCAGAAGTTCATTCAGGGCGGCATATTTAATGTTGTCTGCATAGGCTAAAAACATGAGCAGCAGCGACGGTATGGTAAGAGCCACCCAAAGCCGCCGGCTAAAAAATAACAGTGTCATGATACTCAGACCGATTACAATAGTTTCAAAGCGGTAGTATCTGTCAACCGAATGGTCGGCGTAGTAGGCAAGAATGGTGCTGTCCGGCTGCAGGACATAATAATCCGCCAGATACGGCAGGAATGTGATTGCTGTTATCAGCAGAGCTGCCGCAAACAGATAAACGCATATTTTGTATTCTTTTTTCAGTCTCTCCGTGTATGTCGTGTCATTCATCTTCCACATCCCATTCATAATCACTGATTTTATGATAACGTATCCTTTCTTGTATTTCAATACACATTCCCGCGTTGACTTTAACATATCATTGCCTTACAATGAAAGAATCAAGGAAAGGAATCCCGCAAATTAGGTAAGTGGAGAAACGGAACAAATCAAAGGAGGGAAATCATGCAGTATCGCAGACTTGGGAAAACGGAATTGATGGTCAGTGAGGTCGGTTTTGGGGGCGAGTGGCTGGAGCGCCACGACTACGAAGAGTGCAAAGCCATGATTGACCAGGCGGACGAACTGGGAATTAACATTCTGGATTGTTGGATGTCAGAGCCGAATGTCCGCACAAAGATTGGGAAAGCGCTGGCGGGAAGACGTGAAAAATGGTTTATTCAGGGGCACATCGGTTCCACCTGGCAGAACGCCCAGTATGAGAGAACCCGTGACTTGGAGAAATGCAGGGAGGCGTTTGAGGATCTGCTGACACGTTTACAGACAGACTATATTGACCTGGGTATGATTCATTTTATCGATCAGGAAGCTGACTGGGATAATGCGATGAATGGGCCTTTTATCGAATATGTGAAGGAATTGAAGGAGAAGGGAACGATACGTCATATCGGCATGAGTACGCACAACCCTCTTATGGCAAAGAAAGCAGCGGAGAGCGGGTTGATTGAGATGATTCTTTTCAGCATCAATCCCGCGTTTGATCTTCTGCCGCCTACGGATAATATTGACGATTATTTTGTCGAAGAATATGAGGACGGATTTGGCGGTATTGATCCGGCAAGGGCGGAAGTCTATAAGCTGTGCGAGCAGAATGATGTAGGCATTACCGTTATGAAACCTTATGCCGGAGGCAGGCTGTTTGATGCGGCGCGTTCGCCTTTTGGTGTTGCGCTGACGCCCGTACAGTGTATTCATTACTGTCTGACCCGTCCGGCGGTTGCGTCGGTTTTGGCGGGATACGATATACCGGAGCATGTGGAGCAGGCTGTGGCTTACGAGACAGCCTCTGAGGCGGAAAAGAACTATGCCGCAGTTCTGGCAAAGGCGCCACGCAATACTTTCGGTAAGGGCGAATGTACATACTGCGGGCATTGTAAGCCCTGCCCGAAAGAGATTGATATTGCCATGGTAAACAAATATTATGATCTTGCCGTGATGCAGGGGGAGGTTCCCGCCAGTGTGAGGGAGCACTATCTGGCGCTTGAGCGCGGCGCGGATGCGTGCATTGGCTGTAAGGCTTGTGAGAGCCGCTGCCCGTTTGGGGTGAAGATTGCGGAGCGGATGGAGAAGACGGCGGCGCTATTTGGGCCGGAAAAGTAATTTTATACTGACTTTATATCACAACTGGAATATAATAAGAGTAAAGAAATGATAAGTACTGAAGTAGTTAGTTCTAAAAGCGGAATGGGGATCAAAATGAGTAAGAAACGTAATGAAAGTAAGAGAGATAGAGGAATTTCATTGCTTGTTTCTATCGTTTTGGTCTTTCTTATTCTGGGTGTCATCGTTTTTTCCGTTTCTCATAGAATTATGACAGAGATGGCGGCGTCAGCAACGCAGAATCTGAATGAGAGCCTTGATCTGATCAAATGTACAATTGAAGCGATTCTCAACAAAGAGGCGGAGTATCAGAGGCTGATGGCGCAGGGCATTGCCGATATGGAGAGACCGGAAGAGTATGTCCTCAACTTTAAAAAGAGTGAAACCATGGTAAAACTCGGCTGGATACGGTCGGGTGAAACGGTAGGCGTGTGCAGCACGGGAGAGACATTCACAGAAGAGGAAATGGACTTTTCCGCAGGGGGAATGATTGATGGACTGCCGGTGTCACAGTCTTACTTAAACTATATGGGAACGTGGGCTTACTGCATCAAATGCCCGGTAATAAGAGATGAACAGGAGATCGCCACGCTTTATGTGGAATATATTTATGATACCTTTGACAAGTCGCTGCCGGAGGGTTTTTACAATCAGCAGGCAATGCTCTATATCATGGATGCAGAGACTGAGCGGTTTGTTTTAAAACCTAAGGGCATGGGGGAACGGAGCGCGGGACACTTGAACCTGACGGATTTTTACCGTGCCAACGATATTCAGGAGGAGGGTCTTCGGGAAGAGGTGGAGGACTGCCTGAAACACAATAAGAACATTATGTTCTACCATGATATCAGAAATAAAGATGCATTGAATTACATGTGGTCGGTAAACGGCGGCACGATTTATCTGATCGGCTATGTGCCGATCGAGGCGATACAACAGGAAGGCAGGACTGTCAATCAGAATATTTTTATAGTGGTTTTTGTTATGCTGACCGCTTTTATCCTGTGCTGCACCTTATATTATCTGAACCAGAGGCAGAAGAGTAAACTTCGCAAGGAGCGGGAGGAGGAGAGAGAGATCAGCAACCGCAGGCTGGCGGAGGCATTGCAGGCGGCACAGATTGCAAGCAATTCAAAGACCATGTTTCTCTCCAATATGTCCCACGATATCCGCACGCCGATGAACGCGGTTCTAGGATTTACGACGCTGCTTGCCAGAGATGCAGAAAACCCGGAAAAGGTGCGGGAATATACGAAGAAGATCATGGCGTCCGGGCAGCATCTGCTCAGCCTGATCAACGATATTCTGGATGTGTCTAAAATAGAGAGCGGCAAGGTCGTTCTGAATGTGGAAGAATTTACTTTAAACGATCTGGTGTCTTCCGTGGATGCGATTATCCGCCCGATGGCAGAGGTGAGATCACAGAAGTTCTCAGTGGAAGTGACGGGAATCAAACATGAGTTTCTGCTGGGCGATGAGACGCGAATTAACCAGATTTTGATTAATCTGTTATCCAACGCTGTCAAATATACGCCGGAAGGAGGCAGCATCTGGTTTCGGATTATTGGTCTGAAACAGCGATCCAATCAGTTTGAGCATATCAGGATCGAGGTGCAGGACGACGGATACGGTATGACGAAGGAGTATCTGGAAACGATATTCGACGCCTTTACGCGGGCGGAAAACAGCACTACCAATAAGGTGCAGGGCACGGGGCTTGGTATGGCAATCACCAAGAATATTATAGAGCTGATGGGCGGCACGATTGACGTTTTCAGCGAGGTGGATCAGGGCAGCCTGTTCAGGGTTGAATTGGAGTTTCGCATCCCGGAGGGACAGGCAGACAGGCAGTTCTGGGCGCAGATGGGCATTTCGCGGATGCTTGTTATGGACACGGATGAGGAGACTTGCGGAAATATAAAGACGCTCATGGGCGATGTGGGCGTGGAGGCGGATTTGGCGCACAGTATGCAGGAGGCTTTGTCTTTGCTGGAAAATCATGCGGACAGCTATCAGGTGGTGCTGCTTGGCGGAAATGTCGTGGAGACGGATGCGGCGCAGGCGATCAATCAGATTCGGGAGATGATCGGGGAAACGGTTCTTGTTCTGGTTCTGTCGGATCACGGCAAAGAGGGAGCCGTGGACTTGAATCAGACAGAGAATGTCGGCGTTCTGCTAAAACCGTTTTTTGCGTCGGCTTTCAAAGAAAAGATACAGGAGATGAAGGCAGAGCCAAAAACAGGCGGGGAGTCTGCGGCGGAGTCCGGACCAAGTCTGTCAGGGCTGCATTTTCTGGCGGCTGAGGATAATGAGATTAACGCGGAGATCCTGCGGGAGATTCTTGCTTATGAGAATGCAGGGTGCGAGATTGTGGAGAACGGGCAGCTTGCGGTGGAGCGGTTTGAGAGAGCCGGGGAGGGTGAGTTTGACGCCATTCTCATGGATGTGCAGATGCCGGTTATGAACGGTTATGATGCCACCAGAGCGATCAGGGCGCTGGAGCGTGAGGACGCGCGGACGATTCCCATTATTGCAATGACGGCGAACGCTTTTGCGGAGGATGAAAAGGAGGCGTTGGATGCGGGCATGGACATCCATTTGGCTAAGCCGATCGATATAGAGCTGTTAAAGCAGGTAATCAGGCAATATACAAAGCATACGGATGCATGATTATGACAAATAGATACACATAATGTGGTATGCGTGGCAGTGCGCCTGGACTGCAATAAAGCAATCTTGGAATTATGGGTTAATGGAGGTCAGGGTGTAAATGAGTAGAAAGAGCGGTTTCAGCAAATGGGGGATATTGTGCCTTGCCGGAATAACAGCTTTTTCTATAGCGGCGTGCGGCGGGAAAAGCGGTTTCGATAATAATTTGATTGTTGTGGAGGATGAGACGAATCGGGAAGTAAGCCTGTTCAGTCCTATGGAAAAGACGGAAGCCAATGTGGAAAATGTGGCAAGGAGCGCGGCGGATAAGACAATTTTGCTGGCAGAGGAAAAGCTGGGTGTAAGTGTGGGCTATGTGACGTATACGGCAGAAGACTATCAGGATAAGACATATGACGAGGTGACGCTGGACAGGGCGCGCAACGATATGGATGATATTTATCTGCTGAATTCGGATACGCTCCGTGCATTGGGAGAAGAGGGGAAACTGCAGGATCTGTCCGGGTTGGACTGCACTAAAAATCTGCGGGATGAGGTGAAGGCGGCAAATATGGTAGACGGAAAGCTGGTGGCGATTCCGCAGGAGGTAGTGGCTTACGGGCTGTTTATCAATAAAGATATGTTCGACAAGTATCATCTTACTTTGCCGGAGACACCGGAAGATTTTTTAGAGTGCTGTAGCGTGTTTAAGGAAAACGGAATAGAGACGCCGGTGGGCGCCAACAGATGGTGGCTGGAAACCTTTGTATTGGCGCAGGCTTACGCGGATTTATACAACGGCGGGAATACAGAGGCGGAAATCGCAGCACTAAACAGCGGGGAGAGCAAATACAGCGACTATATGCGTCCGGGATTTGAGTTCTTGCAGGAGATGATTGACAAGGGATATGTGGATGCCGAAAAGGCGCTTGTGAGTGAGGCGATCGAGGGGGAGGGGGCGGATTTCCTTGCCCAGAAGACGCCCATCGTTATGGCGTACTGGGGCGCGGCGAACACGGAGACCGCTTACGGGAAGACAGATTTTGAAATGCAGGTCATTGGCTTCCCGAGCAGCCGGGGGCAGATGCCTGTCATGCCCATGACAGGTTTCGGCGTGGGTATTAACGCGGAGCATGGGGAAGACGCGCTGGCCGTCCTGGACATCATGCTTTCCGATGAAGCCCTGCAGATTTACGCGGAGACGAACCGGGTAATCTCCCCGTCCAAAAATGTGGAAGTCGAGTGTGTGGATTCGCTGAAGCCGCTGAATGACAAAATACAGGAGAATGTCTATGTTCTTGGTTCCAATGCGGGAATGGATGTGGAACAGTGGGGGAACACCTGCCTGATCGTGCGGGAGCTGTTAGGAGGCGCGACGGTGGATGAGTGTATGGAGATGTTTGATCGGCTGCAGGAAGAGGCATTGCGGAAAAACAGATAGAATGCGGTAGCAGTTTGTGCGGAATGGGGAAAGCATGAAAAAAATATACAGTGAATTTATATTGGGTGATATGCGCGCATGTTATGTGCAAGACGAGGAGACGGGGAACGTGGAGCTTGTGCTGCTCCCGGCGGATGAGACTTATGAGGTCTCTTACAGGGAAAAGCCGTACCCGGATTCTCTCGTGCAGGTAAAGCTGTCCGGGGACACTTATGCAGGCGGTTACGCGGGTGGCAGGACGATGCGGCAGAGCGCGTCCGTGCTGAATCTGGTATTTGAGGGACAGGATGTGATGGACGGTGCCACTGCTGTCATAGAGCGGGGAGCCAGCGCGTCGTGTTCTGCGCCTGAGAGGCAGGAAGGTTGTGCGAAAGAAGTGCGCAAAGCAGAGGACGGAAACGGCGGGACGGTAGTCTGCACGACTTTGTCAGATAAGCGTGGTTACCGCTACCGTCATTATCTGATTTGGAAACAGGGGAAGAAGAGCCTGCTCTCTTACACGGAATTTGAGAATGATTCCAAGGAAGCGGCGGATCTGGAAATGCTTTCCAGCTTTTCTATGAGCGGGATTTCACCGTTTGTTGGCGCGGATGAGAGCGGACTGCTGAAGCTGCACCGCATCCGCAGCGTATGGAGCATGGAGGGGAGAACAGAGTCGCAGCTTTTGGAAGATTTACAGCTGGAACCTTCGTGGGGCGGTCATGCGGTGCGCTGCGAGCGGTTCGGGCAGGTAGGTTCCATGCCGGTCAACGGGTACTTTCCTTACGCGGTGATGGAAGATACAAAGTCCGATATCTTCTGGGGTGCGATGATCTGTCACAATGCAAGCTGGCAGATGGAGGTTTACCGCAGGGGCGACGATGCGGCTCTTTCCGGTGGACTGGCGGACTATGATTTCGGGCACTGGCTGAAAAGGGTCGCGCCGGGAGAAAGCTTTGTGACACCCGTGGCAATTTTATCTGTGTGCAGGGGCGGCGGTATCGAAGAAATTTCACAGAGGATGACGGCGGCTTTGTATGAAGCGGTGGATGCGGGGCCGGAGTCGGAGCAGACGCTCCCCATTATTTTTAACGAGTATTGCACAACATGGGGCTGCCCTTCCCACCAAAATATCTGTGGGATTCTGGAGGCTGTTAAGGATAAAGGCTTTTCCTATTTTGTGATTGACTGCGGCTGGTTTAAGCAGGAAGGCGTTCCGTGGGATGTGGCAATGGGCGATTACCATGTATCAAAAGAACTGTTCCCGGAAGGGTTCGACAAGACTGTGGACACCATCAAAGCACATGGCATGAAGCCGGGTATCTGGTTTGAAATTGACAACGTGGGAGAGAGGGCGGAAAGCTATCGGAAAACGGAACATCTGCTTACAAGAAACGGCAGACCGCTCACCACTTCCATGAGAAGATTCTGGGATATGCGGCAGGAGTGGGTGCAGAACTATCTGGAAGAGAGAGTGATCGGCACGCTGGAGAAGTACGGCTTCTCCTACATGAAGATGGACTATAACGATACGATAGGCGTGGGGTGCGACGGCGCGGAGTCCTTGGGCGAAGGGCTGCGGCAGAATATGGAGGCGTCGCTTGCCTTTATCCGTAAGGTGAAAGAGAAGGTTCCCGGCATTATTCTGGAAAACTGTTCTTCGGGCGGTCATAAACTGGAACCGCTTATGATGGGAGAGTGCAGTATGGCTTCCTTTTCAGATGCCCATGAGTGCGAGGAGATTCCGATTATCGCGGCATCCCTTCACCGTGTGATACTGCCGAGACAGAGCCAGATCTGGGCGGTGATACGGGAGGATGATTCCCTCAAAAGAATTGCGTACTCCATCGCCAATACATTTCTTGGCAGGATGTGTCTGTCGGGGGATGTGACGAAACTGACGGACGCCCAGTGGGATGTGATTGACAGGGGAATCGCTTTTTATAAAAAGGCGGCACCTGTTATCAAGGACGGTTACAGCAGACTTTACGGACCAAAGGTGGTGAGCTGGCGCCATCCGAAAGGCTGGCAGTGCCTTGTGCGGACAGAGGGCGGCGTGGAGCATGAGCGGAAGGACGGGCTGCTTGCCGTATTCCACAGCTTTGACGGGGAACATGACGGCGTCTTGGAAGCTCCCCTTCCCGCGGACGGGAAATACCAGATTGAGGAAGTTTACTCTGATGCGGAGGCGGACGTCGAGATTGCCAACGGGAAACTGGCGTGCCGGATCCCGGAGGATATGCGTGCCGTGGCGGTTCTGGCGCGGAAGGTCTGACTGCATGAAATAGAATAGGGAAACAGCGGTAACTCCGTGTGACAGGCTTACCGCTGTTTTATTAATCTCTTATAATTGTAATTCGCCTTTGCTGAGTTTTTCCGTAAACGCTATATACGATGGAGCAATGACTTCGCATTCTTCAAATTCCGGCTCTGCACCCCGAACAACGGAACCATCCTTCATAGAAATCGCATAATAAGAGTAGCAGTCTTTCACGGACATGATGATGGGAAGATGGTTTTCCCAGAAAACTTTGATCCGGGCTTCCCACTCGGTATCGCCAGCGGCAGATGTAAGGCTGATCTTTTCCCACTCATTCCACTGGAAGGCGTCATCGCTTTGTGGTTCAAAATCATTCGCGCATAAGAACCAGACGGTTTCTTCGGCATTCATCATACACTTGACTGTTTTGATAAATTCCAGCCATTGTTCAGGGATATTTGTGTATCTGGCGGTTATTATATTTGAAAGGTAATCGTTTCGATTTTCATACAATGCAACCTGCCAGCCGTTTTCTTCCATATGCTTTATAAAAGTATGTAACATTTTCGCAATCCTCCATGCGGTTCGTTTTTGTGACATAATTAAAATTATAGCATACTCTAATATAAAAAAATATCCCGTCATGTTATTTTTCCCCTTGCCAAATGCCGCAAGGTATGGTATTATATCATTCGTTAAGGCTACATGAAGCCTTTCGTCAGGCTCCATGGTCAAGCGGTTAAGACATCGCCCTTTCACGGCGGTAACACGGGTTCGATTCCCGTTGGAGTCATCGGTCGGAAGATCGGTAATAATTGAATATGGCGCAGTAGCCAAGTGGTAAGGCATGGGTCTGCAACACCCTGATTCACCGGTTCAAATCCGGTCTGCGCCTCTCTTTGTTAAGTGGATCAACTCCTTGTAAACACTGGGGTTGAGCCGCTTTTCTTATTGTATTTTTATGGCGCAAATGGGGGTTAACAGGGGTTAACCGATCTTGATACTGCTCAGTATCTCTATTTTCTCCTCTGTATCGTACAGAGCGTAATAGTACGCCCGATATGTGGTTTCTATGTCGGAATGTCCCAATTGCCCCTGTACTAATTTATCCGTCACGCGCTTGTTCGTAACCCTGCTTGCATTCATTTGCGACAATGCGTAGGATGTATAGGTTTTCCAAACAAAATGTTGCTTTTGGGAAAAGAGAATCATACGCTTATCAAAATGAATTTAGATTTGTGGTTAGTGCCGAGAATATAGATGTTGACCATTTGGAATTAGATATAGGCAATATTAAAGATATATCAATAATAATGAAAGCTTCTTCAATATTAAATGCAGAAGTATTTAGAAGAAATTAATATTGAATCATAATACATCTTATAATTCCAAATCATACTAATGTTCATTCTTGCATTGCTGACCTTGATTGTAATGATGAGTCAGTAGCGTTTTTCAAGTCCCAGAAATAGGCACAGAAAAACCACCCTTGTATACTTGGCTGTAGCGAGGGTGGCAATTCTGTCATATTCGTAAGGTCAACCCCTTGTGGGAGGTTGTTTCCCTTTATGGCTATAATATAGTATATCGGGGTAGAATATGCAAGGCGTTTGCCGAAGAGTTAGGGGTTAACTTTGGGGTTAACACCGTGATAAGACGCTCTCAAATCTCATTCCTCCGATGGCGCTGACTACCGTGACCGCTCCTCCCACAACAAAACCAAGGTTCTCCAGATGTGTCTTGACTTCCTGCATCCCACTGATTTTCCTGATAATGTTTTCCTCTCCTGTTCCTGCCAATGTAAGCGGCATATCGTGTCGTGCGCCATAAAAATCTACGTCTTTCATCCCGCCCTAAAATGGAAAGGATGCAATTTTTCATTGCCTCATAGCTTTCCGGGGTGATGTCGTGTTCCATCTTGCAGGCATCGCTTGCCGCGACCTTCGGATCGACACCCAGATGAACCAGCCACTCCGTCAGCAGGGTATGGCGTTCGTAGGCGCTCTCCGCGATCCTTCGTCCTTCATCCGTCAGATGGAGATAGCCGTCCTCGGAGACGGTGATGTATTCACGGTTTTTCATATTTTTTACAGCGACTAATTAAACTGGAAAAAATCTACGACCTACACGGTTTCACGCAGGGTCTGTGACAGGGGGCTTTTTCGGAATGAGAAGGGGACGGTGATTTCACTTGTGGGCAGGGAAAAGTTTCGTGCCATGCAGAGCAGGCAGTTTGTGGAGGAATCGTTTGGAGGTTCCCTGCCGAAATTCCTGACAGCCTTTACTTCGAGAAATAAATTATCGGAGGAAGAAATCAGGGAGATGCAGGAGATTATTGAAAAAAACCGTACACGATAGAGGGAATTATGGAGAATGGAAGTGAGGTTGGAAACTATGCAGGAATGGACAGATCGGGTGTTAGAAGGCGTGAGAATTTTGTTTCAGATGGGGCAGAATCGTGCATTTCATATGTCGTACATAGGCGGCGGTGGGGAGATGCTTTTAAAGGTACTGTACCGCGGCATGATCGCGGGCGGCGTTGTACTGGCGGTTTTGCTGCTACGAATGATGCTTTGTCGTGCGCCGAAGATATATAGGGAAACGCTGATTAAAGCGTTTCCCGCACCGGATTTGCGCCGCGAAGCGGCACATTCCTTTGCAAATCCGTGTGCATCCGCCGGAGGCTCTAAGGAAGTGCTGATTTAATCAGCGCTTCCTTAGTTATCTCCTGTGGGGGCTTGTGCTGTATTGGCTTCTGCGTCCTTTTACTTTTGTATCCCCGCTCTCTTTTATGGGCGCTTTCAGTAAAACGGACGGGGCGCTGGCGCACGCCAAACCGTGCTGTCAAGGGAATTGCGCTGGCGGCAGTTGTCGCGGCGGGCAGCAGGCAGCCGGACGGCAGCGTGGAAGCGACCGTTTCTTTCAAGACGGACGGCGGGAGCGCGAAGGTGAAAATGATACAGCCTTACGGGGCGGGCGGGATTTGGATTGTACAGGATGCGAAGTGAAAATGTGCGGCGCCTGTGAGACAATATACAGGGAAACAGTAAGAGGGAGCAGCCGGCTGGAAGCTCCCTCTTACATACTGCTATGCGTCAATCAATAATCCGATAATTGCTGGAATCACTTTATTTCCTGATTGTCTACCAGGAAGGAATCCCCGTCTTCCACGATGCACACCATCGTCTTGCCGGTGTTTAACTCGATCTCATTTCCGGCGTCGTCATAGTATCTTGTTGCGCCGTAATCGGAAGTCTTTTCCCAGGTGACGTGGATGCCCTTGCCGTTTGTGAAAAACCAGCCGTCCCGCGTGTTGTCATGGCACTGGAATGCCAGATAGCCTTTATCATCGCGCACCTCATAGTAGGTATTCTGCACCAGAATATTCTTAAAGGTAAGCTGTTTTCCTGTGGCCAGATCCGTGTGCGGGCCGTCCGAGGAGCCGGAAAGGTGCTGGAATCTCTCGTAAAGCCCGGTTTCACCGTTGTAGACGAAGTAGCAGTTGGTCACGGGGTAGGCGGGAGACAGATCCACCCGATTCGCCGTGATGGCGTCGCTGTACTGCGACAGGTCGTTGGGCTCGTTTACGGGGGCGAAACGGTAGTGCTGTTCGTCGGCATAGCCGTCGCGCATCTGGGTAGCGTATCCCTTCTTATCCGCATCGGCAAGGACGCCGACGGCATCTATGAAAGCGTTGTCGGTCGCATTTTTCGCGTTTTTATCCCGGAAAAAATTGCTGCTGGTCTTACCGTCGATATCGTCCGTGCGCTTGATCACTTCGTCTATGTAGAAGGGGCCGCCGAAATGCACGTAAAGGGCATCCCACTCAAAAGCCCAGTACACGTAGTAGTCGCGGCAGCTTCTGATGTTGCCGAGTTTGTCGGCGTTTTTCCAGTCCTGTATAATCCACATCAGCCGGGTGATGCTTCCCTCCACATTACATTCGTACACGACATCCGCGTTGGAAATGCCGTAGTGGGAAGCGGTTTTTGTGTTGGGTGTCATAATGGCGAGTGGCCTTGTGTTATTGACATCCTCAGTCACCCACTCGTTGGTGATGCGGCTCCGCACCATGCCCTCTTCCGGGGGCGTATCTTCGTCGGGTTCCGGCTCTTTTTCTGCCTCTTCCGGTTTTTCTTCCTCCTCCGGAATATCGTCGATGATCTGTTCCACGACAGGCGCCTCAACCTCCGGTTTTTCTTCCTTTTCCTTACCGCATCCGGTCAGGAGCAGGGCAGAAGACAAGGCGACGAGGAGTAAAACTTGTAATCTCTTCATGCTTTGCGTAAATCCTCCTTAGTTATAATTGCAGTTTGCGTACTTCGCAGTGCAAGCTCGAAAAACCTGCGGTTTTCCTCGCTCGCGGGCTTCGACCTATGCAGGCATCAGCATACTTATTTCGGTGAGCAAGCTCCCCACTCCAATTATGCTGATGCCCGCGCTCTGCTCATTGCCAACGCGTACATTTTAGCACAATGATCAAAGTGAGTCACTATATAATTTCTTAAAAAGCAGGTTGACAAACATACCGATGGTATGTTATTTATATATATACTAAAAGTATGTTTGAGAGGGAAATCGATGGCGAGAAATAAGTATCCTGAGGAGACAGTCAATTTGATTTTGGATGTTGCGGGTCGTCTGTTTATGGAAAAGGGGTATGAGCATACGTCCATTCAGGATATTATCGACAATCTGGGCGGATTGAGCAAGGGTGCGATCTATCACCATTTTAAGTCGAAAGAGGAAATTTTGGACGCGGTCACGGACAGAATTATGGAGGAATCCAACCGAAAGCTGACGGGCATACAGGAACGTAAAGACTTAAACGGCATAGAGAAGCTGAGGACCCTGTTCAAATCTTCGCTGTGCCGTCCCGCGCAGGACGAGATGTTTCAGGTAGCTCCCGGCTTTTATAATAATCCGCGGCTTTTGGCCAGTCTTTTGTATGAGACAATAGAGTTGACGGCACCGGAGTATATCCAGCCGATTATCGAGGAGGGAATTGCCGACGGCTCGATCGTGGCGGAGCATCCGAAACAGCTTGCCGAATTGGTTTCACTTGTGGCAAATGTCTGGATCAACCCTATGATATTTGATAGTTCCGAGGAGGAAACTTACCATAAGTTTCTGGTGTTTGACCAGATGCTTAAGGGTATGGGACTGGATATTGTGGACGAGGAAATGATAGAGAGGATGCGAGAACTGACAGTGATTTATCAGGAACGTAAATAAAAATATTTCTGTCCTGTGACAAGGATCTATAGAAATGTGCGACAGTGTAAACCATTGAGGGAGAATGCGAAGCATCCTCCGGTCGTTGTTGACGGGCGGCGTTTTTTTTATAGAAATGCATACCGACGGTAGGTATTAATAATAGAAAAGGGAGAATCAAGACATGAATCAAAAATTATTTTCAAGAGATTTTACATTAGTGGTGATCGGGCAGATCATTTCCCTGTTCGGCAATGCCGCCCTGCGGTTTGCGCTGCCGCTGTATCTGTTAAACCGGACCGGCTCGTCGGCGCTCTACGGCACGGTGATGGCGTGCGCGTTTATTCCTGCAATCCTGCTTTCGCCTGTGGGCGGCATGATTGCTGACAGGGTGAATAAGAGAAACGTCATGGTCATATTGGACTTTTTTACGGCGGCGCTAATCCTGGCGTTTGGCCTGCTGATGGACGGGGTGAATCTGGTTGCCCTGCTGACCGTAACTTTAATGATTTTGTTTGGGATTGCGGGGGCATACCAGCCATCCGTGCAGGCAGCCATTCCGGCGCTGGTGGGGCAGGAGCAGATTATGGCGGCAAATTCCGTTGTCAACACCATAAGCTCCCTGGCGGCGCTGCTGGGGCCGGTGCTTGGAGGGATTTTGTACAGTGCATACGGCCTTAAGCCGGTGCTTTGGGTCTGTGTGGCATGTTTTGTACTCTCGGCGGTTATGGAGATTTTTATTCATATCCCCTTTCAGAAACAGCTTTCGGAGGGCGGCGTGTGGCAGACGGTAAAGTTGGATTTTGCGCAGAGCGTCCGCTTTGTCCGTAAAGACATGCCCGTGATCGGAAAGGCGGTTCTGTCGGTCTGCGGAATCAATCTGTTTTTGTCTTCCATGATTACGGTGGCGCTGCCCTATCTGGTGACGGAGGTGCTTGCGCTGGATGCGGCGCAGGCCAACAGGCTTTACGGCTACGCGGAAGGGATACTGGCGGCGGGCGGGCTTGCGGGCGGTATCTGCGCGGGCCTTTTGGCAAAGCGGCTGTCCGTTCAGAAGGCGGGTAGGCTGATTGTCATTTCCGCGGGATGCATGTTTCCCGTTTCCGTATCGCTGGCGGTGTTTTCATCCGGCATGGTAAATTATGTGATTTTGACGGCAAGCTGTTTTGCGGTTATGACGTGCTGCACAATTTTTACCGTGCAGATGATGACTTTCTTTCAGACGGTGACGCCGCCGCATCTGCTTGGAAAGGTAATCGCAGTGATTATGACCATGTCCATGTGCGCGCAGCCGGTCGGCAATGCCATGTACGGCGTTCTGTTTGAAGTCAGTAAAGGATTTGAGTATGTCGTGGTGCTGTTCGCCGGGGTGGTGTCGCTCGGGATTGCTGTGGGTATGCGGGGGATATTTAAAGGGGATTTGTTGGATTTATAAGAAATTCATTGTGTGAATAACGATAGATAGCGTATAATAGAATTAATCTGGTTCAATGGGACGGGTAATTTGCTGTATACGGAGGAAAGGAAATGGTAGAAACTATGACGGATAAACAATTTAAGACCATTCTTGAAATGGTAGATATGATTTTAGACGGTTGTAAGGATTTGGAGGAAGCCAAAAGGAAAGTGCAGAAATTGATAGAGAATCAGGGCGGTAAAGAAAAAACAGAATAGGCAGAAAAAAGGATGAAGGAAAGGAAAATAGGGATGAAGAAAATAATTGTGACGGGCTGCAACGGGCAGCTTGGGCGGGCCGTCAATTTGGAGTACGCGGGCAGCGCGGAATATGAGCTGGTAAACACGGATGTGGGGGAGCTGGACATCACGAAAATTGACGAGGTGACGGGCTTTGTAAGGGAGGTGAAACCCTACGCGATCATCAACTGTGCCGCCTACACGGCGGTGGAGGCCTGCGAGAAAGAGGAGGATCTGGCTTTTCGGATTAACGCCGTCGGTGCGCGCAACTTAAGTATCGCGGCAAACGAAACAGGTGCGAAATTAATGCACATTTCCACGGACTATGTGTTTGACGGAAATGGGACAAGACCTTACAGGGAAACCGATCCCACAGGACCGCAGGGCGCTTACGGCAGGACGAAGCTGGCGGGGGAAGAATTTGTGAAGGAGTTTAGCGACAGGCATTTTATCCTGCGCACGGCCTGGCTTTACGGGGATGGGAAAAACTTTGTTAAGACCATGCTCGGACTCAGCGAGACGCACGACAAGGTGAGGGTAGTGCGGGATCAGGTGGGTTCTCCCACCAGCGCGACGGAGCTTGCGAAGGCGGTTGCATACCTGCTTCCAACGGAAAACTACGGACTGTTTCACGCCACATGTGAAGGGGATTGCAGCTGGGCGCAGTTTACGGAGGAAATTTTCCGGCTTGCGGGGAAAAAGACGGTGGTAGAGGCGATTACTTCCGAGGAGTACGGCGCGGCGGTGAAACGGCCGGCTTACTCTATTCTGGAAAATTATATGTTTAAAATGACGACAGACTTTATGTTTGCGGACTGGCACGACGCCATCGCGGCATATCTTGGGAATTGTGTCTGAATCGGTGAGGATTGGCGAAAAGCTTTGCGGCGGCCGCTTTTTTGTGAGAAAATGTCTGAGAAACGGAATCGGGCCCGCTCTGCGGTGCGCAGAGGGAGCGAAAGTTGTAAAAGTGGCAGCGAGTATGAGAGATTAACAGAAAGGATATATATTATGCAGAAAATAGCACTAATCACGGGAATCACAGGACAGGACGGCTCTTATCTGGCGGAGTTTTTGCTGGAAAAGGGATATGAGGTGCACGGCCTGATCCGCAGGCACAGCATTGCCAACACGGGAAGAATCGACCATTTGATTGCGTCGGACTATCATAAAGTTAAATTTTTTCTGCACTATGCGGACACGACAGACTCCAGCAATTTGATGCGGCTGATTGCGGAGATCCGTCCTACGGAGGTGTACAATCTGGCGGCACAGTCCCATGTGGGTGTGTCCTTCGAGGTGCCGGAGTACACGGCGGAGGCCACCGGCGTGAGCACATTGAAGCTTTTGGAGGCGATTCGTGTAAACGGCGGCACATGTAGATATTATCAGGCTTCCACGTCGGAGCTTTTCGGCGGCATCCCGGAGACGGCGCCCCAGAGCGAGAAAACCCCCTTCTATCCGAAGAGCCCTTACGGGGCGGCGAAGCTGTATTCTTACTGGATTACAGTCAATTACAGAGAGTCTTATAATATGTTTGCCTGCAATGGCATTCTGTTCAATCACGAGTCGCCCAGGCGCGGGGAAAATTTTGTGACGAGAAAGATTACGCTGGCGATTGCCAATATTATTGCGGGAAAACAGGAAAAGCTGTCCCTCGGCAATATGAATGCGAAGAGAGACTGGGGCTTTGCGGGCGATTATATAGAAGGCATGTGGCTGATGCTCCAGCAGGACAAGCCGGACGATTATGTGCTTGCCACCAACGAGACGCACACGGTCAGGGAGTTTGTGGAGGCGGCTTTTGCGGAACTTGGTATGCAGATCAGGTGGGAAGGAACGGGCGTGAATGAGAAAGGTTATGATACAGAGAGCGGCCGCCTGCTTGTTGACGTGAATCCCGAGTTTTACCGTCCTGCGGAAGTGGAGTTTTTGTGGGGCAACTGCGCGAAGGCCGAGAAGGAGCTTGGCTGGAAGCGGAAAGTGGACTTTAAGGGTCTGGTAGCTATGATGATGGATGCGGACTTGAAGGAAATCGCAGGAATGAGCTGCGGGGAGTACAGGGCGCAGGGGGAAGCCTGACGGGCTGTCCGCAGTGGTCAGGGGTATGCCGGAAGAAATCATCTGATCGCGTATGCCGCCGCAGTTCACACCGCATGAGCATAAATTTGTATGAAATCCGGCGAGGGTGCGAATGGTGACGCTTGCCGGGTAGGAGACCAGGAATAGAGGAAACGTGAGTCAAAAATGCTGTCTGTAATATTCATTTGGCTTTACATCGGAATCACTACATTTATTATGGGATATGGTGTGCTGCGTGTACTCACGCGGCACCTTCCTCATTATACCCCCAATGCGGACGCGTACTTTATGTGCGGGCTTGTGTGCGTGACGGTCTACGCGCAGTTTTTCAGTCTGTTTGCGGGCGTGGGGCTGTGGGCGAATGTGATATTGTGCGCGGTCTGCATTTTGACTATGCTGGTCGATAAAAAGGCGTTTATGGCTGCGCTGCGGCAGATGATATGTTCTACGGGGAGCCATTTTAGTGGGGGAGCAGGGCAGGGAAGCGGTCTGTCGGATGGCGGGGAGCGGATCGGGCGTTCGGGTGCGCTGCGGCTATGTGCGGTTCTTGCCGCATTTCTTCTCTTTGCTTACGGAACCTCCCGCGGCATGATTCACTACGACACAGGACTCTATCACGCCCAGAGTATCCGCTGGATCGAGGAGTACGGTGTGGTGAAGGGGCTTGGCAATCTGCATTGCAGGCTGGCTTACAACAGCTCGTCCTTTGCTCTGTCGGCGCTGTACAGTATGGCGTTTCTGGGCGGGCAGTCCTATCACTGCGCCGCGGGATGGCTGGCGTTTTTGCTGGCGGTCGTCTGTCTGCGAATCGGGAAATCCTTGCGGGTGGGGCGGCTTCGTTCAAGCGATTTCGCCAGAGTGATGTGCGTGTATTATCTGGTGAATATTTTTGATGAAATGATTTCTCCGGCTTCGGATTATTTTATGGTGCTTGTGGCATTTTATATAGTGATAACGTGGCTGGATCTTTCGGAGCGCGGGGAAGAGACGATTCTGCCCTATGCCCTTTTGTGCGTGCTGGGCGTGTTTTTGATGACGGTAAAGCTGTCGGCGGCGTTGATTTTGCTTTTCACGCTCTATCCCGCCTGTCGTCTTTTGCGGGAGAAAAGATGGGGAGAAATCGGCGTTTATCTGGGGCTGGGTATCTTGACGGCGCTGCCCTTTTTTATTCGAAATGTGGTAATTTCGGGGTGGCTGGTCTATCCCTTCACACAGATTGATCTGTTTGATGTGGTATGGAAAATCCCGAAAGGGATTGCGGATTATGATGCCAGAGAAATTCAAGTGTGGGGTAGGGGTTATACGGATGTGTCGCAGTTCGATATGCCCGTGCGGGAATGGCTGCCCGGATGGTTTGGCGGGCTCGCGGGGAGCGACAAGCTTCTTGTGCTGGGGGCGGCAGCGGCGGTGGCTGCGCTTATTGTGGAGGTGGGGTATCTTGTGTGGAGACGGTGCAGGCGGCGGATGGCAGCAGCGGAGCGTTTTGCGCTTTGGCGCGTACAGGGGGATTCGGATGGCACTGCGGCGCAGAAAACGGCGGCTCCTATCGCGTCGGAAAGTGTGCTGCCGCCCGCTCTTCTCACGGGGCAGGTGACTGTGGCGGCATCTTTCCTCTTCTGGCTTTGTACTTCGCCTCTGATCCGTTATGGCTGTGTCTGGGTGTACCTGACGGCGGCGGTGATATTCGGGGGAATTTATGAGGCGGTGGTGTGTTATGCGGAGAGAGGGGCGCGAAGCGGCGCGGATTCCCAGAGGCAGGACGAAAGCGCCGGCGGGACGGAGAGCGGGCGGCGTATTGCGGGAGAGCGGAGTGATCTGCGTGGAAACCTCAGGGGATGGAGGAAGACTGACAGCCGACAGTGGCGGCTTGCCGTCGGATGGACTGTTTCGGCAGCAGTTATTTTGCTGCTTGCATATAAAGGCTTTGCATTGACGCGGGAAATCGCAGGTTCCTATGTGAATGATCACTGGCTTGTGCAGAAGGATTATGATAATTATGAGACGCGGTCTTATGAGATAGCAGGCGTCACTTTCTACTGTCCGATGGAGGGGGATCAGGCGGGGTATGACAGCTTTCCTTCCTCGTCTTCTGAGGCGGATATTGTATTTCTGGGAGAAGAGATTGCGGATGGTTTCCGGGCGGCACAGTAGCGAAAGAAAAACGGGAAGTAACAATTTAGCCTAGGACTTTGCACTTGCTGCAAAGTCCGTGAGAACGCGTAAAGGCTGAGAAGAATCCGGCCTCTTTGCCGAAGGCAAAACTAGTGCGCCATTTTCCAATTGCATACACTTTTTGCGAAGTCCAGAATTCCCTTATACAAGGCGTTTGAGGGAGGCGATGCGGTGGCATCGTTGACCGAAAACAACGCAGTAGAAGGGAATGCTGGCAAGCAAAAAAGGATAGTTAATTGGTAAATGGAGCACTAGGATAGGCCGGATTCGGTAACTATGAAGCCAAAGGCTGAATAGTTACAACGGGAAAGATGGGGCGGATTGCGGCGGACTGTCTGTCGCATGGGGCAGGAATGATCCCTTGTAAAAGAGATACCCCTGTGATAGACTGAGAGAGGCTTCTATATTGAGATGGTGATGCATCGGATCAGCCGCGTGGAGATTTCGGCAGGGGCTGATGCGGATGGTTTAAAAATATGGAATATTCATAGTTGGAGTAAGAAAAGCGGTAAAGCAGAGACATGGAGGATAGCCGTTATGAACAAAACAGATAAAATTTACGTGGCGGGACACAGAGGCTTGGTGGGCAGCGCGATCGTGCGGTCCTTACAGGCAAAGGGATATGAAAATATCATCGGCAGGACGCACAGGGAGCTAGACTTAACCAGCCAGCAGGAGGTGCGGGAGTTCTTTGAAAAGGAGCGTCCGGACGCAGTGATTCTGGCGGCGGCCAAGGTGGGCGGCATCAACGCAAACAATACCGCACCCGCGGAATTTGCCTACGAGAATATGCAGATTCAGTGTAATGTCATCCAGTGCTGTCACGAGTATCAGGTGAAGAAGTTATTGTTTTTGGGGAGCACCTGCATCTATCCAAGAATGGCGCCCCAGCCGATTCCGGAGGACGCGCTGCTGACAGGCCCGCTGGAGGAGACGAACGAGGCGTATGCCATCGCGAAGATTGCCGGGCTTGAAATGTGTAAGTTTTATAAGCGGCAGTACAGTGACGATTTCATAAGCTGTATGCCCACAAATCTATACGGGCCGCACGACAACTATGATCTGGAAGGATCCCATGTGATGCCGGCGATGATCCGCAAGTTTCATGAGGCTAAGGTGAACGGCGAGCCTGCGGTTACACTGTGGGGAACGGGTACGCCGCTTCGGGAATTTTTATATGTGGACGATATGGCGGACGCCTGCGTATTTCTGCTGGAGAATTACAGCGGGGAGCAGCATGTCAATATCGGTACCGGCAAAGAAGTTACGATCAGAGAACTGGCGGAGACGGTAAAAAAAGTGGTAGGGTACACGGGTCAGATTGTCTGGGATCAGACAATGCCTGATGGCACACCAAGAAAGCTTACGGATGTGACGAAGCTGCATGGGCTCGGCTGGCGGCACAAGGTGGAACTTGAGGAGGGCGTGAGGCTGGCCTACGAGTGGTTTAAGGAAAACGAGAGTGAGGCGAGGCTGTAAGGCGGGAAAGCGCCTTTTCGTGCAAAAACCGATTGAATAAAAGCGCCTTTTGCGTATATGATGAGAAGATACAGGGGAAATAGGGTGCATCTTCCGATTTATATGGCGATGTTTTTTTAATACTATGTGGAAATGGTAAAAATATTCTACGCGCGATAAATTACCGTTTACAACGCGATGCATATTTGATATTATGTCGAAAGAAACGATGAATGATATATCGCTTTATATGAATATTTGCAAAGGAGTAAGAGGGGAATGACACAACAGAATATAATGATGAGTCCGAGGGAGCTTGAAAAGACGATCTCAGATTTCATGCTGGAGCTTGGGATACCGGCGCATCTGCGGGGCTATCAGTTTCTGCGGAGCGCGGTGGGAATGTGCGTGGAGGACATGGAGCTGGTGGGGAGCGTGACTAAGCTGCTTTATCCTGATCTGGCGAAGATGTACCAGACGACGGACACGAAGATCGAGCGGGCGATCCGCAATGCGATTGAGGTATCGTGGGAGAGAGGAAACAGCGATCTGTTTGAAGAGCTGTTCGGCTACGCGAACACGGTGGAGTATACAAGGCCGACGAACAGCGAATATATCGCCGTTGTGGCAGATTACATACGTTTGAAAAACAACCTGATATGAATTGTAAGGGAAGAGACGCGTCTCTTCCTTTTTTTATGTAAATATGGTACACTTATATCGGTATGCACGAAAGGAGCGCATTATGAAACTGCTCAGCGTTATCGTACCCTGCTACAACGAAGAGGAGAATGTCAGGGATTTTTATGATGAATTATGCAGGAATGCAGATTTTTTTCATGAGAAGCAGATAGAGTTTGAAATTATATATGTGGACGACGGCTCCCGGGATCAGACGGTTTCCGAGGTCAAGAAGCTTCATGAGGAGGACGGGCGCGTGCGCCTGATTTCCTTTTCCCGCAATTTCGGCAAGGAGGCTGCCATTTACGCGGGGCTGCAGAAATGCAGGGGTGACTTTGCCGTACTGATGGATGCGGACTTGCAGGATCCGCCTTCGCTTCTACCGGAGATGTACTCCTATATTGAGCAGGGCTACGACTCGGTGGCGACCAGGCGTGTGACCAGAAAAGGGGAACCCGTTATCCGTTCCTTTTTTGCGAGAATATTTTATAAGCTCATGAATAAGATTTCCCGGACGGAGATTGTGGACGGCGCCAGGGATTACCGCCTGATGACAAGGCAGGTGGTGGATGCGATTTTGTCCATGTCGGAATATAATCGTTTTACCAAGGGGATTTTCGGCTGGGTGGGTTATCAGACCAAATGGCTGGAGTATGAGAACGTGGAGCGCAGAAAGGGCGAGACGAAGTGGTCGTTCTGGAAGCTTTTCCTGTACTCCCTTGAGGGGATTATCGCGTTTTCTACGGTGCCCCTGACCATAGCGTCTGTGGCGGGCGTGTTTTTCTGCCTGGTCGCTTTTGTTATCATTATAGTGACAATTATACGAAAGCTTTTGTTCGGGGATCCGACTTCCGGCTGGCCTTCTCTGGTCTGTATCATTATGATGGTCAGCGGTGTACAGCTGTTTTGTCTGGGGATTGTCGGGCAATACTTATCTAAGACCTATATGGAAGTGAAGAGAAGACCGATCTATCTGGTCAGGGAAGAGATCGGGGGACGGGAAGTTGAAGGATAGAGAGGACGGGCTGGTCAGCATTATTGTGCCGGTGTACCGGGCGGCGGCCTACATCGCGGACACCATCGGGATGGTGTTTTCGCAGACTTACGACAGATGGGAGCTTCTGCTGGTGGACGACTGCTCCGGGGACGGCAGCGTGGAGGCGATAGAGAAAACGCTATCTGCGTATGAACACCGCCCGGTGGAAGCGGTATTTGAAAATATAGGGCGTATTGTGGAATATCTGTGCGGTGAAGGGAAAAAAGTTTTCCTGATCTGCAAAAATAAAAATGAGGGCGCAGCGGCGGCACGCAACACAGGCATGGCTCTGGCGGGCGGGCGGTATATTGCCTTTCTTGACGCGGACGATATCTGGGTTTCGGACAAGCTTAGAAAACAGCTCTCCTTTATGGATGAAAAACGGGCGGGTTTTGCGTTTTCCGCCTACGAGTTCGGGGATGAGGCAGCCAGACCTACGGGCAGGGTGGTGCATGTGCCGGAGGTTCTGACTTATAAAAAGGCGCTGTCGCGGACGGTTATTTTTACGACTACTGTTGTGCTTGACCGGGATGCTGTGCCTGATGAACTGATGCGGATGCCGCTGGTGGAGAGTGAGGACACGGCGCTATGGTGGCAAATTCTGCGGGCGGGATATACGGCGTATGGGCTTGACGAGGTGCTTGCGGTTTACAGAAGGCCGGCGAAATCTTTGTCTTCCAATAAATTGAAAGCGGTGAGGCGGATCTGGAATCTGTACCGCAGGCAGGAGAAACTCTCTGTTTTCTCCAGCGCGTTATATTTTGTGTTTTGGGCTTACAGGGCGACGATGAGGCGGATATAAACCATGAAAAAAATGGAAACCATTAAAAGACTGATTATTTTACAGCTTTCTTTTATCGGACTGATTTTCCAGACGGCGGTCTATGCGTACTTCTGGCTGGAGGCGTATTACCCGTTTCTGAGACTGCACAGGAACTTTCGGTTTTACTTCAAAGGGCATGTGTTGATCCTTTTGATTTATTTTGTGCTGTTGTTTTTCTTTGCAAATACATACGGCGCGTTAAAGATCGGTTATCTGAAACCCGTGGATGTGTTTATTTCGGAGCTGTTTTCCCTGCTCATTGTCAACGTGATTTCCTATTTTCAGATTTCCCTGATGGCGAACTGGGTGGTTGACGTGCGGCCAATTGTCTGGACCATGTTGATCCAGACGGCTCTCGCGGGATTGTGGGTGTTCTTCTGCAACGTCTGTTATTACAAGGCGTTTCCGCCCAGAGAGATTCTGATTGTGCACGGGGAACGCCCTATTGATGATATAGTGACGAAATTTGAGACGAGAAAGGACAAGTACCGGATCAAAAAATGTCTGAATATTTCTGCGGGCATAAAGGCTGTCAAGGAGGAGATCGGCCGCGGCTACGGCGCGGTGGTGCTCTGGGATATTTCCGCGGTGGATCGGAATGCTCTGTTAAAGTATTGCTACAGCCTGTCGGTGCGGGTATATACAATGCCAAAGATATCCGACGTGCTGATCAGAGGTGCAGACCAGCTTCACTTATTTGACACGCCCATTTATCTGACGAGAGAGTATTCCCTCAAGGTGGAACAGCGGGTGGCGAAGCGGGTGATCGATCTGGTCTGCTCCGTTTTGCTTTTGGTGATTGCGTCGCCTTTTATGCTGATTACGGCGGCGGTGATCAAGCTTTATGACGGTGGGCCGGTTTTTTATAGACAGGTTCGCTGTACCCGCGACAGAAAAGAATTTAACATTTTGAAATTCCGTAGTATGCGGGTGGATGCGGAGAAGGATGGCGTGGCCAGACTGGCCTCCAAAAACGACTCCCGCATTACGCCGGTCGGGAAATTTATCCGCGCGACAAGGATAGACGAACTGCCCCAGCTTTTTAATATTTTAAAAGGGGAAATGTCTTTTATCGGTCCCAGACCCGAAAGGCCGGAAATCATCGATCAGTATATGGAGGAGATGCCGGAGTTCGCTTTCCGTATGAAAGTGAAAGCGGGGCTTGCGGGCTACGCGCAGGTTTACGGAAAATACAACACGATGCCCTACGACAAATTGAAGCTGGATCTGACATATATTGAGCAGTATTCCGTGTGGCTGGATTTGAAGCTGATGCTGCTGACGCTCAAGATTCTGATTAAGCCGGAGAGCACGGAGGGCGTGGACAGCAGCCAGACGACGGCGATGAAGTGAGAAGGGGCGGGATTGCATGTAACAAGCGACGCGCGGGCGGCAGGCGGTTTCTACGTCGCCGCGCTCTCGCTCCGTGAAAAACGCAGCGGGTACTACGCTCGCGGAAAACCTCGCTAAGTACCGGCAGTTTTCATCCGAAGGATTTAAACAGGTTCAAGGGGCTCCTTAGGAAACCGCCTGCGCCGGGTGTTGGCTGAATTTGCGGTGCAGTCGCCAGGGTATATGAGTAGAGTGAAAGGTTTTACGTTATGATAGACAGCAACTATGTGAATGACGGTATGGATATAAAAAAATATATGCTGTGCCTGCTGGGGCGTCTGCCGCTTGTGCTGGGGGCGGTGGTTGGCGGCGCTTTGATCGGTTTGGTTGTGTATACGATTGTGCGTACGGTGCCGGAAGCGGAGCGGGAGTATTCGGCTTTTGCGAAAGTGTATCTGGACTTTGCGGCGGACGAGACGGGGGAGGTTTATCAGGCGTACAACGGTTATACGTGGAATGACCTGATGGCGGCTGACCCGATTATGGAATTGATGCTTGGTAATCTTCCGACGGATTATACGCGGGCGGAGGCGGAGGCGGCGATCAGGGCGGAGATTCTCTCGGATATCCGTTTGCTGACGATCACGGTGACGACGAACAGGGCAGAGCGCACGGACGCGATTCTCGGGGCGGCAGTGCAGGCGCTGGAGACATACGGCGGGCAGGCCAAAGAGTTTTTGGAAATCCACGCGATTCAGAAGACGGAGGCGAAGCTTGTGGTGGCGGACAGCCGGATGGCGCAGGCTGTGTTTGTGGGTGCGTTTTTGGGGTTGTTTATCAGCTTTCTCGGGTTCTCTCTCTATTATGTGATGGACGATCGGATTCTGGTGGCGGGGGATATCAAGAAAGTGACGGATTTGTCATTTGTCGGCTACGTTTCAGGCGTGGAAGCACGGAAATGCGATTATGAAAAAAATCTCGCCTATCTGCGGGAAAAACTGGGGGATATTCAGATTTGCGAACCGGACAGGGACAAGTCCTTTTCGGAAGAGGAACTCAGGGAAATGCGGAAGGCAGGCGGCGTGGTGCTGTCCCTGCCGTTTGGCGCGGCACACGGTTCCTTTGTGTCCTACGTGATCGAGCAGTTAAAGGTGCAGGACTGCGCGCTGTGTGGCGTGGCGATACGGGATGCGGATGAGCGGTTTTTGCGGAGATACTACGGGAGAACATTTTTTGTGCGCGGGAATAGTGTGAAAAGTACTTCTAAAGCTTGGCAGCATAGGCTGCCTCGCTAAGAAGTACTAAGTCTGCTTTCCAGACTTTTCTCACCCGGGAGAATGCCCAAAATGCAGGCATTCTCCGCAGCGATTTGAGTCACAGCAGAGCTGTGACATGGCGGTTAGTAGGGAAATGTAGAGGATGGCGGTGGAATCGAGCGGCCGGTGCAGAGGCAGCGACCGACGATGCGGAGAACGGTTAGGAAAGAAATTGGGTGTGCGATGAAATTAGAGGTTTTGGTTTCCGCGGTCGAAAAAAATGCCGCGGCGCTTATCTCACAAATGCATATAGCTACGGATGCGGTGCTTGTAAACCAGTGTGACCGCTACGAATATGAGACGGTCGCGGTGCAGGGCGGGAGCGTGAAGTGTTTTTCCATGCCGGAGCGGGGCGTGGGCTTGAGCCGTAATACAGCGCTTTTGCACGCATCCGGGGATGTGGTGCTTTTTTCCGACGAGGATATCAGGCTGTCGCGGGATTATGCGGAGAAAATAAGCAGGGCATATGCGTCTCTCCCCGATGCGGATCTGATTCTATTTAACGTCGAGGTGGCGCCTTCACGCAGAACGTATTGGAACCGGGAGATACGGCGGATTACTTACCGCAATTACGGCAGATATCCGGCGTACAGCATTTCGGGCAGGCTGGACGCCCTGCGCAGGGTCAATGTGCAGTATTCGCTGCTTTTCGGCGGCGGCGCCAAGTACAGCAACGGGGAGGACAGCCTGTTTTTGCGGGACTGTCTGAAGGCGGGGCTTCGGATTTATGCGCATACCGCATGTATCGGCAGGGAGCAGGAGCGGGAGTCTACGTGGTTTTCGGGTTATCATGAAAAATTTTTCCGCGACAGGGGCGTACTCTACCACTATCTTTACGGGAGACTGGCGCTGCCTCTTTCCCTGCGGTTTTTGTTGACGCACAGGGAAACCATGTGCCGGGAAATTCCGGTTGGTAAAGCGTTTCGTATGATGCGCGCAGGCGTGCGGGAGGCGCGCGGCAGATGATTTTATATATCACGATTGCGGTTGTCACGGCGCTTCTTGCCGGTCTGGTGGACAACCATCCGGTGAGACAATCCCATACGCTTACCAGACAGCAGCTTGCGAACCGCGTCTGCCTGACGGCGATCTTTCTGATTTTGTTTTTGCTCTCTGCGTGCAGGCTCAATGTGGGCAACGACTATGCGAAGTATGTGGAGTTTATGCATCTGGTCAACTGCGACGCTTATGTGCCCACGGAGATTGGCTTTAATCTTTTGGTCAAGCTGATTTACGGCTTGTCGGGGTATGAAAATTATTTGCTGGTTTTTGCGTTCTATTCGTTTGTGACGGTGTTATTTTTCCAGCTTGCCATGTATGAGCAGAGCGATGAGTTCGGGTTGACGTTTTTCCTCTTTATGACGCTGGGGTATTATTTCCAGACGTTCAGTACGGTGCGCTATTATCTGGCGCTGGCCGTTGCGCTCTACTCCATGAAATTTGTGCTGCGTGGGCAGTGGGGAAGATTTGTGGTGTTGGTGTCTTTGGGGGCTACTTTTCACAAGTCGCTTTTGGTGGTGATTCCGCTCTATTTTCTGGCCTCCCTGCCCTGGAAAAAATGGCAGCTTGCCATAGCGGCGGCTTTTTGTACCACCTTTTTGTTTTTGCAGGATTTTTATTTAAAGCTGGTGGTGTTTCTATATCCGACTTATGAGGACACGGAGTATTTGGAGGGCGGTACAAGCTATATCAGCATTTTGCGGTGCGCGGCGGTTCTCGGTTTCGCGGGGATCGTGTATCGGATGCGGCGTCGGGAAAACAATATGAAAAATGACGCATGTGTCATAAAGAGAGGCGCGGCGCCGGAAGAGGGCATGAAAACGGGCGGACATAAAGCAGGCGTAAATGACGAAAAGAGCGTCATAACTATAGAGGATGAGAAAGATTGGAACCGGCGGTTTTGGTTTTACACGTATCTGAATTTAGGCGCGCTGGTTCTCTATGTATTCTGCTCTTTCCTGCCCATCATCTCGCGGATCGGATATTATCTGATGGTGAGCCAGATTTTGTTTCTGCCGATGTTGTTAAAAGCTGTGCCGGATAAAAAATGGCGGCGGCTTTTCCGGGCGGGCATTCTTCTGGCGGCGGTGCTGTACTTCGCCATGTACTTGAAAAAAGGCGCGAACGACGGGGTGTTGATCCTGCCCTACAAGACATTTTTCTTTCATGAGATGGTGGATATTTTGTCAGATGTGACGTAATAGGCACAGAGCCGTGCAAATATAGGGCAGGGCAGATGTCCGAAGGCATGCTTTTGGACGAATGGTTCAGCAGATATCTATCGGGTGAGAGCCCGCACAATGAGCCGGTTAAGCTGCGATCAATCCGGGAAAGCGGTGTGGCGGCGATTTTGCCAATTGCGCTATGTTCGATTTGAACACGCCCAATCTGTGCACGGCGAAAAATGATACGGAGATATAAGAAAATGACATTCAGCATTATCGTCGTCTGCTATAACGCGGGCGAAAAATTACGGAAGACAATAGAGAGCATCCGTCGTCAGACGGAAAAGGATTACGAGATTATCGTGCAGGACGGTCTCTCCACGGACGGTTCGGTGGAAAGGCTGCCCGCAGGGGCAGATCTGAAAATATGCAGAGAGCGGGATGAGGGGATCTATGACGCCATGAACCGGGCGGTTTCCCACGCGGCGGGAGCGTACCTGTTTTTCTTAAACTGCGGCGATTATTTTGCGGACGAAAAGGTGCTTGCAAAAGTAAAGCAGGCAATAAAGGAAAAGAAAGGTTCCCGGCCGATGATTTTCTATGGCAATATCAGGGAGCGGGTCACGGGCGCGCATGTCATGTCCAATCCCAAGATCGACGATTTTGCCTGCTATCGCAACGTGCCCTGTCATCAGGCTTGTTTCTATGACAGGCGGCTTCTTAAAAAAAGGGGATTTCGGACGTGCTACAGAGTCCGCGCGGATTATGAACATTTTCTCTGGTGTTATTACAGGGCGCGCGCGGCCATGGCTTATATGCCGCTTGTCGTGGCATCCTATGAGGGAGACGGTTTTTCGGAGAACAGGGAGAACAGGAAACGTTCCGCCGTGGAACATGCGCATATTGTGAAAAAATACATGGGCCGCCGGCAGATATGGAAGTACAGGCTGGTTATGCTTTTGACGCTTGCGCCGCTTCGAACGTTTCTTTCTGGGAACAGGGCGACAGCGGGGATTTACCAGGAAATAAAGAGAAGGTTATATCGGATGAAAAACGCTGTGGAAAAGATTGAAAAATAAGTCTGATGACCTTATTTTTCAATCGCGAGTTTGTGTCGGAGCCACAAACTCGGAATCGCAGAGCAAAATTTGAGATTTTGCTCGCGTGTCGTCGCAAAAAGATGCTCCGACATGGAGGAAAGTATTACAAAAGATTGCGGCATGTGGAGACGCGTGTCGGTGTGCGAAGGGAGAATTACAAATGAAGGTATTATGGGTGTGCAACATTATGCTGCCGGCGATTGCCAAACGATTAAATCTTCCCTGCAGCAACAGGGAAGGGTGGCTTTCCGGTCTGTTAGACCGGGTGGTGATGGAGCAGGAGAGGAACCGCATTGAATTGGGCATTGCTTTTCCCGTGGATGAGTCGTTGGGAAATTTTGATCGGATGATGCCGCTGGGGGAGAATATTTCCTGCCACTGTTACGGCTTTGTGGAAGATATGAATGCGCCGGAGCGTTATGATTTTGATTTGGAAAAGCATTTCGAGTTGATTATCAATGACTTTGAGCCGGATATCCTGCATGTGTTCGGCACGGAGTTTCCCCATGCGCTGGCGTCGATCAAAGTGTTTGACCAGCCGGAGAGGACGCTGATCGGCATTCAGGGCCTTGTCTCGGCCATTGCGAAGGTGTATATGGCGGATCTGCCCGTGAAGGTGCAGAGGCAGAGCACCTTCCGCGACCGGGTGAGAAAGGACAGCATCAGGCAGCAACAGAAAAAGTTTGAGAAGCGCGGCGAGCATGAGATCGAGGCGATAAAGCGGACGGGGCATATAGCGGGCCGCACGGACTTTGACCGGGCGGAGACAGCGAAGATTAATCCCGACGCGACTTATCATTTCCTGAACGAGACGCTGCGCAGTGTGTTTTACCGCGATAGATGGAGCAAATATAACTGCCAGACCCACCGCATTTTTTTAAGCCAAGGCGACTATCCGCTGAAAGGTTTCCACTATCTCCTGCAGGCGATGCCAAAGATTTTGGAGCAGTTTCCCGATGCGGAGGTCTACGTGGCGGGAGCGGATATTTTGAAAGCGGAGACTTGGAAAGACGCGTTGAAGCTGCCTGCATACGGCAAATACTTAAAAAAGCTGATTCGGGAAAATAATCTGGAAGAAAAAATCAATATGCTTGGTCGAATTGACGCGGAGGAGATGAAGAAGCAGTACCTGAGCTGTCAGGTCTTCGTCTGTCCTTCGGTTCTGGAAAATTCCCCCAATTCCGTGGGGGAGGCGATGCTTCTGGGCGTACCCTGTGTGGCGGCCAACGTGGGCGGCATACATAATATTCTGACGGACGGCGGGGACGGGTTCCTCTATCCGCCCGGGGATGTGGATGCGCTGGCGGACAGCATTATCGAGGTGTTTACCAAGGAAGCCATTGTGGACAGGCTTTCCGACAATGCCAGAAAACATGCCCGTGTCAACCATGATGCGGATCAGAACTATTACCGGTTGATGCATATTTATTTGGAGATGTTAGAATAGCGTGAAAAGTGCTTCTAAAGACGTCCCGCCATAGGACGGGACGCCAAGAAGCACTAAGTTTCACGCAGGAGAATGCCCAAAATACGGGCATTCTCCGCATTGATTTGAGATTCCGCAGAGCGGAATCATGGCGGTTAGCGTGAAAAGCGGCATTCTCCGTGGAGGAAAAATATGACATTTACGTTTGTGTCTAATTACATCAATCACCACCAGCTTCCCTTCTGCGAGGCGCTTTATAAGCGGCTTGGGAAGGGGTTTGTCTTCATTCAGACGATGCCCATGGAGGCGGAGCGCGTGGAGATGGGATGGAGCGTTGATGTGGACGAAATACCTTATGTTATGTGTCTCTACAAGGATGAATACGAGTGCCTGAAACGGATTATGGAGAGCGACGTGGTGCTTTTCGGCTGGACGGGCAGGGAAGATATCGTGACGCCGCGGCTTCGGTCGGGGAAGACGACGCTGCGCGTCAGCGAGAGGCTGTACCGGGAGGGGCAGTGGAAAGCGGTTTCCCCGAGAGGGCTTGTGGCGAAATACCGGGAGCACATCAGATATCGGGGGCAGAATATTTGTATGCTCTGTGCGGGAGCTTACGCGGCATCGGACTTTCATCTGATCGGCGCCTATCCTGGCAAGCTCTTCAAGTGGGGCTATTTTACAAAGCTGCGGACTTATGACGATGAGACTTTTGCGGCGATGAAACCGGAGGAAGGGCCGCTCCGGATCGTCTGGGCGGGGCGGTTTATTCCCCTAAAGCACCCGGAGTACGCGGTGCGGCTTTGCAAAACGCTGCATAAGAAGGGATATGCTTACCGTATGCATATGCTGGGCGGCGGTGAGCTGGAGTCTGCAATAAAAGAAGAAGTGGAACGCGAAGGGCTCTCGGACGATTTTGTGTTTTATGGCTATACGAAACCGGAGCAGGTGCGCGACGTGATGGAAAAATGCCATATCCATCTCTTTACGAGCAATCATCTGGAAGGCTGGGGCGCGGTGGTCAACGAGGGCATGAACAGCGGCTGTGTGGAAGTGGTGGATGCCCGCGTGGGCGTGGCCCCCTATCTGATTCGCCACGGGGAAAACGGCCTGGTTTATCCGGGAGGTCGCTATGAGAAAATGGAGGCGCTGGTGCTTGATCTTTTCGAAAATTGGGAGGAGAGGCGCGGTATGGGGCGGGCCGCCTACGAGACGATCCGGGATATGTGGAACGCGGAACATGCGGCATCCGCGCTTCTGCGGTTTGTGGACGGTATGAGGCAGGGACGGCTCTGTCCGGAGGCGGAGGGGCCGCTTAGCGAGGCTCCCATAATCAAGCCGGGTAAGTATCCGCCGACAGACGATGCAAAGTCAAAGACCCCGCCGCAAACTGGCGACTGATTCGTCGATGCGGGAACAGATGGCGGGAACGCAGGAAGGCAAGAGGAGGAGAGTGCGCGGGAAATGGCCGTGAAGAAGTATATGGGAACGAAAAAAATCAGCGTGATTGTGCCGGTATATAATTCCATAAACTGTCTGGAAAGATGCGTGCGCTCCCTCTGCGCCCAGACATATGAAAACCTGGAAATTCTGCTGGTTGATGACGGCTCCACGGACGGTACGGGTAAACTCTGCGAGCGGCTGGCGGCGGAGGACGGGCGCATTGTCGTCCGCCATAAGGAGAACGGCGGCGCTTCTTCCGCCAGAAATGCGGGACTTTCGATGGCATCCGGGGATTATATCGGATTCGTGGACAGCGACGATTATGTGGACTCCTATGTGTATGAGGAACTGGCCTGCGCGCTGGAGAAGGGAGCGTACCCCGTGGCGCAGATCTCTCGGGATGAGGTGGACGAAGCGGGAGGGCGGCTGGCGGATGTCTGCGTGCCGCCGGAAAAAGAACGGTTCTGCGATTCGGAAACTTTTATCAAAGAACTTCTTTTGCACCAGGGGGACAGTTCCTTTTGTACGAAGCTGTTTCCGCGGGAAATTTTTGCGGGACACCGTTTCCCGGAGGGGGAGCTGAATGAGGATTTCCGCCTTCTGTTGGAAATTTTGCAGGTGATTCCGGGCATCGGCATTTTACCGAAGCAAGGATACCATGTGGTGTGCAGACAGGACAGCACCACCAGAAGGCGGACGAATGACAGCTTTTCCCGGGTGTTTCTGGACATTGTGGAAAACGCGGACATGGTGCAGGAGCTTGTGGACAGGAAGTATCCCGCGCTGCACGAATACGCGGTGCGGTTTAACTTGTATCAGAGACTGGATTATATGCTGCATGTGCCCCTTTCGCAGATGAACGGGCATAATGCTTTTTATCAGAACGTGAAAAAGTATTTGCGGCGGCATGTAGGCGACACCATAAAGAATTCATATCTGACAGGGAAGAATAAAGGGTATCTGCTATTGCTTACGGCGGCGCCAAAGACTGTCAGAGGCGTACACGGGTGGAAGATGAAATTGAGGGAGAAAGCGTAGCAGCGGGCGGGCGCGCGGCAATCAGGGCCGGGGTGCAAAAGTGGGTGCGAAAACGCAGGATTTGAAAACGGCTGAGGAAAAGGTCAAACATGGTTGAGCAAACGGACAGCAGGAAAAAAACAAAATATGTTGCATGCTTTATCATCCTCTGGCTTCTGCAGATGGCGGCGGCGTTCTGGTTCTGCACCCGGAAACAGGGATTTCACGAGGACGAGTTTTATACCTACTATTCCACCGCGCGGACAAACGGGTTTTATGTGGAGGACGGGAAGTGGATGGAGCGGGACGAATACCGCAATGAGTTTGTGGTGCTTCCGGGGGAGCGGTTTCAGTACGGGCTGGTAAAACAGGTGCAGTCGTGGGACGTGCATCCTCCCATGTATTACTGGGTGTTTCATACCGTGGCCTCCCTGGCGCCCGGCGTGTTTTCAAAGTGGATCGGGCTTTCGGTCAATCTGATTTTTCATGGAATCAATCTTATGTTACTGACATATCTGTCATATTTGGCGGCGGGAAAGGATCAACGGCTGCCGCTTCTCGTGCTGTTTGTATACGGCTTCAGCCCTGCGGCCATGAGTGGGGTCGTGTTTATCCGGATGTATGAAATGCTGACGACTTTTGTACTGCTCTGCGCGGTTTTGCATGTGCGGGCGGTGGTTCGGGAAGAGGAAAGAGGCAGAGTGACAGGCGGGCAGGTCGGATACAGGGAAGGGCACGCGTGCAGGATAGACGGAAGACGTGAGGGGGAGAGAGGTAAAGAAAGGCGGCCGACGGTCCGGCTTTCCGTGAGAACTCTTCTCGCTATGGCGTTGGTGACTTATATTGGCTTTCTGACGCAGTATTATTATTTTATCTTTCTGTTCTTTCTGGCAATCGCGTTCTGCATATGGATGCTGTGGCGGGACAGGAAAATCTGGAACTGCCTGCGGTACGGACTGTTTCAGGGGCTCGCTTTCGTTCTGGCGTATCTGACTTATCCCGCGTTTCCCGGGCAGATGTTCAAAGGGCAGCGGGGGGCGCAGGCGACGGAGAATTTTTTCAATCTGTCAAATACCTTTGAGCGGCTGCGTTTTTTCTGGGATTTGATGAACCGTTTTGCGTTTGGCGGCCTGCTTGGGCTGATGCTTCTGTTTCTTTTGGCGGCTGCGGTGGCAAAGCTTGTGGCTAATGCAGAACCAAGGGGGAACGACGGGGCGCAAACGGTGGAAAATGTGTGGAACCGACAGGTGGCAAATGTGGCGACGACGGAAGAAGTGCAGGGTGGACAGCCTGCGAGGAGGGAAGCTTCTGCGGGCGCGGTTTTTTATATGCTGCTTTTTACGGCGGCGGGGTATTTCCTGGCGGTGTCCAAAACCGCGCTTCTGCTGGGCGACACTTCCAACCGCTATCAGCTTCCGATTTACGGGATTGCGGCGCTGCTGCTCTTTTTCGGCATTTATATAGTGGTGCGGCATCCGTTTTCGGATCCAGCGCCGCAGGATGCGGAGTGGCGGCTGACAGCCCGGACTCAGGCAGATGAGGAGGGCGACAGACAGGGAAAGGGTTTTCTGCATGGCGTGGGAGCCGGGGCGGAAAGGCGGGTGATCGGTGTGGCGGCCGCCTTCTGTGTGGCGCTTGTCGCGCTGAGCTATGTGCGGGCGGACGTGGCCTTTCTCTACCCGGAGGCAAAAGAGGAGACTGCCCTTGCCGCAGAGCAGGCGGCGTCGCATATTCCGGTGGTCTATATCTATAAACCCGGCGAGGAGTGGTGTATCTGGGCGGTGGCGGATGAACTTATGAAGCATGAAAGGGTGTATTTTGTCAGCGCCGCAAGCGAGGATGCGATCACGGAACCGGTGATTGCGGCGGCTGACGCGGTGGTGATATATACGCCCCTTTACGATGATGTAAAGGACGCGGAGGCGCAGGGTATGCGGATTCCTTCCGGGAACGGAAAACTGTCGGAAGGGCATCTGCAGCATTTGCATAAGTTCTGTGACGAGTGGTATTACTGCGGCGACGGGGGCGCATGGAATCCGGCTCGGGTGGACGATTGAAAGAAAATCTTTCGACCTTGAGAGACAAAGGAACATGCGGGCATGTTCGACTGACCCATGGAGGCAAAAATAGAGAATACGGGTGCTGTTGCGGTGTATTCGGGGAAGAGGTTGTAGATGAAAAGAGGCTGGGTGGACAGAACAATATTGCGGAATATCAGAACGCTTTTGACAGGGGCGGCGGTTATTGTTTTTGCTATGAGCCTGCTTCCCATTTTAGCGCTGGCGGGTGTGGACAGGGCTTCTGCAGACGATTGGAGCTTTGGTCTTCTGACCCATCTGGCATGGGTGGATACGCATTCGGTACTGCGTGTTTTGCAGGCAGCATTTGAGAGTGTAAAGAAATATTATGATTCCTGGCAGGGGACATGGTTTTCCGTTTTTTTGTTTTCGCTGCAGCCGGAAGTTTTTTCCCATGACGCGTACGGGATTGTTCCCATTTTGATGACGGGACTGGTGATCGGCGGGGTATCGGATTTTCTCTACTGTCTGCTGGTGCGGCTTCTGCATATGTCGAGGCGGGATTTTTTACTGCTTGATGCGATCCTTTTGCTTGTGCTGATCCAGTTTGTGCCCCATCAGACTTCGGCAATTTTTTGGTATAACGGGGCGGCGCACTATACGGTGCCTTTTGCGCTGGCGATGTTTGCCTGCGCCCGTTTCGTTCGCTATGTGTTGGATTTTAGGAAAAGGGATCTTGTTCTGGCTTCTCTTTGGATGACGCTTCTGGGCGGCACAAATTATCTGACGGCGATATTCGGGCTTGGCCTGTTTGCGTTGTTTGTGGCTCTGTTTTTCCGCAGGGACCGCAGAGTGCTGATGATGCTGATTCCCGCTGGACTGGAAATGGCGGGACTTCTGGTCAGCGCGCTCGCGCCGGGCAATGCGGTGCGGGGTGGTTCACAGTATCACGTGACGGTGGTGGGAATGATCGGGGCGGTCGGAAAGGCTTTGGTACAGGGGGCGCAGGGCGCGTGGAAATCTTTCGGAGATTATCCCGTGGCTATGGCAGCCATGCTCGCAGCGGCCGTGATTTTGTGGGACATATTGCGGGAAGCGGTTCCAAAATACCGGCTGCACTTTCCCTGTCCTGCTCTGGTGATTTTGTATTTGTGGGGGCTGTACTGCGCGGTTTACTGGCCGGTATTGTTTGTGGGCGGCTCCGTTTACGACGGGTCGGTTTCGGTGGGCGTTCCCAACACCATTTTCTGGGTATTTATCATGGCGTTGTTCGGCAGTCTTCTCTACGGGCTGGGCTGGGTCTGTGAAAAGAGGGGCGGTGGGGGCGAACGTTTACGTCTGCCCGTGTATGCGGCTGGTTTTGCCGCGGCTTTTCTGGTGATCGGCGTCTGTCGCATGGATTTAAAAAACAGCACGGATTATGTGTGCTATTATTACATCCGAACGGGAAGGGCGGCTGTCTACAAAGAACAGATGGATGAGCTGACTGCGATTCTCACGGATGAGAGCGTGGAGGATGCGGTGGTGCCCTTTATCGTGGGGGAGCAGGAGCCGCTTGTGCATCTGCCGATCACGCTTGACAAGGATGAGTGGTCGAATCAGAAAATGGCGCAGTTTTTCAGGAAAAAGTCGCTGGTGGCAATACCCCGTGACGAGTGGGAGGCGCGGCGTGAAATACGTTGACACGCCTGCGGAAACTGCCTATAATAAATGTGTTGCAAGTTCAGCCGGAGCGTCGTCTGACTGGCAAATCGTGCTTGTAGTGAAAGACTGATAATGAGGGATAATATGGATGCACTGAAATTAGACACAGTCCGTCTTGCCGCGGACAGAAGCTGTCTGGAAATACTGGATCAGACGCTTTTGCCGGGTACGGTGAAGGTGCTGCGGATAGAGAAAATAGAAGATATCTTTGAGGCGATTCGTTTTTTGCGCGTTCGGGGCGCGCCGGCCATCGGCGTCTGTGCCGCTTATGGGATCGCGCTTACCGCGTCCCGTATCGGGACGCAGGATTACGAAACGTTTCTGGCAGATTTCAGAGAGCAGAAAAAATTTCTGGCTTCCTCACGTCCGACGGCGGTCAATCTGTTCTGGGCGTTAGACCGAATGGAGCGCACACTGCTTTCGCAGGCGGGTAAGACGGTGGAGGAAATCAAGGAAGTTCTTTTCAGGGAGGCGCAGGCCATCCGCGACGAGGATGTGGCGATCAGCCGCAGCATCGGTGAGATCGGTTTCGGACTGCTTAAGCCGGGCGACGGGATTCTCACCCACTGCAATGCGGGGACGCTGGCAACGGCGAAATACGGCACGGCCACGGCGCCCATGTATGTGGCGCTGGAGCATGGGATGACGGATTTTCGGGTATACTGTGACGAGACAAGACCGCTTTTGCAGGGAGCCAGGCTGACTGCGTTCGAGCTGCACGGCGCGGGCATCGACACGACCCTGATCTGTGACAATATGGCATCCACCGTGATGAAGAGCGGACTTGTAAATCTGGTATTTGTGGGCTGCGACCGGGTGGCGGCAAACGGCGATACCGCCAACAAAATCGGTACCTCGGGGGTGGCAGTGCTGGCGAAGCATTACGGGATTCCCTTTTATGTATGTGCGCCCAGCTCCACCATAGACATGTCGCTTGAGACGGGGGAACAGATCCCCATCGAGGAGCGGGAGGCATCGGAGGTCACCGAGATGTGGTATAAGGAGCGGATGGCGCCTGAAGGCGTGAAGGTGTACAATCCCGCTTTTGACGTGACGGATCATTCGCTGATTACAGGAATCATTACGGAAAAGGGGCTTTGCAGGACACCCTACGAGCAGGCGTTCAGAAAATTGGGCATCTGACGCACAGGCAGGAAGGAGATTTATGTTAAAAGATAAAACCATACTGATAACCGGGGGGACAGGCTCTTTCGGAAAGTGCTTCACCCGATACGTGCTGTCTCACTATGAACCGAAGAAAATTATCATCTATTCGCGGGATGAATTTAAACAGTGGATGATGGCCAATGAGTTCAAGGAGTACGAGGAAAAGCTTCGGTTTTTTATAGGCGACGTGCGAGACGTGGAACGTCTGAAACGCGCCTGCGAGGGTGTGGACTATATCATTCACGCGGCGGCTTTGAAACAGGTGCCCGCCTGCGAATACAATCCTAACGAGGCCATTAAGACCAATATCCACGGCGCCATGAACGTGATCGATGCCGCGCTGGATACGGGGGTGCGCAAGGTGGTGGCGCTGTCCACGGACAAGGCGGTGAACCCGGTCAATCTTTACGGCGGGACGAAGCTTGTATCGGACAAGCTCTTTGTGGCGGCGAACGCTTACGTGGGCACGAAGGATATCAATTTCTCCATTGTGAGATACGGAAACGTGGCGGGCAGCCGTGGTTCTGTCATTCCCTTCTTCCACAAGCTGATTCAGGAGGGGGCGAAGGAGCTTCCCATCACCGATCTGCGCATGACCCGGTTTTGGATCAGTCTGACGCAGGGCGTGGAGCTGGTGATTAAAGCGCTGGCGGAGGCCAACGGAGGGGAAACTTTTATCAGTAAAATACCTTCCTTTAAGATTACGGATTTGGCGGAGGCGATGCTGCCCGGGTGTAAGATCGTTGAGACAGGTATCAGACCGGGTGAGAAGCTGCATGAGATTATGGTGACGACGGAGGATTCTGCGACCACGTATGAGTATGACAAGCATTTTATCGTCTATCCGCAGATGACATGGAACAACAGGCAGCAGCCCGACCTTTCCGGCAGGAAAGTGGAGGAAGGTTTTCACTACAGCTCCGACAACAATACCGATTGGCTCGGGGTAGACGATATCCGCGCGATGCTAAAGGATGTAGAGCTGGAAAAATAGAGGAAGCGGCATACAGGAGGGACATGTGTGGAAATGCGTGTCCCTTTTGTATAAATGGAGGGATATGACGATGGAGAAACCGGCGATAGAGGGTGGAAAGCCCGTCAGGGAGACGCCCATTTACTATGGGCATCAGTATATAGACGAGGCGGATATTCAGGCTGTGGTTGAGGTTTTGCGAAGCGATTTTTTGACCTGCGGGCCGAAGATCGGGGAGTTGGAGCAAAAGCTCTGCGCGCTGACGGGGGCGAAATATGCGGTGGTCTGCGCCAACGGCACGGCGGCTCTGCATATGGCCGCGATGGCAGCAGGCGTGAAAGAGGGGGACGAGGTTATCACCACGCCCATCACGTTCGCGGCTTCTGCGAACTGCGCGCTCTACTGCGGGGCGAGACCTGTTTTCGCGGATATTGACCCCGAGACTTACAATATTGATCCGGAGAAAGTGGAGGCAGCCATCACGCCTGCCACGAAAGCGGTGGTTGCGGTTGACTATACGGGTCAGTCTGTGGCGCTTGATCCGCTTCGCGGTATCTGTAAAAAACATGGGCTGACTTTAATTGAGGACGGCGCCCATGTGATCGGCACGAAATACAAGGGGCAGTCCAACGGCTCCCTTTCCGATATGACCACATTCAGTTTCCATCCTGTCAAGACGGTGACGGGCGGCGAGGGCGGCGCGGTGCTGACGAACGACGAAACCTATTATAAAAGGCTGCTCTTATATCGTGCCCACGGGATCACGAGAGACGAAAGTCTGATGGAACATGAGACGGACGGTTCGTGGTACTATGAACAGATTGCCCTCGGCTATAATTACCGCATGACGGACATGCAGGCAGCACTGATTACCAGCCAGCTTGATAAGCTGCCTATGTTCAGCAGCCGCAGAAAAGAGATTGTGAAGCGGTACGACGAGGCGTTTTCCGAAATGCCGGAACTTTTCGTCCAGCGGGAGATTCCGGAGTCGGACACCACGAGGCACCTGTATATCCTGCGTCTTGTGCCGGAGAAGCTGTGCATTGACAGGAGGCGGTTTTTCGAAGCGCTGGCGGCGGAAAATGTATGCTGTAACGTGCATTACATACCGACCTATTATTTCCCATACTATGAAAGACTGGGCTACAGGCGGGGGCTTTGTCCCAACGCGGAAAAGCTCTATGAGGAAATCATTTCTCTGCCGCTCTACTATGCGATGAGCGACGAGGATGTGGAGAGTGTGATCCGGGCAGTGAAAAAAATTGCGGCCTACTATGCGAGGGAGAACGTGTGAAAGGATGCGTTCGGGACGGGGACTTTCCGGCAGCGGCATTGATACGAAAATTTGACGGATAAACAGAGGAACACGGAGAAAATGACAGAAGAAATTTCGCTGAAAGCAAAAATCATATATGGGGCGCTGGCGGTGCTGTTTGTTGTGCTTTTATGGTTTGGGGACGAGGGAAAGCAGCCCATCGTCTATGACGGCATTGAGCTGCAGCACACCATGGGTCTGATCAATACGGAGAATGCGCTGGTAATCAAGAATGCGGCGGGATTGATTGATTCGGAAGACCTGAGGACGCTGGGGGATATTCTGGCAGGATACAGTTCGGTGGCGAGCACCCCGGCCTATGTCATGAACAGGGGCGGCTATACGGTATCCATGACTTACAGCGTTGACCAGAAGGACAGCGTGCTGGAGCTGTGGGAGCAGGAGAACAAGATTGCGGCATGGCCGATTGAACCTGACCAAAAGGAACTGACGGCGGATTTTACACTTTCCAGAGACGCGAAGGAACTGCAGTTTCGCGTAAACTACAGCGGGAGCGGTACGCTCACCATCAGGAAGTTTTCCATCACGCCCCATACGCTTTTCTATACGGACACCTATTTTATCATTGCGGTCTTTCTGTTATTGCACCTTGCTTTCTGGCTGTATCTGAAAAGCGGCAGAAAAATTTCCGGGGAAGGGCTTGTGGACGCCTGTGTGATTCTGGGAGCTGCGCTTGTTGCCACCACTCCCATTATGCACACTTATCTGTACAACGCGGATGACCTCTGCTACCATCTGGCCCGATTGGAGGGGCTTAAGGACGGTATCCTTGACGGACAGGTGATCCCGGTCAACATTCTGCCGGATGGCCTGCAGAATAACGGGTATATGAACGCCATGTATCCCTATCTGTTTTTGTACATAGGCGCGTTTCTGCGGATATGCAGGGTATCGCTGGGCTTTTCGTACAAGGTGCTGCTCTTTCTGTCAAATGTAGGCGCGGCGGGTTGCGCCTATGCGGCGGTAAAATCCATGGTGAAATCCAGACGCAGCGTCCTGATGGCGGTGGTGCTCTACACGCTGATGCCTTACCGGTTTACCAACATGCTTTCCAGAGGGGATCTGGGAGAGCTGCTTGCGCTGGTGTTCTGGCCGATGGTGATTGCGGGACTTTATCATATTGTCATGGGAGACCGCAAAAAGTGGTACTTCCTCGTGATCGGATTTTCCGGCGCACTGCAGAGCCACATTTTGAGTGTGGCCTATGTGGCGGCGGTCTGTGCGGTTACCGTGCTCTTGTACTGTGTGCGCATTGTGAGGGAGAAACGGCATGTGGAGCTTTTTAAAGCGGCGGCGTACACCGTTTTGCTGAACGCATGGTATGTGGTTCCGTTTTTATACTATTACTATAATGAGGAGCTGGACAAGGAGGTTCTGCGCTGGAGCGGCTACTATGAGCAGTCGATCAATCTCTCCAACATGACCCAGTCCATAAGCCTGTATAATAAGCAGTATTTTTCGCTGGGACTTGCTCTTATAGGCTGTCTGGGAATCGGCGTTATTTATCTGCTTTGTGAAAAGCGCGGGCGGGTGAGCGGGGCTGACGGCTATACGCTTTACCTCTTCGTGCTTGGCGGTATCTTTGTATTCATGACTACGGGATATTTTCCGAGCAGGGCGCTTATGTCAAACGGTCTTTTTTACAATATAGCGACGATGATGCAGTTTCCGTGGCGGTTTCTGGGTCCGGCATCCGCCTGCTTTCTCTTTGTGGGGGCGGCTTCTCTTGCCAGATCAGAGTTTTTGAAGCCTTACCGGAATGTGATTGCCGCGATGCTGATTGGCCTGAACCTTTTGATTATCGTTACCGTGCCCACCGACAACAACCATGTGCCCTATAAAGATGCGCAGTCGGTGGCATCCAAGGGGCATGAGACGAAGCTGGGCACCAGCGTGGGCCTGTTTTATCCCCACGAATGGCGGCTGGTGGACGCCACAGATGACAAATTGACCACCAGTGTGGTTCTGTCGGATATCGGTGATGTGTCTGTGCGCGATTACAAAAAGGTGGGGACGAAGGCGGCTGTGTCATATACGGCGGTTTCCTCTGAGGCGTATATCGAACTGCCCCTGCAGAATTATTTGGGATACCGGGCGCAGGATGAGTCGGGACAGACTGTGAAGATAGAGCGGGGCGACGGCGGACGGATGCGCTTTTTTGTGAACGGGGACGGCGCGGAGCATCGGATTTATGTGCGCTATGGGCCGGTTCCCGCCTTTGTGATCGCGGATGTGGTGTCTGCGCTGGCGGTGATTTACTGTTTATATGGCGGATGGTTTTGTAAAAGGCTTCCGCTTTTTAGACGGTCGGAAGGAGAGGATGTCGACGCCACGCCTGGAAATGATTGAAAAACGATAAAATATATGTGAATTTCAGATGCTTGAGAACAAAATTGTGGAGGTCAGATGAAGCTTAGTATTATCGTGCCGGTCTATAATATGGCGGCGGAGAAAAAGCTGGAATATTGCCTGGATTCGCTTGTGGCGCAGACGGTGTCCGACTATGAGATCATTGCGGTGGACGACTGCTCCACCGACGAATCGTGGGAGATACTGAAAAGCTATGAGAGACGATTTCCGGGGAAATTCCATGCGCTGCATCTGGAAGAGAATAAGCATCAGGGCGGCGCGAAAAACGCGGGCTTAAAAGCGGCGCAGGGGGATTGGATCGGATTTATCGACAGCGACGATTGGATTACGCCTGACATGTATGAGCGCCTGATCGGACGGGCGGAAGAGACAGGGGCCGATCTTGTGGGGTGCGACTACTGTCTGACATCGGAACATTCCATGAAAGCGGGACAGGTGGTGCATAATAATAGGAGCAGCCAGACGGGCATTTTGGATGACGAGAAGAGGCGGAGCCTGATACTGGACGGCGGCAGTCTGGTGGTGAAAATATTCCGTCGATCCATGATTCTGGAGCATGAGCTCTGGTTTCCGGAGCATATTTTTTATGAGGACAACGCGCTGGGCAATTCCTATCTCGTATTGGCGGCGCATTTCGAGTATATCGAGGAACCACTGTACTTTTACTACCAACACGAATCATCCACGGTGCACACCATTTCGGAGAAACGCTGTGAGGATCGCTGCGAGGCGGGCAGGCTGATGTTGAAGGAGGCCGAGCGGCATGATTTCCTGGATAAATACCGGCCGGAGCTGGAGTACAGCTTTACCCTGCTCTTCTATGTGAATACGCTGTTTACCTATATGGCAGGCGTGAGACGGACAAAGTATCGGTTTGTGAAGAAGCTGGGGGAGGAAATGAGATTTCTTTTTCCGGAGTTTCAGAAGAATCCCTACTATCTTGAGCGGACTCACGCGGAGGAGAAAAAGCTGATCCGGATGCAGATGAAATCCACGCTCTGGTTTATGGCGTATTATAAGCTGCTGTGGGCATATCGGAATTTCAGGAAAAAGATGAAAAGATAAGTCAGATATAAGGCAAAGAGATATCGGGTGGAGGAATGCTTATGGAAATCGGAAGTTTTTTTGAGATCGATCCGGCCACTGTTAGAAAAAGCGGGGTAACGGAAGAACTGCATCTTTCGCAGGTGGATAAGTACGGAAAAAAACAGTGTTGCTTCACGGCTTCCGGCAGGGAAGCGATCGAGCTTGCCCTGGTCAGTCTGGAGCGGGGAATGCCGGATGTGCCGAAATGCTGTCTGATGCCGGCCTATATGTGCGATTGTGTTTTTCTTCCTTTTGCGCACCAAGGATGGGAGCTTATTTTTTATTCTGTGGACAGGGATCTGGAATCGGCAGGAGAGGAACTTTTTCGTCTGGCGCTGGAGCATGATCCCGGCCTTATTTTCATTCATCCGTATTACGGGACGGATACTTGCGCGGGGTTTCGCAGACAGCTCGCGGCCCTCAGAAAAAGCGGTATTCTGATAATGGAAGATGTGACCCAATCCTATTATCTGGAAGGGGCGGGAAGGGATGCGGATTTCGTGGTGGGAAGCCTGCGGAAATGGTATGCGGTTCCCGACGGTGGATTTGTGGCATCCGATATTTCTCTGGCGGAAGACGTGCTGGAAACGGGAGAGGCGTACGCAAGGGAACGACTCGTGCCGCTTGTCCAGAAATGGGAGTATCTGCGGGAAAAAGAGAGAAGGACGGGGGGCGCCCTGACGGCCGGATGGCTGCCGAGGAAAGCGGAGTATCTGAAACGAAACCGCTCCCAAGAGAACGAGCTTGACTGTTATCAGGGTGTGCGGCGCATTTCTGGCATCTCCGCGGAGATTCTTTCCAAGGTAGATGAGGAGGAGGCGCGCCGGAGAAGGGCGGAAAATTATTATAACCTGTATCGCAGCGTATGCGGCATGAAAAGGCTTTGGCCTATGCTGCAGGCGGAGGAACGGCAGGCCCCCCTTTATCTGCCGGTCTATGTGAAGGAGCGGGACAGCCTGCAGAGATTTCTGGCGGAGCGCGGCATTTACGCCCCGGTACTCTGGCCTGTGGGGGCAGAGAACAAGGATTTCCTGGAGGGGGATGAGGCATATATTTTCGGGCACATGCTGGCATTGCCCATAGATCAGCGCTATGGGAAGGCAGAGATGGAGCAGATCGCGGAGACGCTTGCCCTGTATGAAAAACAGCCGGTGATCGGTATACGTGCCGATGCCAATGAAGTGGTGGCCACGGGACATATCATGCGCTGTATTACCATCGCGGAGCAGATCAAAAAGCTGGGCGGGCAGGTTTTGTTTATCACGGCCGACGAGCAGGCGGAGGGGATGCTTTCCCGGGCAGGGCTGGAGCATGTCTGTCTGCATACACAGTGGAACTGCATGGAGGAGGAGCTGCCGGTGCTGCGGGAGGTTCTGCATCTGGCTGGAATCAGAACCCTTTTGGTGGATTCCTATCAGGCGACGCCTGCCTATTTCGAGGAGCTTCGCGAAGTCGTGAAAGTGGCCTGCATCGACGATTGTTTTGAGCAGGTTTTTCCTGTGGATGCGCTGATTAATTATAATGCGTATCACACCCGGTTCCCTTATGAAGAAACTTACGGCGGCAGGACAAAGCTGCTTTTGGGGACGGATTATGTGCCCTTGCGGGAAGAGTTCGGCGTGACCCAGGTCAGGGACGCACAGGATGGGGAGAAAGGTTTTTCCGTGCTTCTGTCAAGCGGCGGCGGAGATGTGCAGAATGCCATTTTGGGTATTTTGCAGCGGGCGGTTCAGATAGAAGAGTTACAAGCGGTTACGTTTCACGTGGTGGTGGGCGTATATCATCCGCAGGGCGATGCCATCGAGGCATTTGCAAAGAAGCATGAAAATGTGAAGGTATACCGCCCCTGCTTTGATATGGCGGGGGTGATGGCGGACTGCGACGCGGCGGTGTCCGCGGCGGGCACGATGCTGTTTGAACTCTCCGCCATGGGGGTTCCCACGGTGTTTTTCCAGTCGGCGGATAACCAGCGCTATGACAGGGAGTTTTTTGAAGCCAAGGAAAGGATGCTTTTCGCCGGGGATATCACGCATGATCGGGAGGCGTGTATCGAAGCGGTCTGCGAGGGCTTGAAGCGGCTGCTGACGGACGGCGCGCTGCGGGAGCGAATGAAGGAGAGACTGGCGGAGGTGACGGACGGTCACGGCGCGGAACGGATCGCGGAGGAGATTATGGGGCTGTAATGTATACTTCCAACCGGCGACATTTGGTAATTTATGATTTTGTTTTTAAGATCATTACTTCGGTAGTGATCTTTTTTTGCGGATCAAAGTTAAAAAACAGGAAATAAAACAAAAAATTTCGTAGAACTGTATATTCTGCGAACCTTCACGTTTGTACTGCCCGTAATATCTTTATCGGTATTTATTATATATTGCATAAGTCTATTTGTCAATTTTCCGAAAAATCCGAGGGGAATTGTTTTTCTATTCTGATCTGCCGTATATTATATACTGATTGCTAATACAGTACAACATACAGCGGAGACGATTAAACAAGGTTTGATTGATATGGGGATTACAGATAATAGGATTTTGTGGTTCTCACAAGAATTTACGAGGCAGAATATGAAAGAGAACATTATGTTAAACGGATGTGTTAATGGAGAACGGTCATGAAACTGATTATATGGGGATGTGGGGACTTTGGCAGGCGTATATTGCCGAATGTAATGATGTCAGATAAATATGAGGTCGTTGCATATACGGACAACAATGAAAGGTTATGGGGACAGCGCTTGTCAGCGATTCCGATTATTGCACCGAGGCAGGTTGCGGACAGGGCGTTTGATATGCTGCTGATTGTAGTCAGCAGTCCCTCAGCGGCAGAAAAAATAAAAGTGCAGGCGGTGCAGATGGAGATACCACAGGATAAGGTAGTGAATGCCTTTGTGGATCTGCGGTTTATGGATTTATTTATAGACCAGAGGATTTGCTTTATCAGCGGGTATGCCGATTGGATCAGGAGTGAAAAAATAGAAGGAAATGTAGCAGAATGCGGCGTGTTTCGGGGCGATAGTGCGAAATTCATAAATTATTATTTCTCGGACAGGAAACTGTATCTGTGCGATACGTTTGAGGGATTTGACCGCAGCGATATGCAACGGGAAAAAGCCCATAGCGAGAATTTTGAAGAGAGTCACTTTGCGGATCAGACTTTTTTTGCGGAAACAGGGAGCGGTTTTGTTATGAAGAAAATGACTTATCCCGAAAATGTCGTGATAAAGAAGGGGTATTTCCCGGAAAGCATGCAGGATGTGGAGGACAGGTTCTGCTTCGTAAATCTCGATATGGATTTGTATGTTCCCATGCTGAATGGCCTGCGCTTTTTCTGGGACAGGATGGTGGATGGCGGCTGCATTTTACTGCATGATTATTTTTCGGATGTCTTCCAGGGCGTGAAGCAGGCCGTGGATATATTTGAGCGGGAACAGGGAATTCGCATTGCCAAAATGCCGATAGGTGATGGGTGTAGTATGGCACTGTTGAAAGATTAAGGAACAAAAAATTCTGGCATGAGATAGCGGGGAAAAGAATTAAGATGAAACTGGCAATCTACGGCGCCCAGGGCTACGCCCTCGCCGTGTACGAAGCAGTCACAACTTTATACCCGAAGCGGGAGATCTCCTGCTTCCTCGTGACAAAGATGGACGGCAACGCCCCTGTCCTCGGCGGCATCCCCGTGCGGGAACTGTCCGCCTACGCACAGGGGCTTTCTGTGGAGGAAAAGCGGGAGACGGAAGTCCTCATTGCCACCCCGGAACAGGTGCAGCCCGATATCGAGGAGACGCTGGAAAACTATGGATTCCGTCATCACAGGCGGCTCACCTTTGCCCGCCACGCGGAACTGATGAAGCTGTTCCATGCGAGGCTTGGGAGGTTCCTGCCTCTCTCCGCGCTGCCGGTAGGGTGCCGTATGCCTTTTATCAGAATGTACATGGCAAAATCCCACGTGGACAGGCCCTTAAG